>ERZ773157.911-NODE-911-length-31477-cov-9.560308_pt1 | contig 31477 bp, 18 predicted proteins | sample MGYA00511480_ERZ773157 | MGnify/ENA primary metagenome ERZ773157 (study PRJEB29015, sample SAMEA2737863) | human gut metagenome | biome: human gut; feature: human-associated habitat; material: faeces | place: China | collected 2012 ... | reverse complement strand
GATAGATTGAAATGAAAAAGCAATTACGCAGTTCGTTTAGTACACAAGGCCGTCGGATGGCGGGAGCCCGTGCGTTATGGGCAGCCAACGGCATGAAGAAGAATCAGATGGGTAAACCCATTATTGCTATCGTCAATTCGTTCACCCAGTTTGTTCCGGGACATGTGCATCTGCATGAAATCGGTCAGCTGGTGAAGGCAGAGATTGAGAAGCTGGGATGCTTCGCTGCGGAATTCAATACAATAGCTATCGACGACGGTATAGCAATGGGACATGATGGTATGCTTTACTCGCTTCCTTCACGTGACATCATTGCAGACAGTGTAGAATATATGGTTAATGCGCACAAGGCAGATGCAATGATATGTATCAGCAATTGCGATAAGATTACTCCCGGAATGTTGATGGCGGCTATGCGTTTGAATATTCCTGCCGTATTTGTATCGGGCGGTCCGATGGAAGCCGGAGAATGGAATGGTCAGCACCTGGATTTGATCGACGCGATGATTAAATCGGCTGATGAAAGTGTCAGCGATCAGGAAGTAGCGAATATCGAGCAAAATGCTTGTCCTACTTGCGGATGTTGTTCCGGTATGTTTACCGCCAATTCAATGAACTGCCTGAATGAAGCAATCGGACTGGCTCTTCCCGGAAACGGAACCATCGTAGCTACACACGAGAATCGTACGCAGCTTTTCAAAGATGCAGCAGAACTGATCGTAAAAAATGCAAAGTTATATTATGAAGAAGGAGACGAAAGTGTGCTTCCTCGTAGCATTGCTACCCGTCAGGCTTTCTTGAATGCCATGACGCTGGATATAGCAATGGGTGGTTCTACTAATACAGTTCTTCACCTGTTGGCTATTGCTCATGAAGCAGAGGTAGATTTCAAGATGGATGATATCGATATGCTTTCCCGCAAGGCTCCTTGTCTCTGCAAGGTGGCTCCCAATACACAGAAATATCATATTCAGGATGTAAACCGTGCCGGTGGTATTATTGCTATCATGGATGAACTGGCAAAAGGCGGTCTGATAGATACATCTGTTCGACGGGTAGACGGAATGTCATTGGCGGAAGCTATTAACGAATATTCAATCACCAGCCCGAATGTAAGCGAAAAGGCAATTAAAAAATATTCGAGTGCAGCCGGAAATAGATTCAATCTCGTACTTGGTTCACAGGGCATGTACTATAAGGAACTGGATAAAGACCGTGCAAACGGATGTATCCGTGATTTGGAACATGCTTATAGCAAAGACGGTGGATTGGCCGTATTGAAAGGCAATATTGCCCAAGACGGTTGTGTGGTAAAAACAGCAGGTGTAGACGAAAGTATCTGGAAATTTACCGGACCTGCCAAAGTATTTGATTCGCAAGAAGCAGCCTGTGAAGGCATCCTCGGAGGCCGAGTCGTCAGTGGCGATGTAGTCGTCATTACGCACGAAGGTCCGAAGGGTGGTCCCGGTATGCAGGAAATGCTTTATCCTACCTCTTATATCAAATCTCGTCATCTCGGAAAAGAATGTGCTTTGATTACCGACGGACGTTTCAGTGGTGGAACTTCCGGATTGAGTATCGGACATATTTCTCCTGAAGCGGCAGCTGGAGGCAATATCGGAAAAATTGTAGACGGAGACATTATCGAAATCGATATTCCGGCCCGGAAGATTAACGTGCGACTGACGGATGAAGAACTGGCGGCCCGTCCGATGACTCCTGTCACTCGTGACCGTTATGTACCGAAGAGCCTGAAGGCGTATGCCAGCATGGTAAGCTCTGCCGATAAGGGAGCAGTGAGAATTATATAATATAGTTGATAGGTAATAGTTAGCTGCGCAGCACTTAGCGCAATGATTGTAAACCATTCATTTTCAACTGTCATTTCTCAACTATCATTTATCATTTATCAACTATCAACTAATATGAAAGATTTAATAACAGGTGCAGAGGCTTTGATGCGCTCCTTGGAACATCAGGGAGTGACTACCATCTTTGGTTACCCCGGTGGTTCTATTATGCCGGTATTCGATGCCTTGTACGATCATCAAAATATATTGAACCATATCTTGGTTCGTCACGAGCAGGGAGCCGCCCATGCCGCACAAGGTTATGCCCGTGTATCGGGTGATGTAGGTGTTTGCCTGGTGACGAGCGGTCCCGGAGCAACCAATACGGTAACAGGCATTGCGGATGCGATGATCGATAGTACGCCTATCGTGGTGATTGCCGGACAGGTGGGAACAGGCTTTCTTGGGACGGATGCTTTTCAGGAAGTTGACTTGGTAGGTATCACCCAGCCAATCACTAAATGGAGTTATCAGATTCGCCGTGCGGAAGATGTAGCCTGGGCGGTAGCACGTGCGTTTTACATTGCTCGTAGTGGTCGTCCGGGGCCGGTGGTACTGGACTTTGCCAAAAATGCGCAAGTAGAGAAAACGAAATACGAACCGACGAAAGTCGATTTTATCCGTAGTTATGTTCCTGTTCCCGATACGGACGAGGAGACTGTACAGGCTGCTGCCGAACTGATTAATAACGCTGAACGTCCGCTTGTATTGGTTGGACAAGGTGTTGAACTGGGAAATGCACAGAGCGAATTGCGCGAGTTTATCGAAAAAGCGGATATGCCTGCGGGTTGTACGCTGCTCGGACTTTCGGCTTTGCCGACAGAACATCCGTTGAATAAAGGTATGTTGGGTATGCACGGCAATCTGGGACCGAATATCAATACCAATAAATGTGATGTGCTGATTGCTGTCGGTATGCGTTTTGACGACCGTGTGACCGGTAATTTGGCTACTTATGCCAAACAGGCAAAAGTGATTCATTTTGATATCGATCCTGCGGAAGTTAATAAGAATGTAAAGGTAGATGTAGCTGTATTGGGAGATTGCAAGGAAACACTGGCTTCTGTGACGAAACTTCTGAAAAAGAACACTCATACCGAATGGATTGATAGCTTCAAAGAATATGAGAAAGTGGAGGAGGAAAAAGTAATCCGTCCTGAACTTCATCCTGCCACAAACTCTTTGAGTATGGGGGAAGTGGTACGTGCGGTTAGTGATGCTACTCACCATGAAGCTGTTTTGGTAACAGATGTAGGTCAAAATCAGATGATATCTGCACGCTACTTTAAATATACGAAAGAACGCAGTATCATTACTTCCGGAGGACTTGGAACAATGGGCTTCGGGCTTCCCGCAGCTATCGGGGCAACTTTCGGAGCACCGGAACGTACCGTATGCGTATTTATGGGAGATGGCGGACTGCAAATGAATATTCAGGAACTGGGTACGATTATGGAGCAGAAGGCTCCGGTGAAGATTATCTGCCTGAACAATAATTACCTCGGAAACGTACGTCAGTGGCAAGCTATGTTTTTCAACCGTCGCTATTCGTTTACCCCGATGTTGAATCCGGATTATATGAAAGTGGCCTCGGCTTATGATATTCCTTCCAAGCGTGTTTTCACTCGTGAAGAACTGAAGGAAGCTATTGCTGAAATGCTGGCAACGGACGGTCCGTTCCTGCTCGAAGCTTGCGTGGTGAAAGAAGGCAATGTTTTGCCGATGACTCCTCCGGGTGGTTCGGTAAACCAGATGTTGCTGGAGTGCTAGGAGAAGTTGAGAATGGAGAGTTGAGAGTTCGCATTTAAAAAATTAGAGTTATGAGTGATAAAACGTTATATACAATCATTGTTCATTCGGAGAATATAGCCGGGTTGCTGAATCAGGTAACTGCTGTATTTACCCGTCGGCAAATAAATATTGAGAGTCTGAATGTATCTGCTTCTTCTATTAAAGGTGTACATAAGTATACAATAACAGCCTGGACTGATAAGGACATCATTGAGAAGGTAGTGAAACAGATCGAAAAGAAGATCGACGTGATTCAGGCACATTATTTCACAGAGGATGAGATTTATTTCCACGAGATTGCATTATATAAGGTGTCTACTCCTGCTTTTCAGGAGAATCCGGAAGCATCCAAGCTGATTCGTAGATACAATGCACGTATAGTGGAAGTCAATCCGGTATTTTCTATTGTCGAGAAAAATGGAATGAGCGAAGATATAACTTCGCTCTATGGTGAACTGAAGGCTTTGAATTGTGTTTTGCAGTTTGTTCGTTCAGGACGTGTAGCGATTACTACCAGCTGTTTTGAACGGGTGAATGAGTTTCTCGATGGACGGGAAGCTATGTATAACCAAAGTAAAAACCAATAAGAATAATGAGTGAAGAAAATAGAATAGGGACTTATCAGTTTGTGGCAGAACCGTTCCATGTTGACTTCAACGGACGTCTGACTATGGGGGTACTGGGAAATCATCTACTGAATTGTGCAGGTTTTCACGCCAATGACCGTGGTTTTGGTATTGCAACGCTGAATGAGGACAATTATACATGGGTGCTTTCACGTCTGGCTATTGAGTTGGATGAAATGCCTTATCAGTATGAGAATTTCTCGGTTCAGACGTGGGTGGAAAATGTCTACCGTTTGTTTACGGACCGTAATTTTGCTATTATTGATAAGGATGGGAAGAAGATTGGCTACGCACGTTCCGTATGGGCAATGATTAATCTTAATACCCGCAAGCCTGCCGACTTGTTGACTTTGCATGGGGGAAGTATCGTAAACTATGTCTGTGATGAGCCTTGCCCGATTGAAAAGCCTTCACGTATCAAAGTGACAAGCGATCAGTCGATAGCTACCCTGACGGCAAAGTACAGTGATATAGATATCAATGGTCATGTAAACAGCATCCGTTACATCGAACATATCCTTGATTTGTTCCCGATTGAATTGTATAAGACCAAACGTATCCGTCGTTTTGAAATGGTGTATGTGGCGGAAAGCTATTTTGGTGATGAACTCTCTTTCTTCTGCGATGAAGTGAATGCAAACGAGTTTCACGTAGAAGTGAAGAAGAATGGCAACGAAGTTGTTTGCCGCTCGAAAGTGATATTTGAATAAATGTGAGAATATAAAATCAATTAATAACAGATGGCGTAAGTCATCAAAAACTAAAAACAAAAAGAAAATGGCACAGTTGAATTTTGGAGGTACTACTGAAACTGTAGTAATCCGTGACGAATTTCCATTGGAAAAAGCTCGTGAAGTATTGAAAAATGAAACAATCGCTGTAATCGGTTATGGCGTACAGGGTCCTGGACAGGCACTGAACTTGCGTGATAACGGTTTCAATGTAATCGTTGGTCAACGTGAAGGAAAAACATACGATAAGGCAGTAGCAGACGGATGGGTTCCGGGTGAAACTTTGTTCGGTATCGAAGAAGCTTGTGAGAGAGGTACTATTGTAATGTGTCTGTTGTCTGACGCAGCAGTAATGTCAGTATGGCCTACTATCAAGCCTTACCTGACTGCCGGAAAAGCTCTTTATTTCTCACACGGTTTTGCTATCACTTGGAACGACCGTACAGGTGTAGTTCCTCCTGCTGATATCGACGTTATCATGGTTGCTCCTAAAGGTTCGGGTACATCTTTGCGTACTATGTTCCTCGAAGGACGCGGCTTGAACTCTTCTTATGCTATCTATCAGGATGCTACAGGCAAGGCTTACGAAAGAACCATCGCACTGGGTATTGGTATCGGTTCCGGTTATCTGTTCGAAACAACTTTCCAACGTGAGGCTACTTCTGACCTGACAGGTGAACGTGGTTCATTGATGGGGGCTATCCAAGGTTTGTTGCTGGCACAGTACGAAGTATTGCGTGAAAACGGTCATAGTCCTTCTGAAGCATTCAATGAAACAGTGGAAGAACTGACACAGTCATTGATGCCGTTGTTCGCAAAGAACGGTATGGACTGGATGTACGCTAACTGCTCTACTACTGCTCAACGTGGTGCTCTCGATTGGATGGGCCCATTCCACGATGCTATCAAACCGGTAGTTGAAAAGTTGTATAACAGTGTGAAGACTGGTAACGAAGCACAGATTTCTATCGACAGTAATTCACAACCTGATTATCGTGAAAAGTTAAACGAGGAGCTCCGTCAATTACGCGAAAGCGAAATGTGGCAGACTGCTGTAACTGTTCGTAAACTTCGTCCGGAGAATAATTAATTAGACCAGATTATACAAGTTTTAAAAGAAGGAGAGGGCTTTTTGCTTTCTCCTTTTTTATTAATAAGATATTTAAAAATGGGTAGGTGAAGCTTGCAGAAACTTTTTTTTGAAAAATATATCAATAATGTGATTAAAATATGCAAGTTTATGTTTATATTTGCACTATCAAATAAAATGAACGAGAAGTATGATGTGTTTTAACTTACCCCAAAGAATGATTAACATTGCTAAATTAGCATGTGTTATCAGTGTTGTTTCTGTTGCTTTCTCAAGCTGTTTACAGAAAGATGTATATGATCCTGCTAATTCAGGAGATAAAGAAGAAGTTACTTTAGATAACTATTTCGACTTTGCCACTACTAAAAATATTCAATTGAATATTGATTATGGAAAGGAATGTCCTAGGGCTTATTTTGAAGTTTATGCTGAAAATCCGCTTTCTTATGTGGCAGAAGGCGGTCAGATTATAAAGAAAGCAGGGGTGTCACACATTGCAACCGGATTTACAGATATACAAGGACGTTATATCAAACCGGCTTCTTTCCCGACAGCAGTTTCAGAAGTTTATATTTATTCTCCGGATTTTGGTGTGCCGACTTTGTATAAAACTAAAGTTGTCGGTTCGGATGTCAGCGCAAAAATAACCTTCGAGAATGTTCTTGATGTTACTCCTGTGGATTCATCAACGAGAAGTGCACAAACAAGGGCTGCGGTGAAATTTATTACAGATGTAATCCCGAACGTATTAGGAACTTGGAATGCAAATTCAGGTAAGCCTGACTATTTGGATGCTTCTAAGAAGATCAACGTGGATGCAACTCTCAAGAGTTATATAACGACATATTTTCCGGAAGGAAAGAATAACGTAGGACCTTTAGTTACTGATAATGCTGATATTCTGATAAAAGAAGATGCAAATGTCGTTATTAACTATTTGGGGGGAGACACAGGGGCGAAAAGTGTATTTGCTTATTATTGCTATCCGAAAGATGCTTCTACTGATGAAATAAGGAAGGCAACAAAGCATGCATGTGTCATATTTCCTAACGCACATGGAAATAGTTTAGGTTATTATAGTGGGGTTGCGGTTAATTTAAAATATATAAATGAGACTGGTAATTTCCCTCAAAAGGACCCGGAACGTATTCCGGCAAATACAAAGATTGGTTTCTTGATATGGAATAATGGCTGGGTAAATGCCAAGGCTAATGGGAATATGTTCTACTCAACCAAATCTTTGAATAGTGACAAAATTTCTCACACTGCAATTTTTGCAGCAAAAAATAAAGCAGGTGATAGAGTGAATGTTATCACTATGGAAGACTGGAAAAACGGTGAAAATGACTATAATGATGTTGCTTTCGTTATCTCTTCTAATCCTATTGCTGCTATTGAAGTTCCGGATGTTCCTAATCCGGGTGATCGACAAGGAACAGAAATGTATTCTGGAGTGCTTGGCTTTGAAGATAACTGGCCGGAACAAGGAGATTATGACTTGAATGATGTAGTCATGAAATATCAGTCAAGCGTTGATTATAATATAGATAATAAGGTTCTTAATATTATTGATAAGTTCACCTTGGCTTGGACGGGAGCTAATTATAAGAACTCGTTTGCTTATGAAGTTCCTTTCGATTTGAGTAAAGCTTCTAAAGTAACGGTTAATGGTAGTGAAGCTTCTTCCTATTCAGGTAATGTGATAACATTATTCAAGGATGCTAAAGCTGAATTGGGAGTATCCAATGTGAATGCGGAGGATATGATTAATCAGAATATTCAAGAGAAGACATATACGGTATCCATACAATTTAATAATCCTACTCTTGATAAATCAGTGGTGGTAGCTCCTTATAATCCTTTTATAAAAGTATTCAACTCTGCCACAGAAGTCCATCTGACAGATCATAAGCCGACGACTGGTGCGAATAATCGTTTCCCTTCCGGAGCTGATATTTCTCGTGGTGATGTAGATGGTACCTATTTCATTTGCAAAGATGGTTTTCCGTTTGCAATTCATGTAGATGCTCGTTTGGATGCTTCTATTTTGAATTTAGATCTTAAAAAGGAGAATCAGCGCATTGATAAAACATATCCTAAATTTGCAGAATGGGCAAAAACGCGCGATCCGCAAATAAAATGGTGGAAATAGTTGGAGTGCATTAGAATAATCGACTATCTTTGAGGATGAAAAATTAAGAATAGTACTGATGTAAAATATTGTTTGTTTTGTTTGTGTTAAAAAAAGTGTGGTTTCGGGAGAAAGTGTGCTTTGTTAAAAGGAGGATTAAGTATTTAATCCTCCTTTTTAATGAATAACATCAATCTTTTATAGAAAGGATGTTTGGTAAGGGTGGAGGCATCTCCTAATATAACAAGCTTCATTCGTGCCCTTGTAATCGCTACATTCATTCTTCGCAAATCATTCAGGAATCCAATCTGTCCATCCTCGTTGGCACGTACAAGACTGATGAAAATAACGTCTCGCTCCTGTCCCTGAAAGCCGTCTACCGTATTTACGGTGATGAGGCTGCGGAAAGGGCGTAAAAAGCTGCTTCCTTTTATTTTTCCTCTCAAATATTGCACTTGTGCCTTGTATGGCGAAATCAGACCGAAATCAATTCTTTCATCCAGTATTCGCTTTTTGCCGATACGTTCGATGTAAGTTTCCAGTTCTTGCAGTAATAGGTTAGCTTCCTGCTTATTGATGCGTCCGAAACTTTCGCCTACAAAGTCTTCGTGAAAGTCCATCTCTGAAGTATCGATCCAGTTCATGGGAGTGTCGAAATCAAGAATCCCCCGATAGCGTACTTCCGGAGCAGCTTCCAGTTCTCCATGATAAAACCAGTCGGAGGGAAACTGCATGATGGCTTCATGCATTCTGTACTGTACTTTTAATAGAGAGACCGCGGAAGGTTTTTGCTGAACTACTTTTTCCATTAATGTATGATCCAATCCTCCACAGGAGGCTTCTATACATTTGATAGTCGGCGGAAGTTGACAATGATCTCCTGCAAGGATGACCCGGTCTGCTTTGCGGATAGCAATCCAGCAGGCAGCTTCGAGGGCTTGTGCAGCTTCGTCAATGAATAAAGTCGAAAAACGACGTCCGTTGAGCAGGCGGTGGTTGCTGCTGACTAGGGTAGAAGCAATCACGCGGGCACTGTCGAAAAGATCGGCATTGATTTGTATTTCCAACTCCGTGGCGCGGTCGCGGAGACGACTCATGCGATTACGCATTCCTTCCCGTTCAGAATAACTACCCCGGCGCATCCGGCTACCCATTTCGCGGATAGATTTACGGATTCCCCAAAGCTCCGGATAGGCAGGATGACTTTCAAACCGGCGTTCGTAGGTGGATGAAAGCATTTTGTCGTTGACCCGGGTTGGATTTCCAATGCGGAGCACGGGGACTCCCCGATCTACCAGTTTCTCACAAATCCAGTCGACAGCCGTGTTGCTTTGCGCACAAACAAGCACTTGTGGTTCCCGGTGCAATGTTTCGTAAATCGCTTCGACAAGAGTCGTTGTCTTTCCGGTTCCCGGAGGACCGTGAACAATAGATACATCACGCGTACATAGCACCTTGTTGACTGCTGTTTCCTGTGTACTGTTCAGCCATGGGAAGCGGACAGGATATAATTCGCGGAATCCCGGCTTTTGGGTACCCAACAAAATGTCGCGCAGTTCCGCCAGGCGGTTGTCTTTGGCGCGTATCGTGTCTTCCAGTGCCTCGAACATGGCCCGGTACGATGTTTCGTCAAAATAAAGTTGTACTCCCAGTATACCGTCAGTTTGCAGTTCCGCTAAAGCTCCCGCTCCGGGGAGTACAACGACCATTCGTTCTTCGTCGGCAAAGCTGACAGTAGCGATGAAATTCATGTACTTCACTTTTCCTTCGAATGACTGGTGGAAAAAGCAAACAGGACGGCCGAACTCAAAGGAATGCTCTATTTCTTTATTTTCGGTCCGTGTAATATCTATTACAAGCTGATTCAGCGAATTGTAGTAACTTCGACCAAGAGAGACAGGATACCAGCAGAGACCGCGCTTCACTTTACGGGCAACGCCCATTGTTTCGGTCTGCCGCTTAAATTCTTCCTTCTCATATTCATACTCCATCCGCAGGAGGAGTTGCTGTTGCTGAAGGTCTATAATGGGACTTTTCGGATTATTACTCATAATAGGCGCAAAGGTAACAAATCTTCGTTCCGGGTAGAAAAAATATTTCATTTTGTTAAACATTACTCGAACGTCGTTCGTTATTTTAATAGATAGACTAAAAAAACAAAAAGCAATATGGTATATGATGTGACTATGTTAGAAGCTTTCTACGCTGCTTATAAAGGAAAGGTAGAACACGTACGGGCTATACTGAAACGCCCTTTGACATTGGCCGAGAAGATTTTGTATGCTCATCTGTATGATGTAGCCGATTTGAAAGATTACAAACGGGGGGAGGATTATGTGAATTTCCGTCCCGACCGTGTGGCTATGCAGGATGCAACTGCGCAGATGGCTTTGCTTCAATTTATGAATGCAGGTAAGGATCAGGTGGCTGTGCCTTCGACAGTGCATTGCGATCACTTGATACAGGCGTATAAAGGTGCAAAGGCGGATATTGCTACGGCAAGACTGACTAATGAAGAAGTATACGATTTCCTCCGTGATGTATCTTCCCGTTATGGCATTGGCTTCTGGAAACCGGGAGCAGGAATTATCCATCAGGTGGTGCTCGAAAACTATGCTTTCCCCGGCGGTATGATGGTGGGAACAGACTCTCATACGCCTAATGCAGGCGGACTGGGCATGGTGGCTATCGGTGTTGGTGGTGCGGATGCCGTGGATGTGATGACAGGAATGGAATGGGAGCTGAAAATGCCGAAGATTATCGGTGTCCGTCTGACCGGAAAACTAAGCGGTTGGACCTCTCCGAAAGATGTAATCCTGAAATTGGCCGGCATCCTTACCGTAAAAGGAGGAACGAATGCTATTATCGAATATTTTGGTCCCGGAACCGAATCCCTTTCTGCTACCGGGAAAGCTACCATTTGCAATATGGGTGCCGAAGTTGGAGCTACTACCTCTTTATTCCCCTTTGACGGGCGCATGGCTACTTATTTGAGAGCTACCGGAAGAGATTGTGTAGTCGATTGGGCTGAATCTGTTGATGCAGATCTTCGTGCAGACGACATTGTGACCGACGAACCATCCAACTATTACGATCGTGTAATTGAAATAGACTTGTCAGAACTCGAACCTTATATAAACGGGCCGTTTACACCGGATGCCGCTACTCCTATCTCTGAATTTGCAGAAAAAGTGTTATTGAACGGCTACCCTCGTAAAATGGAGGTGGGCTTGATAGGTTCATGTACCAATTCTTCTTATCAGGATTTGAGCCGTGCAGCTTCTCTGGCAAAGCAGGTGACAGAAAAGAATTTGAGCGTTGCTTCTCCGCTGATCGTCAATCCGGGTTCGGAGCAAATCCGGGCTACTGCCGAAAGAGACGGTATGATTGAGGCTTTTGAACGGCTGGGAGCCACGATTATGGCAAATGCCTGTGGACCTTGTATCGGTCAGTGGAAACGTCAGACGGACGATCCGACACGAAAAAACTCAATCGTCACCTCTTTCAATCGTAATTTTGCCAAACGCGCTGACGGTAATCCCAACACATACGCGTTTGTAGCTTCTCCGGAACTAACGATGGCGTTAACAATAGCCGGTGATCTCTGTTTCAACCCGTTGAAAGACAGACTGGTGAATCATAACGGAGAAAAAGTGAAACTCTCCGAGCCTGTAGGAGATGAACTTCCTTTGAAAGGTTTTGAACAGGGAAATGAGGGATATATTGCCCCGCACGGAGCAAAAACGGAAATCAGGGTAAAACCGGATTCCCAACGTCTCCAGCTTCTGACTCCTTTCCCGGCATGGGACGGACAGGACTTGCTGAACATGCCTTTATTGATTAAAGCACAGGGAAAATGTACTACCGACCATATCTCTATGGCAGGTCCGTGGCTCCGCTTCCGTGGACATTTGGAGAATATTTCCGACAATATGCTGATGGGGGCTGTCAATGCTTTCAATGGTGAAATGAACCGTGTTTGGAATCGTTCGACAAATACTTATGGAACAGTTTCCGGTACGGCAAAGATGTATAAGTCCGAAGGTATTCCGTCTATTGTTGTTGCCGAAGAGAATTATGGAGAAGGTTCCAGCCGTGAACATGCAGCCATGGAACCACGCTTCCTCAATGTACGTGTCATTTTGGCTAAGAGTTTTGCCCGTATCCACGAAACAAACCTGAAAAAACAAGGAATGCTTGCTCTTACTTTTGTAGATAAAGCAGACTATGATAAAATTCGGGAACACGATCTTCTGTCCGTATCAGGCTTAGTCCATTTCGCACCGGGGCGCAATCTGACGATTATTCTTCATCACGAAGACGGAACGAAAGAAAGTTTTGAAGTGCAACATACCTATAATGAACAGCAGATAGCCTGGTTTCGTGCCGGTTCTGCCTTAAATGCAAGATAAAAAATGAGCAAAATAACCATGCAAACAGATGGTACGTTGTTGGTACCCGATGTGCCTACCGTACCTTATATTACCGGCGATGGAGTAGGAGCCGAAGTGACTCCTGCCATGCAAGCCGTAGTGGACGCAGCTATCCGGAAAGCATACGGTGGCAAACGTCGTATCGAATGGAAAGAAGTGTTAGCGGGAGAACGTGCCTTCAACGCGACTGGTTCCTGGTTGCCGGATGAAACAATGGAAACCTTTCAGGAATACCTGGTAGGAATCAAAGGTCCGTTGACAACTCCTGTCGGAGGTGGAATCCGTTCGTTGAACGTAGCACTGCGTCAGACACTTGATTTATACGTCTGTCTTCGTCCGGTTCGTTGGTATCAGGGAGTACAGTCGCCTGTCAAATCACCGGAGAAAGTGAACATGTGTGTGTTCCGTGAAAATACGGAAGATATTTATGCAGGTATCGAATGGGAAGCCGGAACTCCGGAAGCTGAAAAGTTCTATCAATTCCTGAAAGACGAAATGGGCGTGACAAAAGTCCGTTTCCCGGAAACCTCTTCTTTCGGTGTGAAACCTGTATCACGTGAGGGCACGGAGCGTCTTGTGCGTGCTGCCTGCCAGTATGCGCTCGACCATCATTTGCCTTCCGTAACGCTGGTGCATAAAGGGAATATCATGAAGTTTACCGAAGGTGGTTTCAAAAAATGGGGCTACGAACTGGCGCAACGTGAATTTGGCGATGCTTTGGCAGATGGCAGACTGGTGATAAAAGATTGCATTGCGGATGCTTTCTTACAAAATACACTCCTGATTCCCGAAGAATATTCCGTGATAGCCACCTTAAACCTCAACGGAGACTACGTTTCCGACCAACTGGCGGCCATGGTAGGCGGTATCGGCATTGCTCCGGGAGCAAATATCAACTACCAGACAGGTCATGCCATCTTTGAAGCGACTCACGGAACAGCTCCCAATATTGCGGGAAAAGATGTAGTGAACCCTTGTTCTATAATCCTTTCGGCAGTAATGATGCTCGAATATTTTGACTGGAAAGAAGCGGCTGCTCTGATAGAGAAAGCCTTGGAACAAAGCTTCCTGGACGCTCGTGCTACACACGATTTAGCCCGTTTTATGCCGAATGGAACCTCCCTCTCTACTTCCGCTTTCACTCGTGAGATCGTGGAAAGAATTGAAAAACAAAAGTAACGAATAAAAAACGAAGAAAGATGAAAAAAGAGTACTTGATTTACAAGCTTTCCGAGGAAATGAAGGAAGCTACCCGGATTGATACAGAATTGTTCTCCAAGTTTGATGTGAAGCGCGGATTACGTAATGAAGATGGCACAGGTGTATTGGTAGGTTTAACCAGAATCGGTAATGTAGTAGGATATGAACGTGTTCCGGGTGGTGGACTGAAACCCATACCGGGAAAACTGTTCTATCGCGGTTATGATGTAGAAGATATTTCTCACGCTATAATCAAAGAGAAACGCTTTGGCTTCGAAGAAGTGGCTTACCTATTGCTTTCCGGGCGTCTGCCGGATAAAGAAGAATTGCTTTCTTTCCGTGAGTTGATTAACGACAATATGCCGTTGGAACAGAAAACGAAAATGAACATCATCGAGTTGGAAGGAAACAACATCATGAATATTCTTTCACGCAGTGTATTGGAAATGTATCGTTTTGACGCAAATGCGGATGATACCTCCCGGGATAACCTGATGCGTCAGAGTATTGAACTGATTTCAAAGTTCCCTACTATCATCGCTTATGCTTATAATATGCTTCGTCATGCTACTTTCGGACGTTCTCTGCATATCCGCCATCCGCAGGAAAAGCTATCTATTGCCGAAAATTTCCTGTATATGCTGAAAAAAGACTATACCGAACTGGATGCACGCACCCTCGATTTGTTATTGATTCTTCAGGCAGAGCACGGTGGTGGTAATAACTCCACTTTCACCGTTCGCGTAACTTCTTCTACCGGAACAGATACTTATTCGGCCATCGCCGCTGGTATCGGTTCGCTGAAAGGCCCGCTTCACGGAGGTGCCAATATTCAGGTTGCCGACATGTTCCAGCACCTGAAGGAAAATATCAAAGACTGGACAAGTGTAGATGAGATAGACACTTATTACACCCGAATGTTGAACAAAGAAGTGTATAACAAAACCGGATTGATCTATGGTATCGGACATGCCGTTTATACCATCTCCGACCCTCGTGCTCTTCTATTGAAAGAACTGGCTCGCGACCTTGCCCGTGAAAAAGGCAGAGAAAGCGAATTTGCTTTCCTCGAACTGTTGGAAGAACGTGCCATAGCTACTTTCGGACGGGTTAAAAACAACGGAAAGACAGTGTCCAGCAATATCGATTTCTATTCGGGCTTCGTGTATGAAATGATCGGTTTGCCGCAGGAAATCTTCACTCCACTGTTTGCCATGGCACGTATCGTAGGCTGGTGTGCACACCGCAATGAAGAATTAACCTTCGACGGTAAACGGATTATCCGCCCGGCTTATAAAAATGTACTTGATGATTTGGCTTATATCCCAATTAAGAAACGCTGATAAGAACAAATCCTTTTATTAAATAGATAAGTAATCCCGGATGTGTGCCCGATCATTTCAGAAGCGCATCCGGGAAATTTTACATTTTCTCCTTTTTTATGTTCGTAAAAGAATGTACTTCAGATTCTTTCTATTTTTTGTATCGTCGTTTATCTCATTTTTGTTATTTTTGCGTGTTACAAAATAGATCGGTATGAGTATAGATACTTTTAATCTGTTTCTGGGGGTGATGAGCCTGATTGCTTTGTTTGTTTTTATCGCCCTTTACTTTGTGAAAGCCGGATATGGTATTTTCCGCACAGCATCGTGGGGAGTAGCTATCTCCAATAAACTAGCCTGGATATTGATGGAAGCTCCGGTTTTTGTGGTGATGTGTGTGATGTGGATCTATTCCGAACGTCGGTTCGAGCCGGTGATTTTCACTTTCTTCCTCTTCTTTCAAATTCACTATTTTCAGCGTGCTTTCATCTTCCCTTTGCTATTGAAAGGAAAAAGTAAGATGCCGCTGGCAATCATGTCGATGGGAGTTCTTTTTAATCTGCTGAATGGTTATATGCAAGGGAAATGGATTTTCTATCTTGCTCCCGAAACGATGTATCAATCCGGCTGGTTCACTTCACCGTGGTTTATTATCGGCACACTGCTCTTTTTCGCAGGTATGCTGTTGAACTGGCAGTCGGATTATATCATCCGTCATTTGCGCAAACCGGGAGACACCCGGCATTATCTGCCTCAAAAAGGAATGTACCGTTATGTCACTTCCGCCAACTATTTCGGTGAGATACTAGAATGGGCAGGTTGGGCGATACTCACTTGTTCACTTTCCGGTCTGGTCTTCCTTTGGTGGACGATTGCTAACCTTGTTCCCCGTGCCAACGCTATTTGGTGCCGTTACCGCGAAGAATTCGGAGACGCAGTGGGAGAACGGAAACGAGTGTTCCCTTTCCTTTATTAGGGGCGTTTTTCATCATGATTTACGTATGACTTAAATAAAATATCAACTACTATGGAATCTAAACTTTTTAGCCCGGTCACCTTTGGCCCTTTGACGCTGCGGAATCGAACGATCCGTTCGGCAGCTTTTGAGAGCATGTGTCCGGAGAATACTCCCACGCAGATGTTGCTGGATTACCATCGGTCGGTAGCTGCGGGGGGAGTGGGTATGACAACAGTGGCTTATGCTGCCGTGACACAAAGCGGACTTTCTTTCGACCGTCAGTTGTGGTTGCGTCCGTCCATTATTCCCCGTTTACATGAACTGACAAAAGCCGTGCACGATGAAGGTGCCGCAGTAGGTATACAAATCGGGCATTGTGGAAATATGTCCCATAAAAATATATGTGGTGTCACTCCTATATCCGCATCTTCAGGCTTCAACCTCTATTCTCCTACGTTTGTGCGTGGAATGGAAAAAGAGGAGCTGCCGGAAATGGCGAAAGCGTATGGAAATGCAGTCAATCTGGCGAGGAAAGCCGGGTTTGACGCCGTTGAAGTACATGCGGGGCACGGCTATTTGATTAGTCAATTCCTGTCTCCCTACACCAATCATCGGAAAGATGAATATGGCGGTTCGCTCGAAAATCGGATGCGTTTTATGGATATGGTGATGGAAGAAGTGATGAAAGCGGCGGGCAATGATATGGCAGTTTTCGTAAAAATGAATATGCGCGACGGCTTCAAAGGAGGAATGGAGATAGACGAATCCATACAAGTGGCCAAACGTCTGTTGGAACTTGGCGCTCATGGATTGGTGTTGAGTGGTGGTTTTGTCAGCAAAGCGCCGATGTATGTAATGAGAGGTGCCATGCCGATTCGTTCGATGTCTTACTATATGAATTGTTGGTGGCTGAAATACGGAGTCCGTATGTTTGGCAAATGGATGATACCCTCTGTGCCCTTCAAAGAGGCCTATTTCCTTGAAGATGCATTGAAATTCCGTGCGGCTCTTCCGGATGCGCCGTTGATTTATGTCGGTGGTCTTGTTTCCCGTCAGAAAATAGATGAAGTGCTCGATTCCGGTTTTGATGCCGTGCAGATGGCGAGAGCGTTACTCAACGAACCGGGATTCGTGAACCGGATGAAACAGGAGCAACAAGCACGCTGCAACTGTGGACACAGTAATTATTGCATAGGACGTATGTATACGATAGAAATGGCTTGTCATCAACATTTGAAAGAACAATTACCTTCCTCTTTACAAAAGGAGATTGATAAACTGGAGAAAAAATGAGTGAAATGAAATGGGCAATCATCACCGGTGCGGACGGAGGAATGGGAACAGAAATAACACGTGCCGTAGCCAAAGCCGGTTATCGAATCATAATGGCTTGTTATCATCCGAAGAAAGCGGAGGTTGTTCGTGAACGTTTGAGCAAGGAAACTGGAAACCCGGATTTGGAAGTTATGGCTATTGACTTATCTTCCATGCAATCCGTAGTTGCTTTTGCCAGTCAGATCTTAGAAAGGAATCTTCCCATCTCTTTGTTAATGAACAATGCCGGAACGATGGAGACAGGTTTTCATACTACTTCCGAAGGATTCGAACGAACGGTAAGTGTGAACTACATGGGACCTTATCTGCTTACCCGGAAATTAATTCCGCTGATGGTGCGTGGAGCGCGTATCGTAAATATGGTTTCCTGTACATACGCAATCGGCAAGCTCGACTTCCCAGATTTCTTTCATAGAGGGAAAACGGGAACGTTTTGGAGGATTCCTGTTTACAGTAACACGAAGCTGGCTTTATTATTGTTTACTTTCGAACTTTCCGAGCAACTTCGAGAGAAAGGGATTAGCGTCAATGCTGCGGATCCGGGAATTGTTTCTACTGATATCATCACTATGCACAAGTGGTTCGATCCGTTGACGGATATTTTTTTCCGTCCTTTTATCCGTAAACCCAAGAAAGGGGCTTCTACGGCAATCGGTTTACTGTTGGACGAAAAGGAAGCCGGTGTGACAGGACAACTGTATGTCAATAACCACCGGAAAAACTTGTCTGATAAATACACGAATCATGTGCAGAAAGAGCAGTTGTGGGAGATAACGGAACGTGCGTTGGCGAGTTGGCTGAAGTAGGGTTTCTTTTCTTTTTTTATTTAAATTATCCAGTATTTACTTATATATAGGTATTGTACATATCTATATACCTCATTTTTGTTGTCTTATTTTTACCAATAGATAGGGATTGTTTAGCACTTCTTTTTTCTGCTTACCTTTGCATCGCTTTTAGAACAATGAAAAGGTTATAAAGTAAAAAGGAGATGAGCAATAAATATTTTTTGGTTTTTCTGGCATTCTTGTTTTCCGTATCCGTATATTCACAACAGGGGCGTCACCGTAGTAGTTTAATTTCGGGCAGAGTGATGTCTACAGAGAAAGAAGTGGTGGATTTTGCGACAGTTTATCTGAAAGGAACCAACCAAGGATGCTATACAGATGAAAAAGGTATATATCATTTGAAAACGACAGCAGGTGAATATACACTCGTCGTTTCGGCTATCGGTTATCAAACGGTAGAAAAGAAAGTTAAATTAGCCAAGGGAGAAAGAATAAAAGTAAACGTCACTATCGCGCCGGCGGTAAAAGAACTGGGAGAGGTGCTGGTCACGACATCCGGAGTCGGTCGTGTGAATCAATCTGCTTTTAATGCGGTAGCCATTGATGCGAAGAAATTGCATAATAGTACGCAGACTTTGGCGGGTGCACTGACTAAAGTGCCCGGTGTAAAACTCCACGAATCAGGTGGAGTGGGATCGGATATGCAATTGTATATCGATGGCTTTAGCGGAAAACATGTGAAAATCTTCATTGACGGCATACCACAGGAAGGAGCCGGTGCTGCATTCGATTTGAACAATGTTCCTATTAATTTTGCTGACCGTATAGAAGTCTATAAAGGAGTAGTTCCCGTAGGATTCGGAACCGATGCTATTGGGGGAGTGGTTAATATTGTCACCAACAAACAACCCGGAAAGTGGTTTATGGACGCTTCCTATTCTTACGGATCATTTAATACTCATAAATCATACGTGCGCTTCGGACAAACGTTCAAGAATGGTTTTATGTATGAGGTCAATGCTTTTCAGAATTTCTCGGATAATGATTATTATGTAGACACTTATGTACGCGAATTTGAGATTAAAGAAGATGGAAGTGTACGTTTTCCGCCACTTGATAAAAATAAGATTTATCATCTGAAACGTTTTAATGACCAGTATCATAATGAAGCCGTGATTGGAAAAATCGGCCTGGTAGGAAAGAAATGGGCAGACCGTTTAGCGTTGAGTTTCAATTATTCCCATTTCTATAAAGAGATACAAACAGGCGTTTATCAAGATGTTGTGTTCGGTGAAAAATTCCGCAAAGGACATTCGTTGGTCCCTTCTTTAGAATATTACAAAAAGAACTTATTGGTGAAAAACCTGGATCTGCTGTTGACTGCCAATTACAATCATAATATCACCAATAATGTCGATACCGCTTCGCGGGCTTACAACTGGCGTGGAGATTTTTATGAAAAAGGTAGCCGGGGAGAACAGTCTTATCAGAACAGTGAATCTAAAAATAGAAACTGGAATGGGACGCTGAAGATGAATTATCATATCGGACAGGCGCATACGTTTACTTTCAGTCATGTAATCAGTGATTTTGAACGTACGAGCCGCTCTACCATCGGTGCTTCTTCCAAATTCACGGACTTTTCTATTCCTAAAATCACACGTAAAAACGTCAGCGGGCTTTCTTACCGTCTGATGCCGTCGGACAGATGGAATGTGTCGGCATTTGCCAAATATTATCGGCAATACAACAAGGGACCGGTATCGCAGAATACGGATGGAATAGGCAATTATATCAATCTGTCCAATACGGCAAGCGCTCTTGGATATGGAGCGGCAGGTACCTATTTTATATGGAAAGATCTTCAGGTGAAACTTTCGTACGAAAAGGCTTTCCGCCTGCCGACCACGGACGAACTCTTTGGAGATGAAGACCTTGAAGCTGGTAAAATGAATCTGAAACCGGAGAAAAGTGATAATGTCAATTTGAGTTTCAGCTATAATCATCAGTTTGGCAAGCATGGATTGTATGCCGAGGCCGGTTTGATATATCGGGATACGAAAGATTACATAAAAAGAGGACTGGACGTATTGGGAGGAACAAGCTACGGATATTATGAGAACCACGGTCACGTAAGGACCAAAGGGTATAATTTGTCATTGCTTTATAGCTTCTCGCATTGGTTTGATATAGGAGGAACATTTAATAGCATCGATACTCGTGATTACGAAAAGTTTCTGGCGGGTTCTTCTTTGCAGGAAAGCATGCACTATAAGGTGCGTATGCCGAATCTGCCCTATCGTTATGCTAATATCAATGCAAATTTTTATTGGAATGACCTGTTTGTCAAAGGAAATGTGTTGAGCATCGGCTATGATAGCTACTGGCAGCACGATTTTCCTCTTTACTGGGAGAATCTCGGAGATAAAGATTCAAAGAATATGGTGCCGGAACAGTTTTCTCATAATCTGTTTTTGTCCTACACCATGAAGAATGGACGTTATAATGTATCATTTGAATGTCGGAATTTCACCGATGCCCAACTGTTTGACAATTTTAGTCTGCAAAAAGCGGGGCGCGCATTCTATGGAAAGTTCAGAGTGTTTTTCGGTAAATAATAAGAGTAAGTTTTTAGTATCAATCAATAATAAAGAATATATGAAGAAGTTTTTATTACAGGCTTTTGCCGTAGCTTTTTGTTTGGGTAGCGGTGTGTTTGTGGCATCTTGCGACGATGATAATAATCCGGTGGATAACCCGCCAATTGATGGAGAAACAGCTTATGTGGTGGCTGCCACAACTGGTGAAGCAAGTTATTTGGTAGTAGCCAATTCTTTGGATGAAGGAACAGTGTCGACTCAAGGGAATGGAACCGAAGTGATTGGCGGTACCTATTGGGTATATAAAGGACTGGATTATGTGTTTGCTTTAGTTTATAATAAAGGTGGCGCAGGTACAGGAGCTTCCTATTATTTGGGGGCAGATGGTAAAATGAAAGAAAAGTACACATACACTTATAATCGTATCACGTCTTATGGAACCTGGGGGGATAAAGTGGTGACTGTTTCCACCGGGGACTCGAAAATAACAGATGAGGATCAGAATGTGGCTCAAGCATTGTTGTTCAACTATTTGGATGCGACCGATGGCAGTCAGGAAGAGGGTACCTTGCTTGCCGAAAATTACTTGGGTAATGGTGAAAAAGTTTCATGGGCAGGTCTGGTTGAAGCTAACAATAAGATTTATACATCTGTCATCCCAATGGGAATGAGTAAGTACGGTATTAAAAAATGGCCGGAAGCTGTGACAGATCAGGAACTTGTGACTAAGACTGACGGTGGTAGCGGCAGCGGTGCATATACAGCCGGTGTCATTCCTTCTACACAATACCCGGATAATGCTTACGTGGCAATTTATAGTGGCACGAACTTCAATGAGACTCCGGTGATTGCCAAGACTGATAAAATAGGCTATGCATGCGGTCGTATGCGTTCACAATATTATCAGACCATTTGGGCCGCTGATAATGGTGACGTCTATGTGTTCTCTCCCGGATATGGACGTACGGCAGTTTCATCTTCAGATTTGAAGAAGGTAACAGGACAGAAGCCTTCGGGCGCAATGCGTATCAAAGCAGGTGCAACAGATTTCGATCCGGATTACTATGTGAACTTTGAAGAGATAGGCACTAAACATCCTATTTTCCGTTGCTGGCACATCTCTGAAGATTACTTCCTGCTTCAATTGTATAAAAAGGGAGCGGAAGATATGATTAATGGCGGTACAAGTGCAGATGTCAGCGAATTAGCTGTTTTCAAGGCGGAAGATCAGACGATTATGCCTGTTACAGGTCTGCCGGCTGACGGAAAGTTTGGTGGCGAGCCTTATGGAGAAAAAGGGTATGCTTATATGGCTGTCACTGTGACTACGGGCGAGAAACCGGCCTTCTATAAAATAGACGCAAAAACAGGCAAGGCAGTCAAAGGTTTGACGGTAGAAGCTGACGCTATCACTACGGTAGGTAAGATGGAATATCTTTCAAAATAATACAGTCGGTTAAATAGAGAATCTTTTGTAGATAAAAGCCTGCCGAGCGGAAAGCTTTGCAGGCTTTTTCAAGAAATAGGATTGAAAACATGAAAAAAATATTCAGAAAGATACATTTGTGGCTTTCCGTCCCTTTCGGACTGATAATAACTCTTGTCTGCTTCTCCGGTGCCATGCTGGTATTTGAAAATGAGGCGAATGAGTGGTTTCGACGCGATCTTTACTACGTGGAAACGGTAAAGGAGTCTCCTCTTCCTATGGATAAGTTGCTTGAAAAAGTGGCGACGACATTGCCTGACAGTGTATCGGTGACCGGTGTCAGCATATCTTCTGATCCCGGACGTGCGTATCAGGTTAGTCTTTCCAAACCACGTCGTGCATCTTTGTATGTAGACCAGTATACGGGCGAAGTAAAAGGAAAAAGCGAACGTAGCGGCTTTTTTATGTTTATGTTCCGAATGCATCGCTGGCTTCTGGATAGTATGAATCCGGGAAATGAAGGAATCTTTTGGGGCAAAATGATTGTAGGTGTCAGTACGCTTTTACTTGTTTTTGTACTGATTTCGGGAATTGTCATTTGGTGGCCGCGTACACGTAAAGCATTGAAGAATAGCCTGAAAATAACAGCAACAAAAGGTTGGAGAAGGTTTTGGTATGACTTGCATGTGGCAGGTGGAATGTATGCTCTGATCTTTCTACTGGCTATGGCACTGACGGGATTGACCTGGTCTTTTCCGTGGTATCGGACGGCTTTCTATAAGGTCTTCGGGGTAGAAGTACAGCAACGTGCCGCCCAAGGACATGAACAGAAAAGTGATGCTCAAAAGAGGGATACCAAACTGGCAGCCCATCGGGAAAAGAAAAGAGAAGGAAATGAGGTTCGAAAGGGTGAAAGAAGCAGACGTCCGGAAAACAATCACAGTGATATGTACTCGGTAACTTCACCATTCGTTTATTGGCAGGAGATTTATGATAAACTAAGACGTCAGAATCCGGAGTATAAGCAAATCAGTATTTCTTCTGGTACGGCAAGCGTGTCTTTCAACCGTTTCGGTAATCAGCGGGCATCTGACCGTTATTCTTTCAATACGGATAATGGTGAATTTACAGAAACAAGTCTTTATCAACATCAAGACAAGTCGGGAAAGATTCGTGGTTGGATTTATTCTGTGCATGTTGGTAACTGGGGAGGAATGTTTACTCGCATACTTACCTTTATTGCTGCCTTATTGGGGGCTGCACTACCACTGACTGGATATTATTTATGGATAAAAAGACTCATAAAGGTACGGAAATGAATGAAATTTTTTCCTACTATAAAGTTGAAAAACATAAAAACATCTGCCACCTGCAACGAAAAGCGTGTAATACGCTAATTAGTAGATAGTTGGAACGTTGCAGATACCTGTGGCAGATAGGTTGCAGATAAAGTATCTGCAACGCGTTATATAATCAAAGAAAAAGCCTTGATTCCTTTATGCAAAGCTATGGGATAATTGGGGTGACTCTATGGAGAAATGGTGGTGTCTCTACGGGGAAACGACAGTATCCTTACGTAGAAACTGTAGTGTCCCGCCTTAGAAACTCTCGTTTCCTGCCGTGGAAACTGTAATTTCTAATGCCGGAAACGACAGTTCCCCGCCTGGAAACGGGAAGTTAATGTATACAATAAACTTTTGCACCCATGGAGAATTGGCTTTGCAAGGCTTATACTGTGTGGCAGATACTTTGATCTGCAACCTATCTGCAACGGTATCTGCAACGTTACAACTATCTATTAACTAGTGAATTACACACGTTTGGTTGCAGGTGGCAGATGTTTTCATGTTTTTTCAACTTTATAGTAGGAGGATTACGCATCAAAATTAGGGTCACAACCGTAAGTCATAAAACAGATTCACCTCTGTGCCCTCTGTGTACTCTGTGGTGAAAACAGTGCAGACATGAATAAGATTCACTTCTGCGGCCTATATGGTGAATAAATTCAGAACGTTATAGGAAAGTAAAAGAATAACTTCCACGCGAGTGAAGGTTTTCTTTTACTTTTCTTTTTTTATAATAGCTGCAATCATAAAGTAGCTTACTTTTGTTCTTTCTCTATATATTGTATAATCTAAAATAACTAGTGATGCAAAAAATGAATAAAAATGGATTTAGCCAATGTGCCGGAGCGTACATTGAGCGTTTGCGAAAAGAAGGGCGATATTCTACCGCTCATGTTTATAAGAATGCTCTTTTTTCTTTTAGTAAGTTTTGTGGAACAGGTAACATATCGTTCAGGCAAGTCACCCGGGAGTGTTTACGATGCTATGGACAGCATCTTTACGGGTCCGGATTAAAGCTCAATACGGTTTCTACTTATATGCGTATGTTGCGTAGTATCTATAATCGGGGAGTAGAAGCGGGAAGTGCCCCTTACGTTCCCCGGTTGTTTCATGATGTCTATACAGGCGTGGATATCCGGCAAAAGAAAGCATTGCCTGTGACCGAATTGCACAAACTACTGTATGAAGACCCGAAATCCGAACGTTTGCGTCGTACGCAGACGATTGCAGCTCTGATGTTTCAGTTCTGTGGAATGTCATTCGCGGATTTGGCGCATTTGGAGAAATCGGCTTTAGACCGGAATGTGCTTCAATATAACCGTATCAAGACTAAAACACCTATAAGCCTGGAAATTCTGGAAAGTGCAAAAGAGATGATGAATCAGCTTCGAAGCAATAAACCCGTTCTTCCTGATTGTCCCGACTATTTATTCGATATTCTGCATGGTGATAAGAAGCGGAAAGATGAAAAAGCATATAAAGAATATCAGTCTGCTCTTCGTCGTTTTAATAATTCTTTGAAGGATTTGGCGAGAGTGTTGCGCCTGAATTCGCCCGTCACTTCATATACCTTCCGACATTCTTGGGCCACTACTGCCAAGTATCGCGGAGTTCCGATTGAAATGATTAGTGAATCGCTGGGACACAAATCTATTAAAACCACACAAATATATCTGAAAGGCTTTGGATTAAGAGAACGCACAGAGGTGAATAGAAAGAATTTATCTTACGTTAAAAATTACAATGTAAGTAGGTGATAGATAGACAAAGCTTTAATAATCAGTATTTAAATGTATCCGTTACTTCTTAGGTAACGGAATCAAATATGACGCAAAGATAGACAAAAATATAAATAGCAAACAAATATTCTCCCATTTTTTTTCGTTTTATCTGATGCATACGGCAAAAAAAAATCCGAACATGAAATAATCATATCTTCATGCCCTATGATTTATATGTCCTGTTTTAAAAAGAATTTTCCCCTTCGCTAAAGGCAAAAACTCTTCTACCACTGTAATTGTCGATGTTTTTCTCTATTCTCATTCCGATTGGTCTTGATTGTGTGTTTTCCGTTACCTAAGAAGTAACAGAATTATATAAGGTAAAAATAGTGGATTAATCAAAAAAGTTTTGAGAATATCTCTATTTAAAAGTATAACATACAAATAAAGATGAAACAAATTAAAGCGGCTTTTAGGAATAAGCCATTTATTTCGTTAAAAGGTAGTATTCTATTTCTGATACTCATTCCGATGAGCGGTCTGGTTCATGCGCAATATTCCATGGGAACAACGGGGCAGTTGATGATACCTACCGCTGAAATGCAGGAGACCGGTACATTTATGGGAGGAGTCAATTTCTTACCCGAGCAAGTTACTCCATCGGTTTTCAGTTTTCCTACCATGAACTATTTTGTAGATATGACTCTTTTCTCTTTTATCGAATTCACTTACCGGATGACATTACTCAAAATGACAACCGGTACAGGCAGAACGGGTTATCATAATCAGGACCGTTCTAATACGATTCGTATTCGTCCGCTAAAAGAAAGTCGCTATTTCCCAGCTGTTGTGATTGGTGGAGATGATCTTTTGACGGAGAAGAAGACTCCGTATTGGGGAGCTTATTATGGTGTGTTGACAAAGACTATCGGGTTTCGTTCGGGAGACCAATTGGCTGTAACGGCCGGATGGTATATTCATCAAGGTGATTGTCGTGTATTTAATAAAGGACCTTTCGGAGGTGTCCGCTATACGCCTTCTTTTTGCAAAGAATTGAAGTTGATGGTGGAATATGATACGCGTGGATGGAATATGGGTGCTGCCATGCGCTTTTGGAAGCATTTGTCCGTCAATGTGTTTACTCGTGAATTTACATGTGTTTCCGCCGGTCTGCGGTATGAATGTACATTAATGCATTAAAAGAAGATGAAAAGGATTGTTAGTGTGACCGCTGTTTTTCTCTGTGGTATTTCTTTGTTACAGGCACAGCCTGTTCGTGTGAGTGAGACACTGAAAGAGTTGGATATGGAGAATATTTCAGTTGTGGAGAAAAGGGACACGATAACTGCGGCTTTTGAGACCTCTGCTTATAGAGGTATTTATAATGGAATCGGTATTGCCATACGCCATTTGGTCGCTATACCGGAAATACCGACTTTGCAGCTACTTATATTAGATAATGCCTTACCACAATTATGCATAACCATCCCTGCAGAATTGATTCAAAAATATCAGTCCGGTGAATGTGCGTTGGATGAAGTGTATCGTAAGATGGGGATAACTACTTCTACCGAAACTGCTGTGCGTCAGCTGAAAGGTGTAAAACGAAAAGAAAGTTCTTTCAGTAAGGTAGATTTTGTGATATATCCCAACGTGATGTTAGTCAATAATGTAACTTATAAGTTGTATAAGGCGGCTCTCGAGTTGCAACCTGCCCTGGAAATGCAATTATGGAAAGGAGCTTCGCTACGGATGCAGGTTTCTTTACCTGTTGTAAGTAATGAAGATGGTAAGTGGAACTGCGTTCGCTTGGGATTCATGGCTTTGCGACAGGATTTTCGCTTGGCTAATCATTGGAAAGGATACCTCACAGGCGGTAGCTTCTCCAATGATCGCCAGGGACTTGCAGCAGGCATCGGCTATTTTTCGGCAAATGGTCGGTGGACGGTAGAAGGTGGAGGAGGAATAACCGGCTCTGCTCATTTCTACGGTAGCAAATGGAAAATGAGTAAATGGAAAAGAGTCAATGGACAGATTAGTGTAGGATATTATGTGCCGGAAGTGAATACCTTGGTGAAAGTAGAAGGGGCCCGCTTTATTTATGGAGATTATGGAGTACGCGGAACTCTTTCCCGCTATTTCGGTGAATATATTGTAGGAATATATGGTATGTACACAGATGGAGCAACGAATGCAGGGTTTAATTTTTCTATCCCGTTACCGGGAAAGAAACGCAAGCGACATGCGTTACGGGTGATGCTTCCCGAATATTTTGCTTTTCAGTATGATATGCGTAGCGGGAATGAATATGCCCATCGTTCGTTGGGCGAAAGTTATAGTGTTGAACCTAAGTCGGCAGAGAATTCACATTTCTGGCAGCCGGATTATATTCGATATTATTTGATTAAAACGAGTGAGAAGTGAAACATGATTGATATTTTAACTAGTATTTTTAACAAAATTGAAACATTATGAAAAGTGTAAAATGGTTTTATGTGGGTGTCATGGCAATAGCCTTGGGTATGTTAACTTTTGTGACAGTAGCCTGTCACGATGATGATGACGATCCGAAACCGCTAGAAGGGGAAGTAATTGAAACTCCAAAACCGGTAGTGGAGTATTACATTATGGGTACGGTGACTTCCGGAGGAAAAGCAATGAATGGGGTAAAGGTAAAAGTGGGTAGTAAAAATTACACAACCGACTCGAATGGTAAGTTCTCTGTTACAGAAAGTGCTACAGGTACTTATAGTATTGAAGCGTCTTCTAATGGATATCTTTCACAGAAAACGTCAGTTGTCATTGCAGAGAATGCAGAGAATCGTAGTGTGGTAACGGTAGCTCTGGCTCTGACAAAGGAGAGTCGGAAGGAAACTGTGTCAGTAACTGCAGAAGAAGAAATTAAAGTAGAGGATAATAGTGAATCTAATACTACCATTGAAGATCCGGGAGAAGTTGCTCCGGAAGCAGTGGTAGAGGATAAACCACTCGTGAAAGTCGAATTGGCAATACCGGCAGGTGCAATTGATACAGAAGCTAGTGCAAGCCTTATTAGTGATGGGAATGTTGGCATTAGTGTAACAACCTTTGTTCCTGCTCCTGCAGAAGTGACTACTGAAGTGAAGGCTGAAGAAGTGAATCAAAATATAGAAAAAAGCATTCCTTTAGCTGCTGCTAAATTTGAACCGTCTGGTTTGAAATTTAAAAATGATGTTACGATTTCTATTCCTAATCCTATCCCTGGAATAACATTCGCTGATGCTGATATGATACTTACTTATCAGAATCCAGATACAGGAGAATGGGGAGATGCAAAAGATAATCAGGGAAATGTAATTAAAAATATATCTTCTACTACAGAAGGTGGAGCTGTCACTGCGTATACAGCCGATGTCGATCACTTCTCTGCTTATGCAATAGAAAATAAAGTATACAGCAAGATTAGTAATGAAACTGTGACAACTAATATTCTAGGACAAGCTAGTCGTGATAATAGCGAGAATGCTAAAGCAGTGACTGGTATTGAACTGAAATATAAGGAAAAGTCTGGTTGGGACTATGATAAGAATGATGCTGGTCTTGTTGCTGAAGTTAAATCGCAATTAGGAGCTACTACTAGTGAGAGCGATACAAAAACGGTGAATGCAATGGTTGCTTTCATGAAAACTCGTATGTTCTCATTAATGGGATCGGTATCTGGCATTACGGAAACTGAACGTGTTTATAACACTGTAAATGTAAACGGATACACCACTATGAGTTATACTTGCTATGCAAAAGCTCGTACTACCACGTTGACGGCTAATGTAAAGTTTAATGGTCAAAACAAGACGGTTTCGATTACAGCAACTCGTTATACCGGAACGGATCATCAATATAAGACGGTTACTTATAATCCGACACATAGCGGCGGTAAGGGTGGTAGTATTTAAGATGTTTTATAGTAAGGGGCTTGGATTCGTTTGTAGCATTGAATCCCTGCCTTAGCCGATTAGGAAAAAGTACAGAGGTACATCTTTACCTAATCGGGGCCACGCATCAGATTTTATTTTGATGCACATTTCCCTGAATATCAACTGTCTGTGAAGACCGTTGATATGATTTGAGACGATTCATTGAATCGATATGTAATATTTTTAATAAAACCCTTTTGAATATGTTCCTTTTTTAATAAACCCTTTGGGGCATATTCATATAGAGTATAGAGGGAGGAGATCACTGTGAAGCGGTCTCCTCTTTTGCTTTTTGAAAATATTGTATTACGCGAAGTAGTATTGCTAAAATCTGTCTTCCTTGGAGTGTTATTATATTCTTTTTGACTAGATTTGACTAGAAGTAATACCCTAAATTCACAAAACAACTTCCTTTGTCCGTCTGATTGGAATATCCCAACGATATTTCCAATGGTCCGAAGATGCTGTCCATTCCATAACCTGCACTAACACCGAATAATTGCTTGCCTTTCAATATATCGAAGAAATTACTATCCGTTAGCCCGTAGTTACCCGTCAGTGTGAGATAATGAATGGCTCCCATACGTTGTCTGAATTTAATAGACGCAATCATTATGGTGTTATCCATCAATTCCAGATTGGTGACCCCGGCAAATGGTAATTGCTGTGGAATATAGAAACCGGGTACGTCACCGCCAATGGCATTTTGCAGCGGATAAGGAAAATCTCTTCCGATCAGGATACGTCCATAAATGGAAGGAATGACGGAGAAACGGCGGGTCACAGGGATGACACTTGCCCACGAAGCATTCAATGCTGAAAATGGAGCGTGGTCGTTGTATTGTGCCATGTTATCCGTATAAAGCGAATAGGCAGCTCTGAAGTCACTTCCTTTAGAAGGGAAGCGTCCTTTATCATAAGTATTATATTGCACTTGGGCAAAATAACTTAGAAAATGTTCCGATTCCACTTTCAGATCGGAGATTTCAGGTTTCTTGAACAGGAAATCTTTATACTTGTAATATTCAAAACGCAGACCGAGTCCGAAGCGGAAATTCTTGTACCATACATCGGAGAAACCGAATTCTGCCAGATGATATTTATACGTTGTATTATAGGCACGCTCACCTTCCTCGTAAATGTTGATATCGTTGTATTGGAACATATACGAGAAGTTGAAATTACGTTGCTGCATGGGTTCCAGCGTATAGTCTATGCGGGCAGCATATCGTTTACCCAATCGACCGGTAAGAGCCAGGCGGGAAGGAATATGAGTTTTGAGGTCTGCCGTTGCATTCACCAGCAAAGACGCGATTTCTTCCGAATCAAAACGGATGCCCAGATTGATTCTTCTTTCATATTTTTCCTGCAACAGGAAGTTGAGGTGATAACCTTCAGGAGTCTCTTTCAACGTATAGCTGGCACTGGAATAGGATTGGCTGCCACGTAATTGATACAAGGCCTGTTCTATTTGTTGAGTGGTAATGTCACTGTTTTCTTTCAGATTACATTTCTTCATCAGCCATTTTTTATCATCCACCTCTACACCGGAAAATGAGATGTCCGTCACATAAACCGTGCGTGCATTGGAAAGAGAAGAATAAGGGCCATGTTGCTTCGGAGTATAATCTTCGGCTATTCCTATCTTCTTTTTCAAGGCAAGCAACGAATTCCATTGTTCTTTAGCCGCTTCTTCGCCTCTTCGCATCAGAGTGTCGATGGCTGCCGGGGTAAAACTGGCAGATGAATATCCCTCCACATTGACACGGATATAAGTGTCTGTGAGGTCTACATTTTTTTCATGGTTAGACTGGCAGGTGATGTCTACAATCTGTCCCAGAATATCGGGGACGCTGTTGAGCTTGTCAGCCTTCTTCAAAGCATTCTGCACGTCTACTCCGATAATAATATCGGCTCCCATGGCTTTCACAACATCTGCCGGATAGTTGTTTACAATGCCGCCGTCCACTAATACCATGCTGTCTTGCCGTACCGGAGTAAATACACCCGGAATAGCCATGCTGGCACGCATAGCGGTTGAAAGTATTCCGTCATGGAATACAATTTGCTCTCCATTGACAACATTGGCCGCTACACAAGCAAAAGGAATGGGAAGTTTATTAAAGTTGATGGAGTCATGATACCCCACAGTGAGATCTGAAAATAGGTTAGCCAG
>ERZ773157.838-NODE-838-length-33332-cov-5.776062_pt1 | contig 33332 bp, 25 predicted proteins | sample MGYA00511480_ERZ773157 | MGnify/ENA primary metagenome ERZ773157 (study PRJEB29015, sample SAMEA2737863) | human gut metagenome | biome: human gut; feature: human-associated habitat; material: faeces | place: China | collected 2012 ... | reverse complement strand
CATCGGGCCGCGCTACTACTCGTTCAACATCGGCAAGGTACACTACGTCGTACTCGACAACCTGATCTATGTCAACTCGCCCAAGAAGAACAGCAAAGACGGGATCGCCGGCAAACGCGACTACGTCCGCCGCGTGGATTCCCTCCAACTCGACTGGCTGCGGCGCGATCTGGCGACGGTCGAGGACAAGTCGGCGCCCGTCGTAGTGGCGATGCACGCCGCGACCTACCGTTACAACAAGTTCAACGACAAGGTGACGGCCGGTCTGAGCGATCCGGCTTACAGCGCCGAACTGAACCGGCGCAAGATTAAATAATTTTTCGTACATTTGTCCTGATGCTTACGAAGATCTACGAACAGAACCCCTCGGAGCGGGAATTGCAGAAGGTGGTCGACGTGCTCGTCCACGACGGGATCGTCATCTATCCGACCGACAGCGTCTATGCTTTCGGCTGTTCGCTCCATTCGCCCAAGGCCATCGAACGCCTGCGGCGGATGAGGGGTAAGGATGCCGAGGCTTTTTCGGTGGTCTTCGGGGATATCGCCCAGGTGGCGGAGTATTGCCGTGTGGACAACACGGCGTTCCGGATCCTGAAACGGAACCTGCCGGGGCCCTTCACGTTCGTGCTCACGGCATCCTCGCGCGTGCCCGACAAGGCGCTTGAAAAGCGCCGTACGATCGGCATCCGCATTCCGGACAACGCCATATCCCGCGCCATCGTCGCCGCACTGGGCTGCCCGCTCGTCACCACATCGGTGAAGGACGACGACCAGGTCGTGGAGTATACCACCGATCCCGAACTGATCCATGAGCGCTATGGCCGCGACGTGGCGCTTGTGATCGACGGCGGCATGGGGGACAATGTTCCCACGACGGTCGTAGACCTTACGGGCGACGAGCCCGAAGTGCTGCGCGAGGGCAAAGGGGAACTGCAATGAGATTAATATAAACAGTATATGGAAAAAACGAATTTCTGGAAAGATGTCGCCAAGTACGGCGCGATCATAGGCGCCCTGCTGGCCGTCTCGTTCATGTTGGAAACCCGATTGCAGATTTCGGCCAGTTTCGGCCTGTACGCAATCGAATGGATTGCCGTCGTCGTGCTGCATTACTATCTGCTGCACCGTTTCACGCGCCGGTATTCGATGATGTATACCGCCGAGGAGGGTTTCTCCTTCGGGCAGGGGTATGCTTACATCCTCTCCGTTTCGACCGTTGCGGGGCTCATCGTCGGTATCGTGCAATACCTTTACCTGCACTTTTTCATCGGTTACGCCAACTATACGGAGCGTACCACAGCCGCATTATCCGATTTTATAGGGCGGAACGGCGGGGTGCCGGCCAACATGGAATCCATGCTGTCGCAGATGTTCGACCAAATACAGAATACCCCCGAACCTTCTTTTTTAAGAACCCTGTGGGCCGTAACTTTCGTGAGTATTCTGTTCGGTGCCGTTTTCGGCCTTATCATTGCAGGCGTGTTGTCGCGTGCGCCCAAACCGTTCGATACCCCGCTAAGCGAATAGGGACATACCGTGAATAATAAACTGGACATATCCGTCGTAGTACCACTCTACAATGAGGCCGAGTCCCTGCCCGAACTGGTAGCATGGATCGACCGCGTTGCCGTGTCGCATGGCTATGCCTACGAGGTGATCCTCGTGGACGACGGTTCGTCAGACGGCTCCTGGGAGGTTGTCGAATCGCTCCGGGAGAAGTCCCCGGCGATCCGCGGCATCGGCTTCGCCCGCAATTACGGCAAGTCGGCAGCCCTGTACTGCGGTTTCGCCGCAGCCGAAGGCGAGGTCGTCATCACGATGGATGCCGACCTGCAGGATTCGCCCGACGAGATTCCCGAACTGCGCCGCATGATCCTCGAAGAAGGGTACGACCTGGTATCCGGCTGGAAGAAGAAGCGCCGCGACCCGGTCGGCAAACGCTGGCCGAGCAAATTCTTCAACTGGACGGCGCGCCGGGTCTCCGGCATCAAACTCCACGATTTCAACTGCGGGCTGAAAGCCTACCGCCGCAAGGTGGTGAAGGCCATCGAGGTCTACGGCGAGATGCACCGCTTCATTCCGTTCCTGGCCAAGCAGGCCGGGTTCGGCCGCATCGGCGAGAAGGTCGTCGACCATCGCGCCCGCAAGTACGGCAGTTCGAAATTCGGCCTCGAACGCACGGTGAAAGGGTATCTGGACCTGATCACGGTGCTGTTTATGACGCATTTCGGGCGTTCGCCGATGTACTTCTTCGGCAGCCTCGGAACGCTGATGTTCCTCATGGGCGGCGGCACGACGGTGTGGATCATCGCCGAGAAGCTCTGGAAGCAGAGCCACGCCCTGCCCCTGCGGGCGGTTACGGACCAGCCGCTGTTTTATCTGGCGATTTTGGCCGTAATTCTCGGCGTTCAGCTGTTTTTGGCCGGATTTTTGGGCGAGCTGATCAACAGAGGGTCTTCCGAGCGGAACAAATACCTGATCGACAAAACTTTGTAAATGATGATACAACGAATCCAAACGCTTTATTTGCTGATCATTGCGGCGCTTATGGCCGTGACGCTCTTTTCGGGGCTGGCGTGGTTTGCGGGTGACGCCGGCGAGTTCGGGCTTTACGCCTTCGGGTTGAAAACCGCCGAAGGGGAGCTTGTCCAGTCCACCGTCTATATGGGCGTCCTGCTGGCGCTGGCCTGTGCGCTGCCGCTGGTGACGATTTTCCTGTTCCGTCGCCGTTTGCTGCAAATACGCCTCTGTGTGGTGGAAATGGTGTTGCTGTTAGGCTCGCTGGTGATGGAAGGCGTCTATTACTTTTTGAGCTGGCGGGTCTTCTCCGACCTGACGTTCCATACGCAGGGCTTCAAGCCCGCCATTGTGCTGCCTCTGGTCTGCCTGCTGTTTGCCTATTTGGCGGCCCGTGCGATTTTCCGCGACGAACTGCTGGTGCGCGCAGCCGACAGAATACGCTGATCGAGCGGATACTGCTGACCCGGAGTATGCCCGAGCGCATGTTCCGGGTCTTCTGTCCCCGTCGGCGAACTGCTGTTCGGACGGAAAAGGGTTGCAATTCGGACCGATCTGATTATTAAAAGAATGTTACAAACCTTTGCAGGTCCGGAAAATAATTTTAACTTTGAGGCATAATATTGTCATTATGTAGTGAATTTAAAGAATTTTGGCTACAAACAATACATTTTTTAACTAACACTCAACTCTATGAAAGTAGTAAATTTTTGGAAGACATTGTTCTGTGCAGCGCTGGCCGTGACGGCTTTTAGCGCATGTTCGGACGATGACGAAGAGGGCGGTTATTCGGGCATGCCCGAAATTACCGTGAACGGCGGCGAGTCGGTGACTGTCGCCGGGAAACTCGAGGGCGGCAAGCTCGAACAGACGGTCGAGGTCGTTTCGAAAGGCGACTGGACCCTGACATTCAAGAACCCCGGGGATTCGCAGTGGGTTACTCCCAGCGCGATGTCGGGCAAGACCGGTACGACGCAGCTTACCTTCACGCTGGGTCAGGCTTCGGGAGAGCGCAGCGCAATCCTTGTTCTGACCGCCAGCTCCAAGGTCGAGGGCTTCCCGCTTACGGACGAGGCTACGATCACGGTCGTACAGAGCGACAGCGATGTTCCGACGGGTAACGCTCTTTACAGCGAGAACTGCGGCACGAAGGTCGAGAAAGTCGATGGCTACTGGCCTTATGTGGACAAGTTCGAAGGTTGGACCCGCGGCGGTTCGCTCGATCAGAAGGCCGTTACTTACACCGGCAACAGCGCTTCGGTAGCCAACAGCGGCAAGGGTTTCGATCCTGCCGAGGATGAAACGACGGTAGTTACGGGTCCTCCCTATGTTTCGATGAACAAATCGACTTCGGTTTTCAACATCAATGACATCAATATCGCATCGAACACCAACTTCACCTTCACGTTTACTGCCGCTCAGCAGGTTAACTATTCCGGTGGCGTAGTGCTGGGCGATGTGACGGATGAAACGATTCGGTTCTCGGTGTCTACCGATGGTTCGAGCTATGCTCCCGTTGCTCTGAAAGTCAAAAAAGTCGCTTCCGGCTACTGGTATCTCTGCACCGCCGAATTCAAACTGCCCGCCGGTGTTTCGACCGATAAGATCTGGGTTCGTTTCGACGGCTATGCAGGACTTGAAAACCACGGTCTGCGTATCGACGACTTCAAACTTTATGAAGGCGGCAACGGTTCGGAACTCGTCGTTCCTTCGGTGGATTATACGAAGGGTACGGTTGCCGAGGCTATCGCAGCCGGAGCCGGCAAGAACTACGAGGTCGCCGCTACGGTCGTAGCCATGCACACGCAGGGTATCCTGATCGGCGATGCGTCGGGTGTCATGCTGGCGTTCCTTGGCGAGGCTCCTGCGGTAGCTGTTAACGATGCCGTTACCGTTAAGGGAACGACCGAATTGCGGAATGGCGTCATTCAGTTCGGCAAGGAGGGTCTTTCGGTCGCCAAGACCGGCACGGGCAGCTATAACACGCCTGCTCCCGAGGTGATGGACGGCACGGCTGTCACGGCCTATATCGCAACGGCCTTGGAAAATAAGGCTGTGTACAAGTATGTGAAATACAACGGTGAGTTTACTGTCAGCGGCAACTATTACAATGTCGTTATCGCCGGTACGACCACGAAAGGCTCTGTTGCCTATGGCAAATCGGAGTGGGCGTCGTTTAATGGCAAACCGGTGACTGTCGAAGGCTGGCTGCTCGGCGGTACGGCCAACTATCTCCAGACGATGGCTACGTCGGTGACGGTCGATTCTTCGACGCCGATTGTTGAAATCTCCGCTCCCCAGCAGTTCGCTGCAACCTCTCCCGTGGCTCAAACGCTCAACTATACGGTTACCAACACGACGGCTTCGGCTGTAACGTTCGCAATCGAGGGTACGAATGCCGACAAGTTCTCGCTCGGCGCCAAGACTGATAACACCATCGTCGTAAGCGCGAAAGGCGACAATGCGAGCACGGCGGCTTATACGGCCAATCTGGTTGCCAAAGTTGCCGGTGCGACGGTTGCAACGGTTGCTCTGAAGCAGGCTGCGCCTGCGAGCGGTGATGAGGGACCTGCTTATCTTTGGACGTTGGCGTCGGGTGATATGACTACTGCTGGCGGAACTGTAACCAAAGGTGAGCCTGCAATGGAGTGGACTTCATCTGCTGTAGGTTATATTGGCTGGGATCAGAATAATGGAAAGGGTGTTCAGTTTGGATCCAAAAAAAAACCTGTAAATGGGACTTATACGCTTTCAACAACAGCTTATTCCGGAAAAATAGCTAAAATTGTCATTAACGCCTCTGTTGGCAGTGGTGGTGATGGTAAATTGACGGTAAAAGTCGGTGGTACTCAAATTGGTGAAATAACTACGCTGGTATTGAACGCTACGGATTATACGTTTACTCCATCTTCGCCGGTTTCGGGTAATATTACGATTGAGCTAACAAATACAGTCAAGGCAATGTATTTGAAGTCTATTGCAATTAATCCTGCCGAATAATTCTAACAGTCGAGGAAACCGACTTGTAAAACCAACCACTCTTGGCGGGGATAACTCCCCGTCAAGAGTTTGGTTTCTAAATGGGTCTGCGGACCAAATGTTATACTTTATTCTGAATGATGTTGAAAATTAAACAGATAGGCATGCTGCTCGTGACGATGTCGGCGATGCTTGTCCTGTTTGCGGGATGCGGCGACAAGGACGACGGGGGCGACAAGGAGTCCCTCGCGACGCTCGTTGCAGAGACCGTGAGCAGTTCAACCACAACGAACAAGATTTCGACCCAAGGCCCGTCGGGCATCACCTTCGAGGCGACGATCGTCTCGCAGGGCGGGGATGCGGAGTGGTGTTCGTTCGATTTGAATAAGCAGGTATCCTCCGCCGGCGGAAACGTCGGGGACCCGGCCTACCTCTATTTGGACAAAAACAATTCCGACGACGACCGCACGGCGCGGATCGACGTAACCTATACCAACGGTTATTCCACCTCCCTGACGCTGACGCAGAGGGCCGCGGGCTTCATCGACTACGACCGTTCGTGGGGCGAACAGCCCGAATATCGTTCCGACGACGCTTATATCTATAAGACCTATTATGCGACGTTTGTGAGCAATCAGTTCTTTCCGGGCGGAAAACTGCGCAACTATTCGGTATGCTACGATGTCGACCGGCATATTTCGCATTGGGTGGCTTATCCGATCTTCAAGAAGGTCTACGAAATGCCCGTTTTGAGACGGGTCAACGATTTCAATTACGATCCCAATGACCAGTTGCCCGTGATTCCCACCCGCGACCAGCAATACATCGGGACAGGCGGCAACGGCCGCGGTTACGGTGCATGGGGTTACGACCGCGGGCACATGCTTCCGCAGGCTTCGCGTTACAACAATTACGAGCCGAACCGGATGACTTACTACGGCACCAACATGATGCCCCAGAACAGCACGCTGAATCAGAATATCTGGGCCTCGCTGGAGGGCAAAGTCCGTGGCTGGGGCGGCTTGCAGACCTACGATACGCTCTATGTGGTGACGGGAGCCGCTTTCAAGAGCACGAAGACCATCGACAATGCCAACGGACCGATCGCCGTGCCGTCGCATTGCTGGAAAGTGCTGCTGCGTCAGCGGGGCAACCAGAACCGGCAGATCTCTCAATTCAAGGCGGATGAACTGAAAGCCATCGGCTTCGTGTTCACCAACGATGACGCCGGAGCCGCCACGTCGATCGAATCGGCTGTCCGTTCGGTGAAGGAGATCGAGGAGCTGACGGGCTTCAAGTTCTTCCGCAACCTCGACCCGGCCGTGGCCGATGCGGTGAAAAGCCAGAAGAACCTCGCCGACTGGTAGGGATTATGATACAATGAATTGAACCTTAACAACAAAAATCGTTTATGAAGAGAATCTTTTTGACAGGACTGTTTGCCTCGCTGATCGCGGTGGCATGCTTCGCGCAGAAGCCCTACAAAGTGGTCTTCTACAACTTCGAGAACCTGTTCGACACCATTCACGATCCCGGCGTCCTCGATGAGGAGTTCACGCCCGAAGGACCCAAGAAGTGGAACTCGGCCAAGTACACCAGGAAAATCGGGAACCTCGAACGGGTGTTGTTCGACATCGCCGCCGAGGATAAGGATTATCCCGTGGTGATCGGCGTTTCGGAGATCGAGAACCGCTCGGTGATGGAGGATGTGATCGCGCAGCCGAAACTCGCGCCCGGCAACTACCGCATCGTGCATTACGATTCGCCCGACGCACGCGGCGTCGACGTGGCGTTCTACTACCGTCCCGACGTTTTCAAGCTGGAGGGAAGCGCCGCCATTCCGTTCAAGATGCCGGAACTGCCCAACTTCAGGACGCGTGATTTCGTCACGATGTGGGGCACGATCGACAGCGAGCCGTTCTTCTTCCTCGTGAGCCACTGGCCTTCGCGTCTGGGCGGCAAGGAGGCTTCGGCCCCCAAGCGTCTGGCTGCCGCCAAGCAGGTGAAGCACATCGTCGACTCGGTGACCGCCGCCAACCCGGCCACGAAGGTGGTCGTCATGGGCGACCTGAACGACGATGCCACGGATGACAGCATCGTCGAGGGCCTCAACGCCAAGGGCAAGATCAAGGAGGTCGGCAAGGGCGACATGTTCAACCCCTTCATCGGCCTGCTGAAAGCGGGTTACGGCACGCTGGCTTACCGCGACGAGTGGAACCTGTTCGACAACATCATCGTTTCGGAGAACCTCGCCACCGGTTCCACGGGCAGTCTGAAAATCCAGCCCGCCGGCAACTCGAAGTTCTACGGCGGCATCTTCCGCCGTCCCTACATGATCCAGAAGGAGGGCCAGTACAAGGGCTATCCGCTGCGTACGTTCGTGGGCAACGATTTCCAGGGCGGTTTCAGCGACCACTTCCCCGTATATATCTACATCGCCAAATAAACACTCTAAAATATTTGTATGAAACTCAAAGTTCTACTTATTCTGATGCTCGCCGCCGTGACCTTCACGTCCTATGCGCAGGACGGAGGCATCCGCGGTAAGGTGGTTTCGCGCAACGGTCGCGTGGTCTTGAGCAATGTACAGGTGAAGATCGAATCGCTGGGTCTGACGGCCATGACCGACAAGGACGGCAACTTCATCTTCGAGAATCTTCCTGCGGGCAGCTACACGGTGCTCTTCTCTACGCCCGACTTCGAGGACCTCAACCTGATGGTCCGCGTAGGCGATAAGCATGTGCAGGACCTCAAGTCGGTGATCATCGTGCCGTCGGGGCAGAGTGCGGTTCTGGACGACGCCGTTTTCGCCGAATTCGACAGCGACTCCTCGTCGTCGGACACGCAGGCGCTGCCTTCGTCGCTCTCTTCGTCGAAGGACCTCTTCAACAACATCGCATCGTACCGTTTCAGCGAGATGCGTTTCAACGTCCGCGGCTACGATTCGCAGTACTCGGACATCTACCTGAACGGCATCCGCTTCAACGACGCCATGACGGGCTACGGTCCCTGGTCGCTGTGGAGCGGACTGAACGACGCGACGCGTAACCAGGAGAACTACACGGGCCTCGAAGCGTCGGATTTCGGCATCGGCGGCATCGGCGGCATGACCAACGTCAACGCCCGCGCCTCGCAGATGCGCAAGGGATTCCGCGTGAGCGTGTCGAACGGCAACCAGATGTACCGTTTCCGTGCGATGGTTTCCTACGGCTCGGGACAGTTGGACAACGGCTGGTCGTACGCCTTCTCGGTGGGAACCCGCCAGGGCGGCAACGGCTATGTGGACGGCGTTTACTACAACTCCTATTCCTATTTCGCTTCGGCCGAGAAGCTTTTCGGACAGAACCACCGCCTTGCGTTGACGCTGCTGGCTTCGCCTTCGGAGCGCGGCGCGCAGCAGGCTTCGACCGACGAGGCTTACGCTCTGTTCGGCAACAACTACTACAACCCCAATGTGGGTTACCAGGCCGGCAAGCTCCGCAACTCGCGCGTGCGCAACACCCACGAGCCGATCGTGATGCTCAACTATACGTGGGACATGTCGGAGAACACGCGCCTGAACGCCGCCACGTCGCTGCGTTTCGGCAGGAACGGCTATTCGGCCCTGACGTGGAACGCCGGAGCGGACCCCCGCGGCGACTACTACCGCTATATGCCGAATTCGGATAAGACGCAGATCGTGCCGGGCATAACTACCGACGAGACGATCTATTTTTACGCGATGGATGGCGCCATAGCGAAAGGCGTGTGGGACGGTATGCTCGACTACGACAAATTCTTCCAGACGAATATGCGGAATATCGACACCGATCCGGTGCTGTCCAAACTGATGGGCAATAACAGTCGTTCGAACTACATGATCGAGGAGCGTCACACCGACCAGCTGGACTACAACCTGGCGGTCAACGTGCAGCATAACATGCGCCACAACATGCGCATCGTCGGCGGCGCCAACCTGCGCGTCAACCGCACGAATTACTACTCGGAGATCAAGGACCTGCTGGGCGGCGACTATTGGTATGACATCGACAAGTTCGCCGAGCGCGACATGGCCAGCGCCGAGGCTTACCAGAACGACCTGGATTACTACTGGGCTACGGGGCACGCCCGCATTGCCCGTGTCGGCGACAAGTACGGTTACTACTACCGGGCGCACCTGCTCGAAACCAATGCCTGGGCCAACTACACGTGGGGCATCGGCGGTTTCTCGCTGGGCGTCTCCGGATCGGTCGGCTACTCGAACATGTACCGCGAGGGCATGTGGCGCAAGGGTCTGTTCCCCAACGATTCGAAAGGCGATTCGAAGAAACTCGACTACCTGACCTACGATGCGAAACTTTCGTTGGGCTACAAGTTCTCGGGAGCGCATTCGATCGAGGCCAATGTGGCTTACATGCAGCAGGCGCCCAAGTTCGCGACGGCATTCGTGTCGCCCCGTACGCGCAACACGACCACGCCGGGGCTGAAGGCCGAGAAGGTGTTCGGCGCAGACCTCACCTACAACCTCAACCTGCCCTACATCAAGGCGCGTCTTTCGGGATACTATACGACGATCGAGGACCAGTCGAAGGTCATCTCGTTCTACGACGATACCCGCAGTTCGTTCACCAACTTCGCCATGAGCGGCATCGACAAACGCTACTACGGCGTTGAGTTGGGCCTTTCGGTTCCCGTATGGAACGGCCTCTCGGTCGTGGGTGCCTTGAGCTGGGGCGACTATACCTATACGTCGAATCCCAACTTCGTGCAGACGGTTGACAACGTGGACAAGATCGTACTGAAAGATAAGGTCAACTGGGACGGTTATCATGTGGAAAGCTCGCCGCAACTGGCTTTCAACATCGGTCTCGACTACCGCGGACCGCGCAACTGGTTCGCCGGTGTGAACTTCAACTACTACGACAACATCTATCTTTCGATGAACCCGATGTACCGTACGGCTACCGCCATTAAGTATTATACAAATGTGCTGACTTCCAATACGGCCACCAATGCGCAGAAGGCATCGGCCCTCTCGTCGATCAAGACCCTCCGCAAGCAGGAGAAGTTTGACAGCGCATATACGTTGAGCGCCAATATCGGCAAGAACTGGTATATCCACCGGGTCTACATGCTGGGCTTCAGCCTCGAGGTGAAGAACATCCTCAACGATCAGGACATCCGCACGGGCGGTTACGAGCAGATGCGTATGAGCAAGGTCCGCGGCGAGGGCGGCGAGCAGATTTACGGCCGCTTCCCCTCGAAGTATTTCTACCTGTTCGGTACGACCTATTACCTGAATGTCTATTTCCGTTTCTAATCGCGCAAAGCATAATTTATGAAAAGTCTTAAAATAGCATTGGCGGCTCTCGTCGGTCTGGTGGCCGTGAGCTGCTACAACGATTTCGACACTCCGGCTCCGCAGAAACTCTATGTGGACGACGATATGGCCGCAATGGGGCTTACTCCGATCTCCATCAAGGAGGTGAAGGAGAAGTTCGGTCCGATCTCCAATACGGGAACCAACGACAATTTCTCCACGACCAAGACCCTCAAGTTCGGAACCCGCACGTCCGAGGAGGCCAAGTTCGACGGCCTCATGGAGTGGCCCGAGGCTTCGAAATACTACATCAAGGGCAAGGTGATCAGCAGCGACCGTCAGGGCAACATCTACAAGTCGCTCTATATCTACGACGGCACGGCCGGTATCGAGCTGAAGCTCTACAACGGCCTTTATCTCGACTTCCTGCTCGACCTGGGTGCGAAGCCGATCAAGAGCCAGTGGGTCTACGTGCGTCTCGACGGTCTCTATCTGGGTAACTACCGCATGATGCTTTCGATCGGAGGCGCTCCCTCGGACGGTATCAACACGGCCGGCAACCACAAGTTCTACGCCAACTCGAACCTCGACAACCCGAAGGTCGCCGCCCTGAACGTCTTCCGCGGCGAATACACGACGCTCGACGACTCGGACATCAAGGAGGTCGACGGTTCGAACTACACGTCGCTCGGCGAGGCCGATCTGGGCCGGCTGGTGCGTTTCAACAAGATCAAGATCCGCTATGCGGGTGTGAAGAATCAGGACGGCGTGACGCCTCCGAACCTCAAAAACGGCGGAAATGCGAATCCCTATCCGAGCTGGATCGTGACCGACTGGGGAACGCCCATCTTCGGCGCGTGGTATCGCTGGGCCTACAACAACAGCGAGCAGAATATCCGTCTCTACGGTTCGGTGCTGATGAGCTACAACGATGCGGCGGAGTACACTTCGGACCCGGGCGTTTACGGCATCCGTACGAGCGGTTACAGCCAGTTCGCCATGAAGCCCATCCCGAAGGACGGCACGGAGGGTACGGTGCTGGGCATCTACGGCATCTATGCGAAGAAGAGCGATTTCACAGGAGGTTCGGAGGACTGGGCGCAGTACCAGATCTCGGTGAGCCGTATCGAGGACCTCGGCTTCCCGCCCGAGTCGCTGCTTTCCGAGGAGTGGATCAGGGCCAATACGCCCGCCTCGTCGCTGACGCCTCCCGTGAAGAACGGCGGCGACGATTACGAGGGTGACTGATCCCGCGTTTGAGCAATAAAAAACTGCGACCCTTTTGGGTCGCAGTTTTTTTGTGCCGCGGCGGCAGCGCTACCGCTTGTTCCATTTGCAGGAGGTCTGGTAGTAGCCGATCGCGCGGTCGACCTGCACGGCGTCCTTCCGCTCCATCGTTTCGAGGTGGTGGGGATTCTCCTCGGTGGGAACCACGCGGTACTGCTCGAAGCGGCGCACGGGCGACAGAATCGTGAAGGTGTCGCCTTCGAGGTAGCCGAGGTCCTGATAGGTGGCGATGAACGCGCGGTTGACATATGCCGGGTCGAAGATGCTGCGGCCGTAGAAATGCGAGTCGTAGCTCATGTTGAGCAGCGACAGCAGGGTGGGCATCAGGTCGATCTGCGAGACGATGCCGTCGACCACTCCGGGTTCGATAAGCCCGGGGGCGAGGATCAGCGCCGGGATGTGGTATTTCTGCAACGGAATCTCGGTGCGGCCGGCGCTCGAAGCGCAGTGATCGGCCGTGACGAGGAAGATCGTGTTTTCGAACCACGGCTGCCTGGCTGCTTCGGCGAAGAACCGTCCCAGCGAATAGTCGCTGTAAAGCACGCCTCCGGCGCGGCTCTTCGAGTCGTTGGGAATGCGGATTCGTCCGGCGGGGTAGGTGAAGGGGCGGTGGTTGCTGACGGTCATCACGTGGGCGAAGAACGGCTTGCCGCTGCGGGTCTCCTCGTTGAGCGTGCGGATGACCTTCCGGTAGGCGTCTTCGTCGCAGACGCCCCAGATGTTGGCGAAGGTGATCTCTTCGGGCTTGTAGCTTTTCTGGTCGACGATGTCGTATCCGTTGCCCGAGAAGAAGGTCTCCATGTTGTCGAAATAGCTGTTGCCGCCGTAGAAATAGGTCACGTTGTAACCCTTGTCGCGCAGCAAGGCTCCTGTGGAGTGCATTCCGGCGTTGTTCGGACGCTTGATGATGCTCTGGCCCGGGCAGGGCGGCAGCGAGAGCGTCACGGCCTCCAGGCCGCGCACCGTGCGGTTGCCCGTGGCGTATACGCGGTCGAACGCCAGTCCCAGTTTGTAGAGCGAGTCGAGTGCGGGCGTGATCCGTTCCGTGTTGCCGAACCGCTCCATGTACGAGGCGCTCATGCTCTCCATGGTGATCAGCACGATGTTGCGGCGGATCTCCTCCCCTTCGGCGCGCACGGCGTGCAGGTTGTCGCCCGTGCTTTGGTAGACCCCGTGCACGAAGGCTTCGGCCTCGGCTTCGGGACGCGTGAGGTAGAACTGTTCGTAGTCGAGCGTGTTCTTGACGAAGGCGTCGTAGAACTTGTAGAGTCCGTTGGCCTGCAATTCGTTGACGTAGACGTTGTCGCTGTCCTGGAAGCGGGTGTTGAAGTTCAGCAGCCCGATCGCGGCGAACAGCGCCGCGACGTAGGCCGGTCCGATTACGGCTTTCCACCTCCAGCCTTTCAGGCATTCGGTCTGCACGAGTTCGCTGCGGAAGAAGTACCACGTCACGAGCAGCGTCACGACGACGATGCCCAGCGTCATCGGAATGACGGGGTAGGACTCCATGATGTTGCCCACCACCTCGTTGGTGTAGACCAGGTAATCGACGGCGATGAAGTTGTAGCGGACGCCGAATTCGCTCCAGAAGAAATATTCGCTGATGCCGTTGAAGATGATGGCGCCCACGTAGACGACGATGAAGAGGGCGAACCACACCGTGGTCCAGTGGCTGCGGAATCCGGGCAGGAAGAGCCGCAGTGCGAAGCTGCCGGCCCAGTAGCCCAGCACATAGAGGGCGATTCGCGGCGCGACGCTTCCGTATTCGTCGAAGATCGTGTTGAAGAACGCCACGTAGCAGAACGCCGCCACGAGCAGGGCGAGGAGGATGTAGCCCCACGGCTTTCTGTACTTGGTGCGCGAAACGCTCAACATGAAGAGCCAGAGGAAAATGAATCCCGCCGTCGCGGCGCAGAAATCGTTCACGGCGCCCAGCAGGAAGACTTCGCACCATTCGCCGAATGAGAAGGCGAGTGAGGTGGTCTGCTCGTTGAAAAGCAGTACGACGCGCAGCACGAGGCCGACGGCGACGGTCAGCAGCGACAGTTTGAGATAGAGGCCGGAGACCAGCCGAATACTTTTTTGCATGATGAATTTGGGAATTAACGGTACAAAGTTAACCATTTTCAGCCCGTTCGGAAAAAGAAAAGGCAGTCAACCGGGTGACTGCCTTGTTCTGTTGTTTTGAAAAATCGTTTGTTTTGGTGCTTACTTCGACGGGCGCATGACGACCTTCACGAGGTTTCCGTCCGCAAGGATCTTCTTGGCGAGCGCCTGCACGTCGGCGTTGGTCAGGTCGCGGATCGCCTGTTCGTGGTCGGCGATGTAGTTCAGGCCCGAGCCGTATTTGATCTGGATGTAGTTCATCCATGCGCCGTTCTGTTCGAGGCTGTTCTTCCAGCTCTTGAGCATGAATTCGCGGTGTTTCTCGATGTCCTCGCTCTTGGGACCGTTGGCTGCGATCTCCTCGATCTCCTTCATCACGATCTCGCGCAGTTCGTCGGCCATCTCCTCGTTGGTGTCGAACGAAATGGTCATGCTGTAAGTCTCGCGGGGGATGTACTTCGTCGAACCCTGGACGCGCACGCCGTAGGTTCCGCCCTTCTCCTCGCGGATCGAAACGAGATAGCGCGAATTGAGCGCCTGCGTCAGGAACGTCAGGGCCATTTTGTTTTTGAGCGTGTAGGGCATCTCACCCGAGAAATGGTAGTTGACCGAGACCTTCGGCTGCTGCATCGGAGCCGTGAACTCCTCCGTAACCTCGCCTTTCACCGGATAGGCCTTGTCGTCGACGTAATTGATCGGTTTGCGGGCGGCGGGGATCGAACCGATGTATTTCTCCACGAGGGGTTTCAGCGTTTCGGGGTCGATGTTGCCCACGAACGTGAAGACGAATCCGTTGGCTCCGGGGTAGAGCTTGGCGTAAATGCCGGGCAGCTGTTCGAAGTCGAACTTGTTGACGATCTCCGTCGAGATCATCTGACGGCGGGGATTGTGGCCGTAGGTCACGTCGGCCACCTTCTCCTGCATCAGGAAGTCGGGATTCGACTTGGCATTGGCGAGCTGGGCGAGGAGCATCTTCGTGAGATTGTCCACGTCGTCCTTGTTGAACCGGGGCTGCGTGAAATTGAGGTAGAGCAGCTGGAGCATCGTCTCGATGTCCTTGGGCGAGCAGACGCCGCCCATGGCGCTGGTGTAGTTCTCCACCGAGGGCTGCACCGAGGCCGTTTTGCCCGAAAGCTGTTTCTTGAGTTCCGTGGCCGAGAATTTGCCGACACCCGACATCGAGTTCACGGCGGGCATCATTTCGCCCATGTAGTACTCCTCGTCCGAGAGCAGCGACAGGCCGCCCTTGCCGACTACGCCCAGGCGCACTTCGTCGGCCTTGAAGGTCGTGGGTTTCACGACGACCTTCGCACCGTTGGCCAGCGTCCATTCCGTCGTTCCGAGCTGTTTGTCCTCGACCGTCTTCTTCACGGGCGAGCCTTTGAGCACGGTCCCTTCTGCGATCAGCGGCTCCTTGACCACGTTGTCCTCATAGGCCGTGACCTCCGATGCGGCCACCTTGTCGCGGATGGCGAGAATCTCCTCGGCGGTGGGCGTTGCGACGCCCTCCTTCTCGGGAGCGTTGATCACGATCACCTGATTCGTCGGGAGAATGGTCTGCTTCGCGAAGGCGTTGACGGCATCCACGTTGAGCATCTTGATCAGCATGCTGTCGAGCTGCCATTCGGTCTCGGCATCGGGCATCGGCTGGTTTTTCTGGTAGTTGTTCAGATAGGTCTGCACGAATTCGTTGTTGCGGCGGTCGTTGCGGTTGGCGTACGAGCGTTCGGCCTGACGCATCAGGTTCTCCTGGGCGCGTTCGAACTCGCCCTGCGTGAATCCGTAGCGGCGCACCTTCTCCATTTCGGTATAGAGGGTCTCGAAGCCGCGGGCCAGCTTGCCGTCCTCGGTCATGGCCACGAATACCGTGGCGTCGAGCGTCGGGATGATGCCGATCACGTCGCCCGTGCCCATGCCGGCGCCGAGGAACGGCGCGTCGGGCTGCATGGCGATCTCCTGCAGGCGGGCGTTCTCCATCGTGGTCATGTAGGCCTCGATCACGTTGTTGGCCTCGGCCAGCACCGTGTTGGCGAGCTGTTCGGGAAGCGCCGGGCGCTTGATGAAGAGCTGCACCTTCGTACCCTGCATTTCGGGATCGGTGTAGATGCTGACGATCGGCTCCTCGTTGTCGGGAACCTCGATGGTCTCCTTCTGCGATGCGCCGGCGGCGGGAGCCGGAATGTCGGCCATCAGCGTCTTGATCTTGGACTCAATGGCGTCTACGTCGATGTCACCGACCACGATTACGGCCTGGTAGTCCGGACGGTACCATTGTTTGTAGAAATCCTCCAGCTCCTTGTGCCGGAAGTTCTTCAGCCCGTCGAGGTAGCCGATCAGGTTGCGGCGCTCGTATTTCGTGCCTTTGCCCAGCGCCTGCAACAGCTTCATCGTCGAACGCCACGACGCGCCGTCGCGCGTGCGCAGCTCCTCCATGATCACGCCGCGCTCCGAGTCGATTTCCGACGGCTCCAGCGCGATGAAGTGCGACCAGTCGTGCAGGATCAGCAGCGCCGAGTCGATGATTCCTTCGCGCGAGGTCGGCACGTCCTTCATGTTGTAGCACGTGTAATCCCAGCTCGTGCCGGCATTGAGGTTGGCGCCGAATTTCACGCCCACGGTCTCCAGATACTCCGTGAGCTGTTTGCCCGGGAGGTTCTTGGTTCCGTTGAAGGCCATGTGTTCCAGGAAGTGGGCGAGGCCCTGCTGCGAATCGTTCTCCTGGATGGCTCCCACATCGTGGAGGATGTAGAAATCAGCCTGGCCTTTCGGCTTTTCGTTGTGGCGGATGTAGTAGGTCATTCCGTTTTCCAGTTTCCCGGTGCGGACCTCCGGATCGGCCGGGATCGGCTGGTTCATCTGTGCCGCGGCGCTGCCGGCGGCGAACGCCGCGACGGCCAGCATCAATAATTTTTTCATGGGCATTTGTGGTATAAGGTTTATTGTTTCTGTGTCTCTTCGGGGCGGTATTCGATGATATCACCCGGCTGGCAGTCCAGCTCGCGGCAGATCGCTTCGAGCGTGGAAAACCGGATGGCCTTGGCCTTCCCGTTCTTGAGGATCGAGAGGTTGGCGGGCGTGATGTCGACCCGTTCGGCCAGTTCGCCGAGCGACATCTTGCGTTTGGCCATCATTACGTCTATGTTTATGATTATCGCCATAAAGTCGTCCCCCCCCCTTTTATCGTTTGCATTTCTCTCATGTCGTCTGTTTTAGATGGTCAGTTTCTGCTCCTCGCTCAAATTCTGGCCGATGGCGAAGACCTCGGCGGCGAAAAGGATCAGGATACCCATGATGATCATTGCGTAGGAGACGTGGAAACCCGCGTCGACGGTGTATCCGCTTCCGGCGAGCAGTTCGGCGGCGCGGCTGTTCATCACCCAGTCCACGGTGTCGCTGATCAGTTCGGTGACGATCGTCAGCATGCCGATTGCGCGCAGATACCAGACGTTGCGTTTGTCGAGCGTGCGCTCTTCGCGGATCGAGCGGCGCAGCGAGTGGATGATCACGAACATCAGTACGATGATGGCCAGATAGAGAAGCGGGCAGAGCATAACCAGCGCATAGAGCCATGCGCTGCCGCCGATCGAACGGAATGCCAGCCCCAGCGGGGATGTGCCCGGGGCGTTCTGCTCGACGACCAGGGCGAGTTTGCGGACGTTGGCTTTGATTTCCACGCCCGGCGCCGCGGCGATTTCGACAGCCGTTTCGGGTTGTCCCGTTACCCGGATGTCGCCCAGCATGTAGATCATGCGCGGCACGCCGGATTTCCACTTTTCGGCGATGTCGTTACCGAGTTCCGCGCCTTCCGCCGCGCCCCGCGAGAAATTGGGCAGGATTCCGTGGGCGATGCTTGCCACGAGTACGATGAAAAACGTAATGTAAATGACCAGCAGGCGTTGCAGGAGCGATTTTTTGTTCTGCATGTGTGACTATTTTGGTTTTACAGTTGCAAAGATAGAATTAATTTTCGAAAAACAAATAATATTTATCGTTTTTCGATAAAATTTTTCGCAGCGGACAAAAAAGGACGGCACAGGCGGCCGTCCTTCGGATCGTCTCCGGAGCGTTTACTCCACGTTGTCTTTCAGCTGTTTCCAGAATGAAGCGCTGATGGACATTGAGATCGAGATGGCCAGCACGTAGAGGATGAACATGACGACGAACGTGATGAAGCCGATGCCGATCGCATTGCAGATGGCCTGGAAAATGCCGAATACGATGCCGAACAGCACGCCGACGACCAGCGACACGAAGAACATGGTCCATTTGCTGCCGTAGGTGGCGTCGTTCGAAGCCTTGATGGCCTGTATCGGATTTTTGCCCTTTTCGATGAGGAAATAGTAGGAGAGCGTCCATGCGATCGAGAGCACGATGCCCGGGATGACCATGAAGAGCACGCCGATGAAAATCGGGAAAATCATCAGGCCCATCGTGATGAAGAACTCGCCCATGTAGCGGCGGTATTTGCTGTCGAAAATGCCCAGGGGATTGACAATCTCACCCTTGGCCAACTGTGTGGGCAGTAAGGTGATGGCGATTGTGGTACCCACATTGAGATAAGGTATCCAGATCGTAATGAGCCATAAGGCCACTGCTGCGATCACCGAAGGTGCGTTCTTTACGCCGATGGCGACGGAATCCTTGAGGGTTTCTCCGAAATCGAGTTTTTTCACTTCCATAACTAACAGGTTTAAGGGTTAACATCAAAAACAAAAATACGAAAAAAATCGTATCTTTGCCTGCATAACCGTAAAATTCAATGCAATGGCTGAAAAATCTCGCTATAATTACCGGGTTGAACCGCAGGACGTGGATTTCACGCTGCGGGCGACAATCCCTTCGCTGGGCGGCTCGATACTCAACACCGCGGGCATCGACGCCCACGGCAAGGGGTTCGGAGTCGATGCGCTGAATGCCGACAACCATTCGTGGGTGCTTTCGCGCATGGCCGTCGAATTCGACTGCCAGCCCACGCAGTACACCGACTACACCGTGGCTACGTGGATCAGCGATTACGGCCGGGTGCTCTCGACGCGAAACTTCACGCTGACCGATGCCGCAGGCCGCGAATTCGGCCGCGCCGTGACGCAGTGGGCGATGATCGACCTGCAGAGCCGTTCGGCGATCGACCTCTCGTGGGTGGGCGACGCGCATGCCGACGCCATCGTAGATGCCGCGCCCCCGACGGACAAGCCGCGCAAGATCCGTGCGGTAAGCCCTACCGCGACGGCCGAACACCGCGTGGTTTACAGCGACATCGACTTCAACCGCCACGTCAACACGATGCGCTATATCGAAATGATGCTCGACATGCTGCCCGTCGACATGCTGACGCAGGAGGCTCCGGTGCGGCTGGACATTCATTTCCTGAAAGAGTGCCGTTTCGGGCAGACGCTGACGGTGGGGTGCGAGTTGCGCGGGCGTTCGGCGCTGTTCGAAATTTCGGCCGACGGCGCTGCGGCTGCCGTGCGTGCCTCTATCGAATGGAAATAGGCCTGCGGGGAACGCTTCGCAGGGCGCTTGTGGAACGGGTTTTGCAGTTTACGGCTGCAAAACCTTTTTTCATTATGGAGAGCGCAACCAAAACACAAGCGAAAAACAAGTATCAGGTAAGCATCGACCTGCTGAACGATGCCGTGGGCAAGGAGATCGCCACTTCGTTGCAGTACATGTATTTCCACACTCATTTCGAGGACGACCGCTACCAGTATCTCTCGAAGATCATGCGCGAGATTTCGATCGCCGAGATGCGCCACATCGAGGAGTTCTCCGACCGCATCCTGTTCCTGCAGGGCGACGTGGACATGAACGCCTCGTTCCGCACCCGGCAGGTCACCGACGTGAAGGAGATGCTGCGCATGGCCATGCAGCTGGAGCAGAGTACGATCGACAGCTACAACGAAGCCTCGCGCATCGCCTCGGAGAACAAGGACGCCGTAACGCACAAGATGTTTCAGGACATCATCGTCGAGGAGGAGCAGCATCTCGACACCTTCCGCACCGAGTTGCAGAACCTGATCGACTACGGCGAGGAGTACCTCGCGCTGCAATCGGCCGCCGGCAGCAAGCATACGTCGAAGAGTTTCAACCATTCCGGCGGCGGCGAATAGCGGTTCGCGCGGCGGAAAGCACTTCTGACGCAAAAAACGGAATCCTTTTGCCGGGGTCCCGTTTTTTCGGTTATCTTTGTACCTGAATCATTCGCGGGAACCTGTGCAAACCCCGGCCGGCGCATGAGTTCCTCCCGGGGGAGGGATTCGGGGCGGGGCGGATCTGCCGATGCGGCCGGAGGCCGCAGGCGTCGGGTTGCCGGATCGGATGAACGGCATGAAATCGCCGGAATGCTCTGATACGATGAAAATAACGATTTTAGGACCTGCCCATCCCTACCGCGGGGGGCTGGCCTCGATCATGGAGATCATGGCCCGCACGTTCCAGCGGCGGGGCGACGAGGTCGACATCAAGACCTTCACGCTGCAATATCCCTCGCTGCTGTTTCCCGGCGAGAGCCAGACGGTTGCGACGCCTCCGCCTGCGGACCTCCGCATCTGCCGCTGCGTCAATACGATGAATCCGCTGAACTGGGTGCGCGTCGGCCGCCGGATACGCCGCGAGCGTCCCGATTTCGTGCTGATGAAGTACTGGACGCCCTTCATGGCCCCCTGTTTCGGGACCATTGCCCGCATCGCCCGCGGCAACGGCCATACGAAGGTGCTGTGCCAGATTGACAACGTCGAGCCGCACGAACACCACCTGACCGACAAACCCTTCAACCGCTACTACCTGCATTCGGTGGACGGCTTCGTCTACATGTCCGAGCAGGTGCACAGCGAGCTTCGCGCGTACAGCGACGCTCCGGCCTTGTTTTCGCCGCACCCGCTGTTCGAGAACTTCGGCGAGCGGGTCGAACGCTCCGAGGCGTGCGTGCGTCTGGGGCTGGACCCTGCGAACCGCTACGTGCTTTTCTTCGGGCTGATCCGCGATTACAAGGGGCTTGACCTGCTACTCGACGCCTGGGCGCAGCTCCGGCGTGCGGGCCGCACCGAGGGCCGCCGGCTGATCGTGGCGGGGGAGTTCTACACCGCCCGGGAGCCGTATCTGAACCGGATCGCCGACAACGGATTGCAGGACGAGGTGCTGCTCCACGACCGCTTCATCCCCGACGACGACGTGAAATATTATTTTTCGGCGGCGGACTTCGTCGTCCAGCCCTACAAGACCGCCACGCAGAGCGGCGTGACGCAGATAGCCTACCAGTTCTGCGTGCCGATGGTCGTCACGAAAGTCGGGGGACTGGCCGAGATCGTGCCCGACGGCCGGGTGGGGTATGTCTGCGAACCCACGCCCGAAGGGGTTGCCGGCGCCATCGAACGGATGTACGAAGGGGACACGCTTCAACGCTTCCGGGAAAACTGCGTCGAGGAACGCCGCCGCTTTTCGTGGGAGGAGATGTGCAGCCGCATCACGGAGCTGTACGGGCTGGTGGCTTCCGGAAAATAGGGGGCGCCGCAGCTTCCGGGAGAACTGTTTTTTCGGCATTTCGTTTGTTATTCAGGCGAAAAGACCTATCTTTGCGGGACCTAACTCATACTCTTGCATATTGTGGCGTCACAATTCATCAATCTGAAATCCAGGTTGCTTAACCCGTATGTGGTATTTGCCGTCTGGATGCTCTGCACGGTTTGGATCTGCATCACGCAGTCGCTGGCCGGGCCTCAGAACTACAACAATTTCCTGGTCTTCCGCGGGGTGTTCGACCATCTGTTCTCCTCGCTTCCCCTTTACGAGCCCTATCCGCTCGAATACGGGGATATCAACCATTACGGTCCGATTTTCGCCTTTATCATCGCACCTTTCGCGGTGCTGCCGCCGTGGCTGGGCATGTCGCTGTGGTGCATGAGCCTTTCGCTGCTGCTCTACTGGACCGTCCGGCAGCTGCCGATGCCCGTGGTGCTGACGAGCCTGGTGCTGTGGCTGACGCTCAACGACTTTTACGGAGCCTGCTTCAAACAGCAGTTCAACATCGCCGTCGCGGCGCTGGTCGTCGGGGCGCTGGCCATGATCGAGAAACGCCGCGAAGGATGGGCCGCACTGTTCATCGTCATCGGTACGTTCGTCAAGATTTACGGCATCGTCGGGCTGGCCTTTTTCTTCTTCGTGCGGCGCAAAGGACGTTTCATCGGGTATATGGCTTTGTGGAGCGCCATGGCCCTGCTGCTGCCCCTGCTCTTCGTCAGTCCCGAATACCTCTGGTCGCAGTATGCGGCATGGGCCGCCGACATTGTGCAGAAGAACGGTGAGAACATGTTCTGTGCCTATACGAACATCTCGCTGGTGGGCTGTGTGCGCAAGATCAGCGGTTCGCCGGCCTATTCCGACCTGCTGATCATCGTCCCCGCCATGGTGCTGTTTCTGCTCTCCTACCTGCGCACCGGGCAGTACAAACACTTCAGCTACCGCCTGACGATGCTGGCTTCACTCCTGTTGTTCATCGTGCTGTTCAGCAGCGGCAGCGAACACAGCGGCTATGTGATAGCCGCGCTCGGCATGGGTATCTGGTGGGTGAATTTTCCCCCCCCCCGCACGCGGCCGGCTCGAATGGACGCTGCTCCTACTGGCCCTGTTCGCCAGTTTCTCCTATAACTTACTCCCGACTAAGTTCTACCGTGGCGTATTCGTAGCCTACGCGCTGCGTTCGCTGCCGTTCTTCGCCATCTGGCTCCACTGCATCCGGAGGCTGTGGCGCGAGGATTTCGCCGTCACGGACGTCCTTCTGGACTACAAAACCCTGCCTGCGGCAGACGAGGCGGCAAACGAGGCGGCAGAATCCCGTCCCGCGCGGCCGGGCGACGGGCTCGACATCGTATGCCCGTGTTACAATCCGGCTCCGGGGTTCGTCCCTGCGCTGGCCCGCTCCTATGCGGAGCTTTGCGCCCGGTATCCGGACAAGCGCCTGCACCTGATCGTCGTCAACGACGGTTCGCCGCATGGTTTCGGCGAGGAACAGCACGGGGCGCTGCGGCAGGCCGTTCCGGATGTCGAGATCGTCGATATTCCGCACGGCGGCAAGGGCGCTGCCATCCGGGCCGGCATCGCCCGTTCCCGGGCCCCGTATACCATCTATACGGACATCGACATGCCCTATACGGCGGAGTCGATGTGCGAGGTGATCGACCGGGTGTTCGCAGGGACCGACGTGGTGATCGCCGTGCGCAACCGGAGTTACCATTCGCGGCTTTCGCCCATGCGCAAGATGATGTCCTACGGGTCGAAACTGCTTAACCGCATCTTCCTCAACATCCGCCATACCGACACGCAGGGCGGTCTGAAGGGCCTCTCGCCCCGCGCTCGGGCGGTGATGCTGCGCACACGCATCTCCGATTTCCTGTTCGACACCGAATTCGTCGTCCTCGCCGCACGCGACAAACGCCTGCGCATCGAGGAGGTCGAGACCATGCTCCGCGACGGCATCGTCATGTCGGCGATGTCTCCGCGGGTGTTGTTCCGTGAATTGAGAAACTTTTTCCGTATCGCCATCCGCCTATGACTGTGACACTCGGTTTCGACGTCGAGGAGTTCGATTTTCCGCTCGAAAGGGGCCGCGGAATCGATTTCGGCACCCAGCTTGCGGTCAGCTCCGAGGGGCTGGAGTTCCTGCTGGACCTGCTCGCGCGGCTGGAGCTGCGGGCCACGTTTTACACGACGGCCAATTTTGCCCTCCACCGCACGGACCTTGTCCGCCGCATCGTCGCCGGAGGCCACGAGGTGGCTTCGCATGACTATTACCACGGGCTGACCGCCGGGTCGGACCCTGCCGGCAGCCGGCGGACGCTCGAAGAGCTGACCGGACAGCGCATTGTCGGCTACCGTGCCCCGCGGCTGCGGGGTACAGGTACAATTCGTCGATCAATCCGACGTGGATTCCGACGCGCTACAACAACCTCCGGGCCCCGTGCTCCGTGTCGCGGGAGGAGGGGCTCACGATCTATCCGGTTTCGGTCTCCGCGCCTTTCCGCGTGCCGCTGTTTTGGATTTCGCTCCACGTCATGCCGCTGCCGCTCTACAAACTGCTGTGCCGCAGCGCCCTGCGCCGCGACGGGCACCTGAACCTCTATTTCCATCCGTGGGAGTTTTCCGCACGGCTGCGCGAGCCGGCTTTCGGTGTTCCGGGCTATCTTACGCATTGTTCGGGGACGGACCTGCAACGGAAATTCATCCGGCTGCTGGAGTGGCTGAAAGCCCGCGGCTGTCGGTTTTTGACCACCCGCGAATACCTCGGATGCGATGAGTAGGGTAGCGATGATGCTCCGGAGGCTCTATGAGAGTCCGTTCGTGCGCTTCGCCGTGGTGGGAGGCGTCGCCACGGCGGTCAATTACGCCGTTTACGTCGTGCTGGTGCGGTGTTTCGACGACCTCTGGCCGGCCCTTGCCTATTTTTGCGCCTTCTGCGTCAGCATCGTCTGCAACTTTCTGCTGTCGAGCTATTTCACCTTTCGGGTACGGCCCTCTGCCCGCCGTGCCGTGCGGTTCCTGACGGCCCACCTCATCAACCTTGTGAACGAACTCGTACTGCTCGAAATCTGGCTGTGGGCGGGCGTTCCGAAACTCTATGCGCCGCTGTGCGTTTTTCTGGTCGCCTTTCCGGTCAATTTCCTGATGGTGCGCTTCGCCCTGCGCGGGCGTTTGAAATCCTGAAAAAACGGACCCTGCCGTGCGATGCGCGGCAGGGTCTCCTTCTTCATTTATTCGGGTGTAGCTTGGGCTACTTCTTGATATTGGGCAGTTCCAGCCCGTATTTCTTTTTCCGGTCTTCCGCTTTGAGCCACAGTCCCAGCAGCATCGCCAGCACGCCGCATGCGACGAAAATCAGCATCGGACGGGTGTAGTCGTAGGGCATTCCCTCGGTCCGTCCGGCGTTGAAATATTTGAGTGCGAAGCCGAAGAGCATCGGGAAAAGGCACAGTCCGATGTTCTGAATCCAGAATATCAGCGAATAGGCGGAACCCAGATAGCGCGTCTCCACGATCTTCGGAACCGAGGGCCAGAGTGCGGCCGGAACCAGCGAGAACGAGATGCCGAGCAGGACGATCGAGCCGTAGGCGACGGGCTTGCTCGGGAACTCCGGGAGCACGAAGGCGAAGGTCAGGTGGCAGACGATCATCAGAATGGCGCCTAAAATGAGCATCGTGGCGCCCTTGCCCTTGTGGTCGAGGTATCGGCCCAGGAAGGGGGTGATGGCCGCCGCGCCCATCGGGAACCAGCGGAAAATGTCGGCTGCGGTCTGGGCCGATACGCCGAGGTTGCTCTCCAGCATGTTGGTGGCGAAGCGCTGGAAGGGGAAGATGGCCGAATAGTAGAGCACGCAGAGGAACGCGATGATCCAGAACACCTTGCTGCTCAAGATGTACTTCAGGTCGCTGACCTTGAACTCCTCCTCGCTGCCGCCTCCGCCCCGGCTGTCGAGACCCAGTTGTTTGTCCAGTTTGCGGTCCATGAAGGAGAAGATCACGAACGTCAGCAGACCGATCAGCAGCAGCACGGTGCAGAATGCCACCGGTCGTACGACCGTTGCGGGAGCCATGTCGGCGAGCCACGGCGAAATGGAGAAGATGGCGAAAACGCCGACGCGGGCAATGGCCATCTCAAGCCCCATGGCCAGAGCCATTTCCTTGCCTTCGAACCACTTGGCTATGGCTTTTGATACGGTGATGCCGGCCATCTCCATGCCGCAGCCGAAGATCATAAAGCCCAGCGACGCCAGTTTGGCCGAGGCGGGGAACGAGGTCCACCACGAGCCGAGCCACGTTTCGATGCCCGAACCCGCGAACGAGTCGCTCACGGCGTAGTATTTCAGACAGGCGCCGATGAACATCAGCGAAGCCGACAGTTGGCCGGTGAACCGCACGCCCATCTTGTCGAGGATGATGCCTGCGAGGATCAGAAATCCGAAGACGTTGAGTATGAACTCCGAACTGCCGTACATGCCGAATACGTCGGGGGTCCATCCGCGCTGTGCCTCGATCATGCTTTGCAGCGGCGACATCAGGTCGACGAACATGTAACCGAAAAACATCGTGGACGCGATGAGCAACAACGCCGTCCATCGGGCTGCGGGCGAGTCGTTGAGTTTACGTTGGATAGTTTCTGCCATATTTTTTTGTGTTGAGTTAGTTATCCAGTGATGCGTAGCGTTTCAGCACCTCGTAGGCTTCGGTGATTCCCAGTTCGCCGGCTTTCGAGAGGTCGAGGCAGCCCTTGCGGGTGTCTTTCATAAACAGCTGGATGATGCCGCGGTTGTAGTAGGCCTCGGCGAATGCGGGGTTGAGTGAGATGGCTTTGGTGTAGTCCTCGAACGCCTCGGGCAGGCTGCCCGAGAGGGCCAGCAGGTTGGCGCGGTTGTAGTAGGCGTAGGCGAAGTCGGGGAAGAGCTTCACGGCCTTGTTCAGGTCGGCCACCGCCTCGTCGTAGCTGTACGTGCGTTTCGAATTGTTGTTCAGTCGGTTGGCGGGGTCCGAGTCGATCGTGATCCGCTGGTAGGAGTTGTCGATCGACGAGATGAAGTCGATCATCTCGGCGCGCGTCGTCGAGCGGTTCAGGTAGAGGAACGGGTTCGACGGGTTCAACTCGATGGCCGACGAATAGGTGCTCACCGAATTGGTGTACTGCTTGATGAGCGACTGCGTGACGGCGCGTTCGAAGAGCACGGTCCATGCGGGGTTGCTTGCGTTAAGCTCCTGCACATACTGCTTGTCGAGCATCACCAGCGTGTCGGGCGCGATGTTGCTCTCGCGGCACGAGAGGGTGAGGTATTCGTTGCCGATGCGCTTCTTGAAATCGTCGACGCGTTGCAGGTGATAGGGTTTGGCTGCGGGAACCGAGTCGGGGCGCATGAGCGTGAACTTGAACAGCGGCAGCAGGCGCATCTCCTCGTGTCCGCCGTTGTGGCCCGTGATGCGGTCGAAGCTGCCTCCGGCGAACTTGCTGTCGAACGACAGCAGGCGGTCGAAGCGCTGCGTGGTGTCGGCGTAGATCGAATAGGTGCTGTCGTTCAGGCGCGAACGGTATTCGGCGATTTTCCGCTGGGCGATCGAGCGGTCCTCTTTGGCGCCCTGCGGGTCGCGGAGCAGTTCGCGCAGCCGGCCGCGGTAGATGTAGGCGTTGGCGAAGTCGGGGTATAGCTTGATGGCCGAGGTGTAGTCCTCCACGGCGCGCTCGATCTCGCCCAGCTGGGCGTAGACGCCTGCGCGGTTGTAGTAGACCAGCACGTTGTTGGGCGAGTAGAGCGCCACTTTGTCGTAATCCTCCAGCGCGCGGTTGTAGTCGCCGATCTGCGTGCGCAGCATCGCGCGGTTGAAATAGGTCAGCGAGTTGGTCGAATCGAGCTGGATCACCTTGTCGAAATCGGCCAGCGCCTGCATCGGGCGGTTGGTGGCGTTGTAGACCAGCGCGCGGTTGAAGTAGGAGAGCAGGTAGGCCGAATCGCACTCGATGGCCTTGTTGAAATCCGCCTCGGCCTCCTTGTACTGTTCCTGCTGGAGGTGCAGTCCGCCGCGGCGGTTGTAGCCGTTGGGATTCTCGCGGTTGGTGCGTATCGCGGTGTTGAAATTCTCGTAGGCGCGCGTGGTGTCTTTCAGGTGGAGGTAGCTCAATCCCCGGCAGATGAAGGCGTCGGCCACCTTGTTCTCCTGGCGGATGAACTTGTCGAAATCGTCGATGGCCTCCTTGAACTGCTGGTTCAGCAGGCGCGTCACGCCGCGGCTGTAATAGGGACCCGGCAGGTCGGGGCGCAGCTCGATCGCCTCGCGGAAGTCCTGCAAAGCGTCGTCGTAGTTGCCCAGACGCGAGCGCGTGATGGCGCGGTAGGTGTAGGCCTGCGTGTAGACGGGATTGAGCCGGATGGCCGTCGAGAAATCGTCCTCGGCGCCCAGCAGGTCGTCGAGGTTGTATTTGGCGATGCCGCGCAGGAAGTAGCCTTCGAAAGCGTCCTCGTCGAAGCGCAGCAGGGTGTTCAGCGTGCGGATGGCCTCCTGGTAGTCGTTGTTCATCATGCACGAACGTCCGACCCAGAAAAAATATTCCCGGTTGTACTGTGCGTGGGCTTTCGTGCCGCACAGCAGGGCGGTTCCCAATATGATTCCGGCGATGAGTTTCCGCATGCTGACTGATTTTGCTCTTTAAACGGTCTTTCCGAGCGATTTATTATTCCTGTTCGTATCCGAACCTGCGTAATTGCCGTTCGTTGTTGCGCCAGTCGTCGCTGACCTTGACGAACAGCTGGAGGAAAACTTTCTTGCCGAGGAACTGTTCCATGTCTTCGCGCGCCGTCTGTCCGACTCTCTTCAGCTTCTCGCCCTTGTGGCCGATCAGGATGCCCTTCTGCGAGTCGCGGGCCACGTAGATCGTCGCCGCGATGCGGTCGATCGTCGGCTCCTCCTTGTAACTTTCGATCTCGATTTCGCAGCAGTAGGGGATCTCCTTGTCGTAGAATTTGAGGATCTTCTCGCGGATGATCTCCGAGGCGAAGAAGCGCAGCGTCTTGTCCGTGAGCGTATCCTTGGGGTAGAACGCCGGGCCTTCGGGCAGCAGCGAGAGGATGGTCCGGAACAGCCCTTCGATGTTGAAATTCTCCTTGGCCGACGTGGGGACGACCTGCGCCCCGGGGATTTCGGCCTGCCATTTGTCGACCAGCGCTTCGAGCGCTTCGGGCGTCGAGAGGTCGATCTTGTTGATGACCACGACGGTCGGAATGCCGCTCCGGCGGATGCTGTCGACGATTTCGGCCGAGCGTTCGCTCTGCTCCACGGTGTCCGTGACGTAGAGGATCACATCGGCGTCGGTCAGGGCGCCCGTCACGAACTTCATCATCGACTCCTGCAACTTGTACGAGGGCTTCAGGATGCCGGGCGTGTCGGAGTAGACGATCTGGAAATCCTCGCCCGAGACGATGCCCATGATGCGGTGGCGTGTGGTCTGCGCCTTGGAGGTGATGATCGAGAGTTTTTCGCCCACGAGGGCGTTCATCAGCGTCGATTTGCCCACGTTGGGATTGCCGATGATATTTACGAAGCCGGAACGGTGCATTTTTTTTGCTTTATTCGCAGACAAAGGTAGGGATTTATTCGAATTTATCCTATATTTGTTTTACAATATGCTAAAATCGCACTGCCTATGAAAAAATGAGAACTTTTGATTCTTAATGCCGCTACGGCGGCACACGACATATAAAAGCGCATCGGCTTTTCTTCTTACATTCAGAACTTGGACACTTTTGAATCACAGAGAGGAATTAAAGTTGATGCTCGCGCTGTTTTACGGCGCGGGCATTCCTTTCATCTTTCTGTGCAGGCAGTCCAAGGCCTTGAATGTGGATGAACAGAGTTTGTCCGCGTTTTTTGTGTTTTGACATTTGCTCGATGTAAAACTCTAACTCCTTGAATGATGAAACGTTTTAATTTGCTTGTGTATGTTTACCGGGGCATAAACACGCTGGAAGAAAAATTCACCCGGAAGAACCATCCCGATTACACATCCGATTTGAGTAAGCATGTCCTGATCGTGACGGGTGTATTTATCGGAGCGACATTAATTACCTCGCTGCTGGGGGTGTAGTTATGAGCATGCGGCACGGAAATTTCTCTCCTAATTTGTCGGTCGGCATGGGCATAGGTCTGTTTTTTCTTTCAACGACTCCGTTTCTGTGTTGTGTCGCCTACTGGATCTATTATTTGAAACGGCATTTGTATTTGTTCTCGACGACCGGTCAGAAAATCGGATATGGACTGTTCACTTGTGTGATGCTTGCTATTCTGGGACCGTCTATTTTCCCGCTGCTTATAGCTCTTATTTTGCTGTCCATTGCCATTTCGATCGCTTTGTTCCTGTTGAGTGTCGTGATGACGATCATTGCCTTGTTCGACGGAGGAGGTTCGAAAAAGAGGCGGTTTTCGCTCGACAATGGCGATGAGGTGACCGAAAAATCGGGATTGTTCGGCGAAAAATATTATGAAGGCCGGAGCGGAAAATCCTATGAAACCAACGATAACGGCAGGACGTTCTCCGAAAAGTAGCATTCCTCACCGGGTTTCACATGACTGCAAAAAGGCTCTCGTTTCCGAGAGCCTTTTTGCAATGAAGTCTTGTAAAATGTAGCCTATCGCCGCATCATTCCGCCCGGCATCTTGGGCATCTTCATGCCGCCGCCGGCCACGGCCTTCATCATCTTGCGCGTGTCGTCGAACTGTTGCTGCGCGCCGCGATGTCGGCCCCTTCGGCTCGCAACCGCCGGCCGTGGGCCTTTATCGTGGTGGATAACAAGGCCTTGCTACGGCAACTGGCCGACTCGCTGCCTTATGCGCAGAGCGCCGCTGCGGCTCCGATGGCTGTCGTGGTGTGCGGTGCGCTGACCGAGTCGCAGGGTGCGACCAATGCCGGGTGGTGGGTACAGGATGCGGCGGCCGCTTCGGAGAACTTGCTGCTGGCGGCCCATGCCGTCGGGCTGGGGAGGCTGTCTGGACGGGCGTGTATTCCTCCGAGGATCGCGTGCGTGCCGTCCGCAACGTGCTGGGGCTTCCCCGCCGCGTCGTGCCGCTCAACGTGATACCGATCGGTTATCCAGCCGAAAATCCCGCTCTCAAGCAGAAGTGGGACCCTGCAAAGGTCCGCTGCAACGGCTGGGCCGAGTAAACGGAATCCCTGTGCAAACCGCAGGGATTCTTTGCTATTGAGTTTTTATCCATTCGAAAACGGGGTCGACTCCTTTTTTGAAATCTGCGAAACTCATCTCGATCGACATGTCGGGTTCGATGGTCTCGATCTCTTTTTCCGAGCGTTTGAAGTATTTTGTTGAATAATTGACCAAAACCTTCGAACTCGGAAGCTGAAAGCTGCGGACCTCCCCGAAATGGTTGGGCTTTCCGGCCGTCTCTTCTCCGACGAAAACGGCATTGGTCAGCTGTTTGAAATCCATGGCGTTCAGAATCGCCGAGGAGAATGTATCGCGTCCCAGCACCACATATACCGCAACTTGCGGGTGTTGTTTGAGGGCTTGTGCGAGTCGTTCGACAAATTCGGTTCCCTGTGATGAGTTGCCGCCTCCGTTGTAACGCATGTCGAAAATGAGTTTGTCCACCGGTTTATCATTCAGCGTTTCGAATGCTTTCCGGGTAAACGCCTCGAACGACGGCAGCTTTTGCGCAGCTTCCGCGTCGCCCCGTTCAGCCGCCAGCTCACGGCTGTGACATTTGTTGTAAAGCATGTAATAGATCCGATCTTCGGGGAAATAACGGCTGGTGAAGAGGACTTTGCGGTTGGCGGTTGCGAAAGCGAGGGAGTCGGGTCTGAAATTTACGAATGCATTGTCGGGATGTATCGGCTTTACCACCTGCGTCTTTCCGTCCGACAGCATAAGCTTGACTTGCCGGGAGTCGGCAAATCCGAAGTGTTCGAGAGCTTGAAGGCTCATCACCGTTTCCGGGACGATTGACTTCACGATCGCCTGGTTGTCGATGGTGAAAAGAGTGCTCAAACTGTCGATGACCGTCGCGATGGGCGTGTCGTTGATCGCTACAATCCGCAGTCCCAAAATTTCTTTGTTTTCCGGGGTCGTTTTCGTAATGTAGAGCCCGTCGCTGACCCATAATGTGCCGAGCGGAAGAATCTGTGTCTGGTCAATCAACTGAAAGAATTGCAGCATGGTGTGTGAGTCGCCGAAGCGGGCGATCAGCTGTTGCGTTTTGAGGGCGACCTGAAAATCAGTCAGTCGCTCCGACTCTGCTTTAATAGCCTCGATTCCCGATACAAACTCCCCTTTGCTGCGGGCCGTAAAAAAGTTGCAATGCTTTTCGGGCAGCTCCTTGGTCAGAAATTCCAGATCGGCTTTCCAGTCGATTTTCCCCGATTGTGCAAATGCCGCCTGCATGCACGTGCAGAGCAACAGCAAGAGGAGTTTCTTCATGGTTTATACGTTTTCTTTCGGTGAAGGTGACGATTTTTCTGTGATCTTGCGTAATGTGCTATTTGAGACGTCCGCATGTAAACAAATCAGGCAAGCCTTGGAGCCTGCCCGATCCTTATATAATACTATCGCCGCATCATCCCGCCCGGCATCTTGGGCATCTTCATGCCGCCGCCGGCCACGGCCTTCATCATCTTGCGCGTGTCGTCGAACTGCTTCATCAGGCGGTTGACGTCGGCCATCGTCGTACCCGAACCTTTGGCGATGCGTTCGCGCCGGCGGGCGTTGATGATCTCGGGATGCTCGCGCTCGGCGGGGGTCATCGACGAGATGATCGCCTCGGTCTGCTTGAACACATCGTCCGGAATGTCCACGTTCTTGAGCATCTTGCCCATGCCGGGGAGCATCGACGCGAGGTCCTTGAGGTTGCCCATCTTCTTGATCTGCTGAATCTGCGAGATGAAGTCGTTGAAGTTGAACTGGTTTTTGACCAGTTTCTTTTTGAGCTTGCGGGCCTCCTCCTCGTCGAATTGCTCCTGCGCGCGTTCCACGAGCGACACCACGTCGCCCATGCCCAGGATTCGGTCGGCCATGCGCTCGGGGTGGAACACCTGCAAGGCGTCCATCTTCTCGCCGCTCGAAATGAACTTGAGGGGCTTGTTGACCACCGAACGGATCGAAATGGCCGCACCGCCGCGGGTGTCGCCGTCGAGCTTGGTGAGGACCACGCCGTCGAAGTCCAGCCGTTCGTTGAACTCCCGGGCGGTGTTCACTGCGTCCTGACCCGTCATGGCGTCGACGACGAACAGCGTCTCCGAAGGTTTCACGGCGGCCTTGATGGCCGTGATCTCCTGCATCATCGCCTCGTCCACGGCCAGACGGCCCGCGGTGTCGACGATCACCACGTTGTAATTCTTCTGCCGGGCGTACTTGATACCGTTCTCGGCGATCTCGACAGGATTCCTGTTACCCTCCTCGGTGTAGACCTCCACGCCGATCTGTCCGCCGAGCACTTTCAGCTGGTCGATGGCTGCGGGACGGTAAACGTCGCCTGCCACCAGCAGCACCTGGCGGCCCTTCTTCGACTTGAGCAGCGAAGCCAGCTTGCCCGAGAAGGTCGTCTTACCCGAACCTTGCAGACCCGCGATCAGAATCACCGCAGGCGTGCCCTCCAGCCGGATGTCCGTGGCC
>ERZ773157.832-NODE-832-length-33428-cov-5.241872_pt1 | contig 33428 bp, 21 predicted proteins | sample MGYA00511480_ERZ773157 | MGnify/ENA primary metagenome ERZ773157 (study PRJEB29015, sample SAMEA2737863) | human gut metagenome | biome: human gut; feature: human-associated habitat; material: faeces | place: China | collected 2012 ... | reverse complement strand
CGCTAACGTTAACGATGCAAAGATGCAGCATCTTCCACGGAGATGAAACGACACCAAATAGCCTCATCAGAAAAGTACCAAAAAGCATTTCAGACATATACAACCGACATAGAGGAACCAAATAAACGACAAGATAACGACAAAAAGCAAGGAAAAAGCGACAAAACCGATAGCCTGGGGAGAATAATAAACAAACAAATATATTCAAACTAATAAATACCATACTAAAAAGCATGGAAAGTTTTAGGCGCTCAAGGCTGTCAATAGCCAGATACCGCATATTGAAAGAGAGCAAACTGCAATTATGCCAGTATATCGAAAGCAATGAAAACCAAGAATTACTGAAATTGTTGCGAGATGATTCGGGCAAGATTGTCTGATATATGTTAATATTTCATGGCAAATAAGCATTTCCCAGTACAAACGCACTACAATCACAAATAAATGTAGTAGATTTGTCCTAAAATAAAGAGTACAGGCATGAAAAGCAAGAGATATAATAACAGTTTTACCTCCTCTAGTATGGTAAAGGAAGAAGGTCGGACAGCCTATTACAAGCTGCTGGACAGTGTGCGTGACGGAGACGCGGTACGCATCAAACGGGGCGTATATGCCACAGCCGAGCAGTTGGCGGACACGATGATAGATGTGGAAGCCATCGTTCCAGGCGGAGTGCTATGCCTTTTCTCCGCATGGAATGTGCATGGGCTCACCACCTCATTGCCTCAGGCATACCATGTGGCGGTAAAAAGAGGTCGCAAAATCACGCTTCCAACATTTCCCAAGATAGAGCTCCATCATATCACAGACACGATGTTTGACATAGGTGTCGAGGAACTGGTTGTAAGCGGTTACCACATACATATATATAATAAAGAGCGATGCGTGTGCGATGCGGTGAAGTACCGCAACAAGATAGGCATGGATGTTTGTTCCGAAGTGGTGAATAACTACATTTCCCAGCCAGACAGAAATCTATCCCTGCTGATGGATTATGCCGACAAACTAAGAGTAAGACGAATCCTTGAACAGTATATTGCAATAAAACTATGAGTGAAATCAAAAATCCTGGAAAGTCCATCCGGGCAAAGCTGCTCAATGTAGCCAAGCAGAAGGATGTGTTCTACCAGACCATTCTGACCAGATATTTTCAGGAACGCCTATTGTACCGTATCTCACAGACTCATTACCGTGAGAACTTCTACCTGAAAGGTGGAGCACTGATGTATGCATACGAACGCTTTGCTGCACGTCCGACATTGGATATTGATTTTCTTGGCACGCATATCAGCAATGATGGCGAACGCATCGCCGAGGCGTTCCGTGAAATATGCGCCGTAGAGTGTGAGGAAGACGGAGTAAGGTTTGCTGCCGACAAGATTGCAGCACAGAACATCACCGAGTTCAAAGACTACCACGGTATCCGTCTAAGTATTCCGGCGACAATGGACACCATTGCCCAAGTGATGACAATGGACATTGGTTTTGGAGATGTGGTAACACCACATCCTGTATCATTAGATTACCCATTGTTATTAGAGGAACTGCCAGAAGCAAACATTCTTGCCTATTCCACTGAAACCGTGATTGCGGAGAAGATGCACGCCATCATAGACTTAGCTGACCAAAGCAGCCGGATGAAAGACTATTATGACATCTACCACCTGCTCACATCATTCAAATATGACAATACCATATTGCAGGAGGCTATCAACCGCACTTTCGAGAATCGTCATACTCTTTATAATGCAGATATGATGTTCTTCAGGAAAGACTTTCCCAACCATCCGCAGATGCAGTTACGATGGTCAGCATTTCTAAAAAAGGCAACTATCAAAAATAGCCTTTCATTCTCCGAGGTGGCACATTGGCTGCAAGAGGCTTTAATGCCATATTGGGAAGCATATGGACGTATGTAATACTTCCGACCATTAATACATTATACAAAAAGAGTGCACCTTCTCCCCCACCGGGAAAAAGGTGCACCACACAAACAAAACAAACAATAGTCTACCTTCACAGGCAGAGGAGAACCCATTATTCCATTTTTCCCATGCTACTATTACTAAAAGAAAAATGTTTAGGGCATGGATTCCCTTGGGGAAATGAGGCGCTTCACAGCGACATAAAGGATATAGGCCATTAAACTCATTTATTATACTATATGGGGAAAACCTACATCTTTTTCTATTCTCACAAAAACATGAAATGAAACAATTAATTTCCTTTTATTGTTTTCCAGACTGGCACTGCTACCACCGCACCGACAATCGGAGCCACAATAAACAACCAAAGCTGGCTGATAGCCTCCACTCCGGCAAACAATGCCGGACCAATGCTACGGGCAGGATTAACCGATGTCCCCGTAACGGGAATACATACAATATGCACCAGTACCAGAGTCAATCCGATAGCCAGCCCGGCAAAATGAGGACTGCCATTATCGCGGTCGGTAGTGCCCAATACAGTCAGCACGAAGATGAACGTAAACACCGCCTCGGCTACAAATGCAGCCAGCAGATACGGCTCTTCAAAACCGTTGGCTCCCGTACCTTCTATCCCCATTGTGTCGGTAATCAACCACAACAATGCAGAGCCAAGTATTCCGCCCGTCACTTGCGCTACAATATACACACCGGCTTCCATTACCGACAGTCCGCCATTCAGCCAAACGCCGATGGTGATGGCCGGATTGATATGACAGCCCGAAACAGGACCGATTGTGTACGCCATTGCCACCACCGACAAACCGAACGCGAAAGCAATCGTCAACACAGCGGCTACCGATGTCGCGCCGCCATTCAATACAGCAGCGCCGCATCCCATTAAGACAAGCACCATAGTGCCCACCATTTCAGCTATAAATTTCGTTTTCATAATCTACTTTTTCTACTCGTATAAGATATACTATTCTCTCTAATCATCCTCCCATTCCGAAGGCGGCAACGACTTCTTCCCATACCATTTCATCCAGGCACGAGATTTCCGCTTTCTCAAATAAAGCGCATCGCTACAATGCTCCAACGCTTCCCAGTCAAATGAAGAATGGTGTCCGAACCACCTCTCCAGCCAGTAAAGCAGATGATAACTCATGAACGCAAGCAACATCCACCACCACGAAAGCCAGACGGATAGCGCCAATGCTGGCAATAATGCCAAGAAGAAACACTCCGTATACTGTCGCGCATGAATCTGAAGTTCCATCTCCTCCCACCCTTCCAAATATTTGAACCGGGTGAAACAACAACCGAAAATCATAAAATAATGCCTTTTCTTCCTGTTCAGAAAAGTTTTCGCCAACAGACTATTATATATTATCATATCCTCCTCTTCATTCAAAAAAGCAACATTGCAAAGGACCATCCAACTACCGGCCGACAAGCCCACCTTGTAACGACAAAGCACTTTCAGTCCCGACGTAGAAGAAAACGAGACAGCCCCGCAATGTTGCCTGAAATACCTTGAAATGAAATAAAACTATTATTCGACGATTACGGCACGGTTCAATTCAGGTTCACTGAAACGGTTGTTCGTATCGCCCTCCGCTTTCTTCACGAGACGTTCAGGGGAAATTTTATACTTTTCGACTAATAAATTGTACACATATTCCATACGTTGTTCACTCAAACGCTGGTTCAGTTCCTTGCTGCCCGTAGCGCTGTCCGCCGAGCCAATCAACGTGAAAGTCTTGTTCTTATCCGCCTTGATAGCGTTATTCACATAAAACTCAAGATTGGTAAGTTCCTTCTTATCCAGGGTAGCTTTGCCGATATTGAAGAACAGGGCTACCGGCGAAGCAGTCACTTTCGATTCATTCACCACTTCCGGTTTCCGATTTCTGGCAGCTTCCAGTTCGGCGGCAAGGCGCTGTGCTTCGGTGCTCAAATCATGATTTTTGGCACGAAGTGCGTTGATACGTTCATTATAAGATGAATAATCTGCCGGAGCCACTTTCTCAACGCGGTCGAAACGGGTCTTGCCCAACTTCACGCTTAGACCCAGTGTCACCGAACTCATTCCTTCACCTTTGCTGCCGCCTACCGTTCCGTCAAAACACTCTTTCACTAGCATCTGCCGTCCTTCCAAAGTCAGGTCCAGACGCTTGCCCAGGCGGAACGTATTCAAAATACCGATGTTGGCGGCAATTTCATTATCATGCGTACTGTTTCCCCACGAACGTGCCCAGCCGAAACCGACAAACGGAATCACATTCCACACACGTTTCTCATTGAATCCGAGGAAACCGTTCGACCAGTTCCACATAAAGTCCGCATGGAGATTGGATACATTAAACTCTTCCTTGTAATAACCGCGATGCGCCCCTTTGGCATACATTCCGCTTGCGTCCGTCAGCCCCTTGGCTTTCAGACCCGAATATTGCAGACGGACTCCGTAAGAAGGAGTAATCCACTTGCCCAACGACACATCCAGTGCAGGAGCGATACGGTTGCCCACCGATGTCTTGTTATCAAATTCACCTTCATAGATATTGATACCACCGCCTACACCGATATACCAGTTACTCCAGAAACTATTCGTTTCATACGGGCCACGGAGAATACTTCCGTCCGTGTCACGATTTTCCTTTTGCTGTGCCATGGCACAGACTGATGATAATACCAATGCAACTGTAATAATTTTCTTTTTCATGTTTCAATTTTTATGTTCAACATTTAGTTTAACCTGTTTCTTTACTCTAATTTCATTTTACTTCCGGGACGGAATTTCACCTGTCGTTTGGCCGGAATCAGCATTGATCCGCCTGTGGCAGGATTATGCCCGTTGCGTGCTTTCCGTTCTTGAATGACAAAACTGCCGAAACCGACTAAAGTGACACTCTCCCCTTTATGCATTGTTTCCGCAATGGTTTCCATGATTGCATCTACTGCCTTCGTAGCTTCGTTAAAGCTCAACTGACCTTTAAGGGCTACTTCTTTGATTAGTTCTGATTTGTTCATAGGTTTGTATTTAAAAATGAATTATATATGTTTATTCGTCACGGACACAGCGGACTTGTGCAGCAACAGAGCGATCTAACCAGTAATTATTACCTCCACCGAAACCACAACCAATTTCACCATTATTAGGATTAAATCCAAATGTCATTACTGTATTCATACCCTCCCCATAAAAGTAAGTCATTGTCCCACAAAGATGAGCGAAATAGAAAGTCATATTCTGAAATCCTCTATAATCAGTCCTTCCATAGCGACTCTTAGTACAGATAAAATATACTTTCTGTGTACTATTTTCTCCTCCAAAATAGCAATATGCTCCATACTTAGTAAATGAAGGAGTATAAAAATATGCCTTTCCCATATTTCCATAAAATTCATCACTACTGACATTCAAATCTACAACCTTATCTATTATTGGATCTTTCAAGAATACCCCATATACATCCGGTGAAGGCACTTTGTAACCTGCCGGACATGGGTCATAAAGAGTTTTCATTATTTTTATATTACGCATTCTATACAGCGAATAAGGATTATTTCCCCATAAATATTGATTCCCTATAATGGGATTATCTCTACCTGGTGTATTAATATCAGTATAGTATAACCAATCATAACCACTATAATGGTTATCACTTATTATAAATGATGCAGGATGATTTATTGCATACTCAATAGTTCCTATATTTTCATTCTTTTCTACTTCTGTATGTTTAAATCTACCTCCACGCACATTATATATAAATGGCTCTTCTGTACTTTCAAAGGAATCCGGTATACTAAAAGGATCTTTACGGCCCCATTGGTACCCCAAACCACGAGTAGTCAGTTTATCAGGAGTGCTGGTTGTCGCTCCCAAATCCCTGTCCATAATCTTATAATTTATTCCACTATAAGTTTCTCCGTTGGTTGGTAACCCCAATTCTATAATATCAGGTTTCGCTGTGCACCATATATGCCAACTCCATAATACCTTGGCATCCTCTGCATTCGGGTCAAAATTATCATAAACTGCAATAACTCCGTTTCCTGCGTCATGACTCAAAAACTCAACCCGATTAGTAGTAGTATTAAACGCTACCTGTGAAATAACATTTTCCTTATCCTGCCATATCAATTTTGCAGATTTAGGAGTTATACCTACATTTTTTGAGACTGATATATCCTCACCGTATGTGTTCTTGAAATGAAACATATCTATATCCTCACCTAACTCTTTACTCCCTATACGTCTTACTCTCGTTTCCTCCACTATACCATCCGTCCCGTTTCCTATCACCGTAGCGTCAAACGAATAAGCGCCATAAGTCACCGGAGTGATAAAGCAATTTGCCGGACCATCATCATCCACAGGGAACACTTCTGTGTGAGGTATGATGCTGAAAGGGATATACTTCACCATATTGCCTATTGATAATTCCAAGAATCCCTCTGTCGGCATAAGAACAGATCCGTCAACCACAGTAGCATATATCCAATATTTATTATCCAACGGTAGCTCACATTCGTTTCCGGTAACTTTTTCTCCCACACCCGGATATGAAGGGATAGGATCCATGGCAATTCCATTATCTATTGGAATCAGATGTTCATTATCCGTGCTATAAAATGTTTGAATGAAAAAACGGGATACTAACTCTTTATCTTTCCCCAATAAACGTACTTTACGGGTTGTCACATTATCCAAATTGACATTTCCTGCATCATCTGCCTGCAACTCTATCTTCAACATTATCACCGGGTCCATTATTGTACCTTGCAACAACTTTATTTCTTCTCTATCCATCTGAACCAGATACTGCCCGTTTGAAGTGAACTCTTGCGCCCATTTTTCAGAAACTGTTATTATATATTCAATATTACTTCCCGGATTTTGTATTGCTTCCTGTGCGGAAGTATATCCTTTACTTTTCAGCTTCGTAATATTGAAACGATAAGCGTGGTTTCGTACTATATCCAGATACTTTCCTGTCTCCTTATCCCAAAAGTCCAGACGATAATACTCCTTATTCGAGCCATCCGGATTCTGAACCGTAAGAAGCAACATGGAACGGTCTTGGGAAAACTTTTTTTCATCCACCACATTTCCTAAAGCATAAACAGAATGTTTGTACTCTAAAGGGTAATAGGTAGTCACCAATCCTATCGACTCGTCGACAGGCGTTGTCGCAGAAAGTAAATCATACTTTCCGGAAGTAGCGGCGTCATTGATAGCTCCTTGATAAATGCCACGATATTCGCTGTCTAATACAAAATTCGAATAATTCAGATTTTTCCATTCCCAATAAACCTGTTTACCTGAAAACAATTCCGCTGCTGCATCAATCGTTATTTTTGCAAGACAGCGAGTTAATAGACACACGTTAGAGGTAGCATTTTCATTCCATTCCATCCAACCGTACATAGGAAATGTCTGTTCTTCATCTTTCAAATTAGAGAAACCTCTTATCAAGCCTTGACTCGCGTAATTTCTTAACTGTTCCTCACTAACCGTTTCATCTATAAGAAAATCACCTGTTCCTGATACGGAAGAACGATTAGTCAGGTTACAAACTACATAAATTCGTTCTTTGTCGGCGGGAACATATTCTTTCAATGTCACGGTTGGCGACGCAGTTCCATTTCCAAACAAAAAAGATGAATCAGTCGTACCCTCCTGATAATATACAGGAGATGAGGTGTGAGAATCATTGTATACGAACACTTGTATACCGCTAATCTTACATTCCGACTCATTTGCCCCACTACGCACTTGCACTAGTTCCGCATCAGGGATAGATAATCTGATGACATTTTTCGGAAAGGAGTCTATGATTCCTGTTTCACTGTTATCGCTACAACCAACTAACAAAGGAATATTAATTGTGCAGAGAATTAATAGACATTCTCTGAATAAGTAATATAAGCGTTGCTGTATTTTTGTTTTCATTTCATTTATACTTTTTTGATTTCTAATGAATTATTCCTTTACACAACGTATAGAGCCAGCCTGTACAAATCCACGCCACAGAGTAGTAGAAAGTCTATTACCTCCCGGATAAAAATAAAGTAAAGCTCCCATTTTTTGCCAATAAAAGCCATCGCTACGTCGCCCATGAACTGACGAACTCCAATACATCCCACTTATCGCTCGAGAAACTGCCCAATCAGGAGTACAAGTTATTGGCAAAAAAATCATCTTGTCTTCTACATAGACAGTAAGACCATCCATACTTAGCCCACTCTCATTAAAAATAAAAAATGCATCAAATGGTGATATTTTATAACCAACAGGACAAGGATCGTAAATTGTTTTAATAGTCGAACTAGGATAATAATCGGCCATTGTTCCTTCCGGATTACCCCACACATAGCGCATTTCTGTTGTTTCGGAGTCTGAAGTTTTCGTACACCAAGTATCGTCTGACCAAGTTCTATTAATAAATATATCCGGATTATTGATAGCTTGAGCAAGAGTTAGCGGTTCCTCATCAGTTACCTTTCTCAAAGAACCGACACTTCTGACATTATATAAAGTGGTCGAGTTTCCATCATAAGTCAATGAAGCGGAAAACGGGTCTTTACGTCCCCATTGATAATGCAATCCCTGAGTAGTCCCCAAAGCAGGCCCAGTAGTTGTTGCCCCAAGATTACGATCCATCATTATATATTTATTGCCAGTCTTTGGTACAGTAAATTCTATTATTTGTGGCACAGCCGTACACCAAAGGTGCCAACTCCACAACACTTTCGCATCCTCCGCATTAGGATCAGCCTTATCATAGACAGCTATCAATGCATTTCCCCGGCTTCGTCCCATTTTCACCTGAACCCTGCCATTGACTAAAGCAACCTGTTCCACTAGTTCATCCGTATCCTGCCAAAGCAATTTGGCCGATAAAGGATGTATGTTGGCACCACCGGCTTTTGTCAAGATATTGCCACTTGCGTCTTCAAACTTCCCTTCGTCAATAATACCGTTTGCTCCATTTCCCATTATGGTAGCTGTGAAAGAATAAGACGCCGCACCTCTATCTGCTATATAACTGTTGGAAGTCCCTTCCGTATCCAATGGAATAAAAGTATCCAATGAACTGACAGGAATATATTCCACATGTACATTATCAGAAGAAATTTCAATAAAACCACCTTCATAATTAGCGGGAACACTACCGGTTGTACAATAGAAATTCATTACTTGCGCAGCAGTAAGGTCATAAATGCCACTGTTATCCGCCAATTTATCTGTTTCCGCTATTCCATTACAATACAATTGTAAATCAGTTATTGGCATTAAATCTGTCTTATTAGGTTTCAAGGCTCTGATTCGTAAACGTCCCGGAGTACGACAGTCCACTTTCACCAGCTTCACCGGATCAACAATATCTTTAATCAGGGTTATTCCTTTACTTGCAGCCCTGTCTATATAAAAGTCAGTACCTACAATATCACCCGTAACCCCTACATCTTCCCAATCAAGCATATCTGTGAATACTTTCACTTCATCAAGACTTAGCACTTGTACGTCCACCGAATAAATATGATTACGTTTCATCCGATAAGAATCTTCCGCTTTTACAGGTATCGTACGTTCTATCACCCGACTAGCTATTCCGTCCGTCACAGGAATAGTCAGTTTCAATGATGTCACGTTAATAGCCGGGTCATACTCCTCTTCCTGTTCCAGATAATTTTCATAAACGAATAATGGATAAAAAGTAATAGCTTCACCGTTAATCTCCACTTGTTCATGAGCAAGTATATCATATAAGCTTACTTCCGGATAATCCGGATAATTTAATGAAGATGCCGGCAGATTTTCAACAACAGCCTCATTGGCATGAGAAGAGAACGGAGCATACTTACGAATCCTATCTGCAGCATGAACCACCTGTATTTTTACATCTCCTATCATCAATCCCTGCGGAACAGTAAATGAGGTTGTCCGAACAGCAGTCCGCAGTTTGGCAACTCCCCGTAACAAATGCACGGAAGCTTTGAAATTTCTATTTATGCCGTCCTCAATCACTCCCGTACCTGACATGTAGAAAGGGGAAACCGGCTGTCCGGAGATTATTGCGGGAGTGTCTTCATTGGCACGTACACGCAAGGTGTAACCCGCCTCCAATGTCCCTATATCAAACAGTGTAGAAACCGTATAGACACTATCAACATCCGTAGGGGTCAATGTCAATGCTCCGTCTGCTGTGGAACGGGATGCTATCACAGTCCCGCTATTCATAACATCCATGAAAAGCCGCTCAACCTCGTTCTCACCGGTCGTTCCATTCTCTATGCTTCGGACAACCGGTTGTTTTCCCCCGGGTATTACCAAACGGAGTTCCATCCGTTCCTTGCCGTCGGGTATCATGTTGTCCACATTGCCAATATCACAATTTCTAATATCTTCCACACATGAAGATAATAAAAGCAGTATAAAAGCAAACTTATATCCTATTACCATTTTATTCGTCATAGATGTAACCTCCATTTTTACTCTTTCACACAACGTACAGCACCTGCAGTCGCTTCATCCCAAATAACACTTTCACCCTTACCGTGAATACGCTCTGTCCAATACAGACACATGTTCCGACACATCATAGATCGGTCAAGGTTTCCTGCCCGAAGCATGACAACCTGCCCCAAGGATCCTGACAGCTCCCCAGTCCTCCCGTATCTATATCCTGCTGCAGGATAATAAATATCACTCCTACCAGCAAATCCGCCACCATATCTTTCTTCATAGAAAACCTGCTCCAGACCAGAATCTTCCCATGGAGTAGATATGCCATCTTTGCCGGCAGGAACTCTCCAACCATCCGGACAAGGGTCAAAAATCGTTTTCTTTCCAGATTTCGTATTCCATAAATAAGGATACTTGGTAGAGTACGAAAACCAGAGGAGTTGTGAGGGTGCTGTATAATATGCCATCGGATTATTCACTGAACCCGGTATATTATTAATATCCGACGTAGATACACTAATTTTAGTAATAGGCTTAATTTCGCCAGTGACGCTATACAATTCTTCTTCAGGCTCCGTATAAAGCCAACCCTTAGCTGGTGGAAACGGATCTTTCCGCCCCCATTGATATAGAAATCCCTTAGACTCAATTCCTCCCTGCTTCTCATCATAGTTATTATATGTGGCCCCCAAATTACGATCCATCCAAGTATAACCATTAAACTCTTGTTGTCCCTCTTCTAAATTCGGATCATAGTCTGTGCACCAGATATGCCAGCTCCAGTAAATTTTTCCATTCACTTTCATCGCTATCACTGCATTGCCAGACTGATTTTCCGTTTCCACACTGATATAAGCTTTATCACGTTTTTCCGCATTCATAACCTTCACTCCGGAAGCCGGCACTACCCCCATTCCATCTACCCAAAGTACTTCGGCCGTAACCTCACCATCGGGAATAGGTGTACGTTCAAATTCATCCATTTGTGCCCATGCCTTGTACACCCCGTCAGTGGGAATGTGCACCCTTCCGCCGGGCGATACCACATAACAGTTTGTTATACGTATATCGTTCACTTCTTCTACTTGGGGTTCTAACGCTATCCACGGACACACTGTCAAGTTTATATCCAAATAGACTGTTTTTTGCATGAACCGGCACAGTAATTGATAAACATGATTACGCTCCAGTTTTTCCAAAGGCGCTTTGCCGGAATTATCCGAATCCACACCCAACTCTATCATATCGTAATCATCAAAACCGATATTCAGTTTATTGTTTTTACACTCCATTTCCGGAATATAAAACGAGTAAGCCAGCACGCCCTTGTCTTCAGGAGAAGTTTCTTCAGGGATCTCACTGACTTTCTTTCTCGATAGCAGATTGAGAACGGAAGACGCATAACTTCCTGTTCTTTTTGGGGATACGAATCCTGTCTTGGAAACTCCAGTCACAACCAATGTGGTAGGCATCAAGACCTCCTCCCAGTTCTTTGCCTCCTTCCGCATATAAACATCCACACGTGCCACAGCACGGTCTACACGCATGTTGACTGTCTGCGTCGTTCCCTCCGCCGCGTCCACTCCTGCCAGTTCTCCATACATGGGAAGACAGTAGTCTTTAGTGTATTCCACCACATTGGTTCTTGTGGATAAGTAGTCCGCCATTTGATACTGTACGTCCACCAAGTCATTGGGATGATCCACAGACTCCAATATAATACGGGTATCAAGGTCAACAGGTTCGTTTACAATGGCATACAATGTTTTCCCGGTGGCAGCTTTCACCGTAAAAACCGGAGTAGTATAAGTCCCGTCGATAGCGGAAAGCCCTTGCCAGTAATACATCTTATCCAGTGACGTGCCGTCAAAAACATAGATGCGTAGCCGGCTGATGCGGGTTTCATTCGCGTTCAACACTTCCGGGTCACTCGTGGCACGTGTGCTGATATTCATGCTCATCCGTACTTCTCCGGGATTTAGCGGATCAACTGTCTGTCCGCTTTCCGTACAGGAAAATAAGAACAACAGCAACCACGCCCACCATATACAGCCTTTATATCTCATATTCATCAATCTTTGTTTATTTATCAGAGATCTTCGCCTTTCAGCCAGATAGTCCAGCCGTTAATCATAATCTTAGTAGAAAGGAAATTCAATAATTCCGGGTTATAGAAAAAGACAATCGCATACTCGCTCTGACGGTCGAGGTACTCCTGCGCCGGAATATTGTGCCCTTCCATTTTAGTAAGCAGCAGGTAAGGTATCAGGTCAACCTTCATCAGTTCCTTACTATCCGACTTGCGTGTAAGCGTCAGGTATACCTTTTTATGTTCGAGCAGGCGCATGGTATTCATTTCTGCCACAATGCCCACATCTTCCACTTTTTCCAGATGATACGGCTGGTAACTAATCATGTCGTCATCCAGCAAGTCATTATTCCAGTCGTAATATCCGTTGTCCGCACGGATTTCGAACAGGCAATCATTCATATCCAGTTCTTCTCCCGGACCAGACTTTTGCAGAATAAAGCGGAATTTATTGGTATTCTTTATCAGGCGGACCGTTTCCGTCTGTTCCTGTTTGCCGGTAAAGTTTACGGTCTGTACCTCACCATACCAGAGAGGTTCCAAAACTTTATTATGTATCAAGGATTCTTCCCGTTTCATTTTTACCGTCAAATCTTTCAGTGTCGATTTTCCGGCAACCAGTTCCGGCATTTCAAAGGCATCGCTCATTCCCGCCCACGTAGCTATCCGGTATTCCCCAATTGGCAGTTGTAACTGCATACGGTAGCTGCCACTGCCCAGAGTTTTCCCTTGTTCACTCTTCTTCATGATAAACGTGCCATCCTTGTCGAATACAAACACATCGACACGATTCACTTGAGCCGCAAAAGCATCGGTGAACTCCATGTTATAGTCATACCGGAAACTAACATATAACTGACATTCCGACAGTGTCTCATCTATGGATGTGCAAGAAAAGAGTACAAGCAGTAATAACAGGCAACTTCCATAACTTATCTGCCGGACGGCACCTTTTGTATTCATTATCTTTCTCATAATCATCTATGGTTCTATTATTTTTCTAATTTCATATATGGTGTGGAAAAGCGCCTTTGTGCTTTTCTCGGAATAATCTGCTTTAGTGGACAAGTCTTAAAACTTGTCTGTATGGCAAGACCTGTTTTTATCAAGTTTTTCATATCAAGGTCTTGATTCACGGAAATAAGCCTCCGCCGGCTGAATAAAAACAAAAGAGGAAAAAAGAAGGCGTCATAAGACAAGCTGCGCCGTATCATAACGCCTTCTTATAATTTTAATTGTTATTTTAGCCCGATATATCAGTCATTACAAATCCACTCCCTGACTCCAAGTAGTCCATGGGTTAACTGTAATATTTACAGAGAGATATGCTTCTTTATCATCATCGTCTTCACCCGGATTTGTAGGTTCAGTAGGATCTGTCTTGTCAGGAATCCAGGGAGTACCCGGTTGCTTCACGCTGTTGATAGTCAATGTGTACCAGTTGTTGCGCACAACACCATATTTACCATGTGCCATCCATTCAGTGATTTCGTCATCATGACGAATCAGGATGTTATAGTAGCATACGCCTTTCTGGAAGTATTCCACACCTACTGTTTCGCCGGCTGTTGCATCAGGTTTGGAGTATTCGCCACCGCTCTTAAGGTCGTCCAGTTCGGCGATAGTAATAGAGGCAAAATCAGCACCGACAGTCTTTTCTTGTGCAGTGGCGGCTTTGGCAATACGTGCATAGAACTGGTCACAAAGATCGATTATCTGTTGTTGTGCCGCATCCGGTGTACCAGCAGCCGCAGCATTATATACTGCCTGCAAATCAGCCAATGTCTTGTAAGTGACACCCAAAAGGCGGAACCAGCTTTCGCCCACAGTAAATGAATTAGGAGTGTAAACCGCACTTGCTACGGCAGCCGTAGTCTGCGCCTGGGTTTGCGCGTCATGTTCCATTGTGTTCTCAAGACAGTATTTGCTGTCTGTCATGGGAGAGAAGTCAGCAGGCAAAACACCTTTATCAGATACTTTCAGGTAGTTGAACTGCGACACATTGAATCCTGCCTTTTCATAGTTCGGGTCAATTCTATAATCTGCATCAGCAGAACCTCCGGCAGGCATTACTATTTCAGAATATGGGAACATGCTCTTGTTGGTTACATTCAATGCCCAGTTACCGAATGTACAGGTCACTCCGGCAGGAACTATGACGCCGGCCGGATTTGTTCCTAAAGAAACTTTAGCAACTATACGGTCTACAAAAATCTTTGAACGGTCAGTTTCGGCTGCGGCTATCGCGTCAGCAACGTCAGAAATACCCGCGTCGCCAACCTTTTTTACTTTAGCTTCCGCCAATGCTCCGTTAGTAGGGTTTGTATTGTCGCCGGCATTAATCATCATAAAGTTGTCCTTTGACGCTCCAATCACTTCATCAAGTGTCTGCTCCACAGCACCATTGATGACAGACCAGGGAGCGGAAGCTACACAGGCAGCCTTGAACTTGCCGCTCGGATTGACCACTGCCAGTACTTTGGCGGTAGCGGAAGGTACTTTGAATGCCTTTCCGGCATATCCTGACTTATCAGCACCACCTACATTCAAGATATAGTCGGTTGTACCCAATGTCTTTGTTTCCAAGCAAACATTCGACGCATCAAACAATGCGAGAAGCACTTCGTTTACTTTCTGTTCTTCCGCACTGCCATGGTCTTTTCCCGGAGCACGTGTTCCCGTACTTTTAGGCATTGTCACAGATACGGACATATAAGCCTCCCTGCCGTCTACCGGCAACTGGTCTTGTCCGCCGGTTGCCATCTCTTCATCATTACTACATGCTGCCATCGCCAGTCCGACAAACAGCGTTAAAAAAGATTTGTCCAATTTCATTGTTTTAAAATTTAATGAATACTAAAATGTTAATTACTAAGTATAAGTTTCAGATTATATTATTCAGTTTTTATACCTTCCAAACGTTTCAGGTACATCCGCATCGCATCATAATCTCCCATTTCCCATGCTACGATAGCGGCGTTGTTGTTAGCCATCCTGTCACTCGGAAAGCGGTCGGCAATCATCCGGATAATCCTGTTGTATTCGTCCGAACCTTTGCCGTAGCTGACTGCGACCTGATACATTTCGTTATGGTTCATTTTGTCGGGGCGCGTCTTGATTATTTCCCGCCCTTGCTCCACGGAGAACGGAACCACCGTATAGCTGACTGTATATTCCACCAGGCGCAGCTTCGGATATACCTCTTGCAGTAAGGCATTATAGATTTTTCCGCCGTCGATAGCTTTTATCTTCGCGTCGCGTGCATCCGGTTCGGGAGTCTGCCCGATAATATCAAGCACTTTCTGCATATAGGAAGGACAGTATTCGCGCAACCATGCAGCTAGTCCCTCCCAATTCTCCGGCACCGAACGGCATTCTATCATACTGTCGTCCAGCTTATAGGCATGTTTCAGGTTTTGTACCAACGCTTTCGCACGTTGTTCGGAAAGGCGGGCATTGGCGTCATAATTGCCTTCCGGCGATGAGTAGCCCACTATCTTAATCCGGGCAATACGATAGTTATCATCTTCACGGATAGAATCAATGGACGAATGGATTTTAGCCAGTTCGGTAGGATTATTCATATAATCGGCAAGCAATGCCGACTGGTTCACTTTAAAATTAAGATATGCGCTGCGGGTGAAAGAACGGCGTTTCTCCTCTGCCTGTGCCACCATTATTTCCAGATTCGGGCGTTCCACTACCTCTTTGAATAAAGGAAGCTCCGCAACGGGGGCATTACCCAGTGCTTCTCCGCAACCTGCGCATCCCTGTAATTCACGGAATATCTCGACACGTGCTCCGGACATCCACTCCTGTGCCGGAACTGTTTCGTTATATTCTAACAACATATCCCGTTTCCTGTTAAAACGAATCATTTCCTGTCCCTCTCCCGCAGCCGGTTCTTTGCCATACAGACTTTCTTTCCGCTTGTTCATGCGATAACGGTTTCTGCCTGCAATGCAGACTGAAGGCAGGGCGAGCGTATCGTTTTCCGACCGGCTGATTATCAAGGGAGTGATTATCATTTGTCGGCGTGAAGGAAGCCGCAGTATGCTGCAATCCATATTAAATGAGACTTCCACTTTGTCATCGCTTATTTTCCGGGCAACGGCTTGTCCGATATTTATCTCCTGGGCATGGGCGGAAACTGCGCCTAGCAGTCCCAAGGTCACGTATATACAGATTCTTTTCATCATTAACCTATTTTATAATGTATATGATACTCACTGCAGCTTTTGTCGGGCCGAAGTAGTTTTTCTTCTCATTTTTCTGAATGGTTCCACATGTGGCACAAGGATATTTGGAGTGATCCAACCGGGCATATCCGACTCCAAGTACAGCCTCCATGCTCCAGCGGTTACCGAGCAGCCACTGATAACCGTAGGATATTCCGCCGCCCCACAAATGCCCCTGATAGCGGTGACGTTCCATATTATCACTTAGAAATGACATTCCGCCCACATTGTATTTGGCGTAGTGTCCGTGCAGACCCAGAAAATGACCGTTGAATTTCTCACAAAGCCAGTAGCGAAGTTCCGGCTGTACGCCCCAGTGGCGCAGGCGCGTTTCATCATCAAACTTCCAGGGATTATAATTTCCGGATAAATCGAGAGACCATTTCTTGCCCAAACCTATTTCCAGCCCCAAGTTCATTGTAGTAGTAGCGTCATAAAGCAAATTAGTCTTTACTGCAACCTTTTGGGCGTAAGAGTTGCCCGTATTACAAAGTAGTATTCCCAAGACTCCGATTAAACATAGATATTTCTTCATGTCGTCTTATTATTTATTATTGCTTTTGTTTCATCTCTATTCCGTAATAGAAATGAAACAAAAGAATACAAACAATAAAAACCTAATTACCAATGATTTATATCACATAAAGCACCCATATAACGTTTCAGTATCATGATAAAATGAATCATAGCAAACAAAACAGAAAATAATATTCTGATATATAATTCATTAAAAATACAGATACTGAAACAATTGTGAAACAAACAGATAGGTAACAGACCAAACAATCAAAACAGTTATTGCCATGGAAACAAAACTTATGAAAAGCGAATTGCTGTACATCGAAGAACACCTGTCATGCCAAAACTACATGACAACGATTGAAACCGGATTCAAGTATCTTGAGTTCAATAAGAACACAGAATTTGAGGAAGACACTACAAGTAAGAATTATCTTCTATTCTTCCTGAAAGGTGATTTCACCATAACTTGCAACCAGTTCCACAACAGACTGTTTCATGCCGGAGAGATGATACTCATCCCACGTTCTTCCCGGCTGAAGGGAATTGGAGAAAACGGTTCAAGCCTGCTCTCCATGTTTTTCGATATGCCCGAAGGAAACTGTGACAAGCTCATATTGCAATCTTTATCAGACCTTTGCGACAACATTGAATATGACTTCTCACCGATTAGAATACACTACCCGCTGACACCATTCCTCGAAGTGCTGACCCACTGTATCAAGAACGGAATGAATTGCGCTCACCTGCACACCCTGATGCAACGGGAATTTTTCTTTCTCCTGCGCGGATTTTATGAAAAGCAGGAGATTGCAGTATTATTTCATCCTATCATCGGAAAAGAAATGAACTTCAAGGATTTTGTCATGCGCAACCATACCAAAGTGGATAATATAGAACAGCTCATCTCACTATCGAACCTGGGAAGAAGCCGCTTCTTTTCCAAATTCAACGAGGTGTTCGGAATGACTGCCAAACAATGGATGCTGAAACAAAAGAACCAAAGGATACTCGAAAAAATGACCGAACCGGGAGTATGTATAAAAGACGCCGTTGAAGAATTGGGATTTGATTCGCAGAGTAACTTCAACCGTCACTGCAAACTATATTTCGGATGTACCGCCAAACAGTTAATGGAACGCTGCCAGACCGAAAACAACCCTATTTATGAGGATAACCACGCAACATGTACAAAATGAATAAAAAAATGTACTTTATGACAATTCATATTATAAAAAAATAAGCTTACTTTGCAGCGTGAAAATAGTTCAAAACAACAAAGAGATTTTAATATAATCTCTATTACGGAATAGATTACAATACCGCAAAGATAAATAAAAATATTATATCTTCTAATTTTCAACAGATTAAATTACAAATTTTCATTTCACTTGGATAAATTTGTAACTATGCTGTTCACCTGATTGAGCATGGACACATCGAAATCTTTCAAATAGACACGTGTCATTTCTTCCGAAGTGTGCCCTAGTCCGGCACTAATCACAGAAATTGGTGCTCCATAGTCACGGGCAAGGGTAGCCCAGGTATGGCGGGCGGTGTACGTCGTCAACGCAACTTTTATATCAGCTGCAACAGCGATTTTCTTCAAATGGCGGTTGATACGCGCTAACGCCAAGCGGTATTGTTTGTATCCCGAAGCATATTCACCGCTGATGATCGGAAAGAGATACTCATTCTCCGTCTTATATTTATCGATCAAGCCCTGCATCTGGGGAGTCACCGCTATGCGAATCAACTGTTTCGACTTATGACGGGAATAAGTCAGCACACCATTGCAAATATCGCTCTTCCTCAAAAGGACAATATCAACAAAAGCCATTCCCTGCGCATAAAAGCTGAACAGATACAAATCGCGGGCAAACTCCAGTTCAGGTTCATTCTCCAAATTCAAGTCCGCCAGATTCTGCATATCCGTCCGTGACAAAGCACGTTTCATCGTTTTCGCCGGGCGGGTCTGTGCCTTCGCAAACGGATATTCGCCACGAGGATGATAACCGTCCGTTACCGCCTGGTTATACAAAGAGCGCAAATTGCGCAGATAATAGCTTACCGTATTTCCAGAAGAGCCGTTACTATACAGGAAATCCTCGTATCTCCTAACGAACGCCAAATCAACCTCTGACATCCGCACATCAGGGCGACCTATAAATTTTGCCAACGACGAACGGGTGCTCTTGTAGGCCGCAGCCATCCCCACTTTCTTCAGTTCCTGCTTACGCTCAATCTGCGCATTGATATATCGCAATAAATAAAACTGCGTTTTTCCTGTACCAAAAGCATTTTGAGTCAGAATATCCTCCACTGTAAATTCTTCTCTTGTCCGTTCAAGCTGCCTGATCCGTGTATCAATCTGATTCCGCATCTTCCGTAGCTCGCGGTTCATTTTCACGACCTCTGTAGCCGTAAAAGTAGAACTTACGCCATTCATAATCTTCCCTTCCAGCTCGTCAAACACTTCCTCTTTCACCCGGTAGCCTGTATACAGTAACTTTTTTCTCCGATTGTGGATCACCTGAAATACTAAAGGATAACTGCCATTATTCAATATCCTGCTCTTATTCAGCATAAGTTTCACTGATGTTATCATATCTTGCTTTTTTTGTTTGAGACGTAAAAGTACGAAGTTCACCTTACTTATCAGAACTATTTTTCCGCCTGTTACGCAAGAAACAAGAAATGGAATAAAAAGTTTTTCCACTTTAAGAATAGTTATCTGATAAATATAGTTAAAATACACGTTCTAGCAATTAGTATATTTTTATTACATATTTCCAATATACATACGCATAAATTAGATATGTATACCATTTATGATATTTCATTACATAATATAAAGATTACCGCTATTCTTCCTTTTGAAAAATCAGAATATTAGGCATAGCTTTGCACTATGGATTTTAGGGAGCTGTCCGTTCCTTTAAAAGGAAGAGGTCATTCCTCGGTGTGCAACGGGTCGTTCCTTTTAAAGGAACGGCCCGTTGGTTTTAAAGGAAAAACCGGCATTTGTAACCATTTGAATTTCAACTTCTTACCGAATCAGAATTCCGTCCCCGTAACCCATGGGATTTTTTCCAACAAACACGACGGAATCTGCCGCACGAAGCGGCAATCAGTATACAACAAATTTCAACAATTCAAAATTCAAATCCCATGGTTACAGTCACGTTTGCCATTAAGCCATATCTGGCGAGGTATATGTATGTCCGGTACGGACAAAGTTTAGAACTTCTATCACATAACAATCCACCGTCAAGGCTCCCCATTCCAATCCACCTCTCCCACCTCACTCCCATTTATCACTTCTTGCATCAATTATCCGTTCCTCATCCGCAAGGCGTCTCCTGGAAAAAGACAGGAAATATCACTTTTGTTCTTCCCAGCCCAAGGCTGGGCAAGAATCCGGAAGTTTATAATTATTTCGGCCAGGACAGTATCTTTATTATCGAAAAGGAAATTGAGGTGGAAATGAAAGCGGAGCTTTATTCATTCCTGTTGGAGAATAAGTTCAAAAATGGGGTGATGTATATAAAGTCGATGCATGAGTTTGTGGTAAAGTATGATATGGCAGAGTCGGTGGAAGAGGAAAGTTTGATGAGAGGGTTTCAAAGGTGGAGGAAGAAAATGAAAAAAAATTAAAATAGTTGATTCTCTGCTGCGACCTTAAGTGATAAATCATTATTTATGGAATTGAAAAAGAGGAATAAAAACAATCAAAATATCAATTTTGCAAGCCTAACAGTTTTGCTCATTTATTTTAATTGCTTAAAATGTTAATAACTAAAAACCGATTTATACTAAACATTTCAACACAAATCATTACATTTGTAAAATACATCAAATATTTAACCGATGAAACGAATAAATGAGATAAAAGTCGTGCTTGCAAAACTGTATAAAACCGGGAAATTGTTGGTAGAAACATCACGAAAGAGTGAAATAACAGTATCCTATTGGTACACCAATAAGCCACAGCTTTCAGTTAAAAAGCTGACAAAAACAACTAGTGCATTGAAGGAGAATGTAAAAGCCATATCTGTTTCAATAATAAAATAACATTTTATATATTAAGGTATGAGGTATTTCGATTGGAACATTGTTATTGGCAACTACTTTTTTAATTATGAAAAAGGAGGAAAAGATGTGCATCTGTTTATTTCACCACTAGAAATTGGGGAAATAGGTATAAATCAACTTGGATTTACTTCTAAAGAAGAAGCCATAGCAGATTATTACCTTGCATTATCGAATGGTTATGCAGGATTCACAAGATCGAGGTCAATTATAAAACGGGTTGAAATACTATTTACCTTGTGGAATGATAGGAAAACTGGAATATTCAAATGGAACAAAATAGACTTGCAAATAGAGGGAACTTATATTACAGACCAAGCGACCCAAATTACTTATCCTTTTTATTTAGCAATGCTTACAGCTTTCATTATACCATTGACTGGCAATAATGAAGATTATAGAGCGAATGCTTATTATCCAAGATTAAACAATTTTTTAAAAGAAAATGGCTTAAATAACAGACATATTGGAGCCACAGACTTCGGAATCATTGACAAATTGTGGGATGACCTATCGGAATGGTCTACATCTACTTATAAGACAGATATAGGTATCTTCAATGTTGGGCATTTTGGGAACCGAAATTGGATACATGTAGGAAAAGTATTCGCACAATGCATCCTGACACCCTCTGACATCAAAAACCTTCCAAAACTATTTTCATTAGCGGGATTTATGCCCAACACACATATTCCTGTAGGGAGTATAAAAAACGCTCTACTGAAAAATGGCACGGATATAGGATTGTCGAGAAATACCCTTAAAATATTAAAAGAAGGAGATAGCGACCTGCAAAATGTAATTATCAACATTGTAAAAGAAGAGCATTATAAATGGAAAGGGAATATTGAGCGGAAACAAGGAGAAAAACTGGAAGAAAAGGAAGCATGGGTATACGCCCGCTTGTTTTCTGCATTTACAATCGATAAAGTAAATGAAGAACTTAATCATTGCTATTTCATTTATTCAACTAATGACTTTCCAGATAATCTGAATTATAATAATTCCTCTGTAACATCATTGGCTAATGGTTTTTCTCGTCCAATCCAAATGGAGTTTAACCCTTTTTTGATCTTACAAGATAAATATAACAAGTGGAAAAGTGCACCAGTTTTAGATGATATTATTTTATACCGTAATAATGTAAATGGAATATCCAATGATTATTGGATACAAACAGATAAGCTATACCCAACATCTAAAATGTATCTGCTTTGCAATAATGCAAAGAAAGAATCAATAGAAAATTGGGGCAAGTCTTCTTTTTCTGATGGGAATTTTAAAGAAGTAGATTTAGATGGAGTACCAGAAGGGTATACCTTGTATAGTATTTCAAAACCACAACAAGATCATCCAAGCGAACAAATGCTACAATTACAAACTCATTTAGAAATTCAGTTTATAGGTGGACTTAAAGTCAAAAACAGGGCTTTTCTCAATTACAATTTACCAAAGGTAAGAATTGAAGGTATTGAGGAAACCGCCAAAGTATACGCTTTACTTAGTCAATCAAACATTAAAATATACTTGGATAAAATTCTCTCTTTTGGAGAAGAATGGATATTTCCCGAAAACTTTCCGTGTGATGAAGATTTTGTGATAAAAGTTGACGGAACTGATGCATTGGAAACCTATCCACACCAGATTGTATCATGTAATGTGGAAGTAAATTGTATTGTAGATAATAGCCATCCTACCCGGAACTGTTATGATGAAATTATACAAAATTCAAATGGAAATTATGCTATAGGTAATAATGTTCAAATATCCAACTTTTCTCAACAAGCTGGTGACTTGCCAGATTTTTGGGGATATCAACAATGTTCCCAACCCTATTCCCAAAGTCCATTTGATTATAAGCATCGCAAAGGAAACATTCTTTTATACTATCTTTCATTTGTAGAGAGATGCAATCCCCAAACCTTTGGAACTTCTTTTGATGCTATTTTTAGTTCCGAAAATATGTTTGACACCTTAAACAAGTCTAACTTAAGAACTGTAAAGAAATACGCCCTACTTTATTTAGATTACTTAGGATATGTTGATTTTGACCAGTCCCAACAGCTAATCATAGTCAACAAACCCCAATTAATGCTCATTCCTGACAAAAAAGAAATAAAAGCTTATTTAACTGGGGCACGGACAGAAGAATTTGTAAAGAAATTATTTGAATATGCAAAACATGAATCAATAAATGTCAAAATAATCAAGCAAGATAATTTCTTTGAAAGCTATCTTATTCCTGATACAATAATTCTTGTCCCACAAAATTGTCCCAACACCACAACAGGACTAAAAGCATTAGAGAAACTTGCATTACAGTTTGATATTTGTTTCAAATTCATCAACAAACCATACCGACAACCCCAAATAGTCCAATGGGGATTACGAAGTTTTTCTGCCGATTTAAACAGTTATCGTAACAATATGTACGAGAAAAGACAAACTGAAGGCACTGATTATCCTTACAAACGGGATGTATTTGATATGGATATGTTGAAATTTACCCCTTCAGCAGAAGGTGAATTATTAGATAAGGAACTATCCTTAGTACAATATAACATACACTATGAATGGTTATATAGGTTCTGGTATAACTCGACATGTTATGATGTGGATAAAAATTGGGGGCAGTTTCTATTACTTTCTAGCCGAAAAAAGAACATTATTTATTACGACGAAGAAAGTAGGATATTAGGAGCACCTGCGCACGTCCAATTACCAAAGTTTATTGCAAAATCGCTTATTTTATTAAGTGGAAAAATACCTTCTTTCCAAAAAATTTCTATAAATGGTAATTACATTTCATATCAGTTATACCAAAACGTTCCCAAAACATTTGCAGACAATTTATTTAAAAAATTAGAACAATCAGTACAATTATATAAATTCAGAGTAATATGAGAAATCCGATCCAATCATTCGATACAATTAAGAATAATTTTATCCGGTATATAGAAACTGCGTTTAGAACCCGTTTCGATAAATTGGAAGAAGAAAGGCGTCAGTTATTAGATACCGACAAAGTGCTTTATCGCGAGCCTTGGATGGAACCACTTCCAGATTATTTATCCAGCGGTAAAAAGATTGACGACCTTACTCCTAAAGATGTTGGAGGAAGTATGACCTCTTCCCAATTAGGCATATTTAAAGGGCTTGTAAAATGTGGATTATTTCCGGCAAATATTCCTCTCTATGACCATCAAGCACGCATGCTAAACAAAGCAATGGAAGGAAAACACTGCATTATAACTTCTGGAACTGGTTCCGGTAAGACTGAATCATTTTTACTACCTCTTTTTGCCCAATTATCTAAAGAAATGGAATCATGGAGTATACCTACTATAAAAGAAGATTTATGCGACAAATGGTGGAATGAAGATTTACAGCTCACTGATATTGTTAACAATTCAACTTTTGAGTTGAAAAAAACATGTCAGCAACGTTCGCACAACAGGCGTCCAACAGGAGTACGTGCTTTAATTCTCTATCCGATGAATGCATTGGTAGAAGACCAATTGACACGACTGCGCAAAGCGTTGGATTCAGATGATGCACGAAAATGGTTCAAAAATAATATACACGACAATTGTATCTATTTTGGACGATACAATAGCATGACACCTGTATCTGGTGAATTGAAGAAAAAAGAAAATGGAGTAGATGTCATTAACCGCTATAAAGTAGAGACATTAAAAAAGGAACTTAAAGCAATTGAGACCGATGCCAATAGGGTTGATGAATATATTACAGAAAAACTCCAATCGGGAGAAATGTCTGAATCTGACGCAAAAGATTTGATATCATTCTTTCCTCGAATTGATGGTGCAGAAATGCGTACGCGCTTTGATATTCAAGTAGCCCCACCAGACATTCTTATAACAAACTATTCGATGTTAAGCATTATGCTTATGCGAGATATTGATAGTGAAATTTTTGATAAAACTAGAGAGTGGTTGGAATGTAAAGATGTTTATTCCCAAAACCTAAATAGCGAAGAAAAAGAGCAGGAAAAGAAAAATCGTGTTTTCCACTTAATTGTAGACGAATTACATTTATATCGAGGAACACAAGGCACTGAAGTAGCATATCTACTAAAATTAGTATTAAATAGATTAGGATTACATCCAGGACATCCTCAATTACGGATTTTAGCATCCAGTGCTTCATTAGTAGCCGATGAGAGTGAAGAAGGACAAAAGAGTTTAGCATTCATTCAAGATTTCTTTGGGGTTGCTGATGCAAAGAATGACTTTGTAATTGTAGATGGTAAAAATACTCCTGTCAATATTTTGCCAGAAGACACTCACTTTTTACCAACAAATCCATTTATATGGATTTATGATGCATATTATGATACCAGAAAAAATATCGACAGTCCTGCTTTTCAGGAAACATGTAGAATAGCTGCACGTGAACTTGCCCAATTTGTGAATGCTGAAATTCCATCTGACGCTCAACCAATAGAGTTACTCCTCCGAACATTACTACATCCCAAACTATTATTACGTGAACGTTTATACCAGGCTTGCAGGATAGATGGAAAAGAACGGGCAGTCTGCTCATTAAGAGCAAATGGGAATCATGAAGATACTTATATTTTATCAGAATTTATCTTTGGCGAGATTGACACCCCCCGGAAAGCATTAGGAGGATTATTAATAGCAAGGTCTTTGTTTGATGAATCAAGATGGTGTAATCTTGAATCTGAATTAGGAGACAGGAAGCTTCCTCGTTTCCGTTTCCATTACTTTTTACGGAATATAGAAGGCTTATGGGCATCTGTCAAGCCGAAGGATGTAGAAGACAAATTCAAGGATGATGAAAGGACTGCAGGTCGGCTTTCTTCTACGCCAAGTATCAAAAGTCCAGGTGGTTACCGTGTTTTAGAATTGCTATATTGCGACAATTGCGGAACCACACTTTTTGGCGGAAGCCGTTTGAAAGTAGACAATGAAACAGTAGAACTACTCCCATTGAGTCCCAATATCGAAGGAATTCCCGAAAAGACGCCTCACAAATTATTAGAACGTCGAACATATCAGGAATACGCTATCTTTTGGCCACAAGGGAAACAGGAATTTGTACCACATGAACGGCCCAATGGATATTGGCGTCAAACTACTGTTGAGGGAGCCGATCAAGGGAAATATAGTGCATCGTGGGTTGAAGCGTCTTTGAACATTTATTCAGGAGATATTAAAGAAGGGGTTCTGAATGCAGAAAAAGAACCTGATAATTGGATAAAAGGACTTTATTTTAAAATAGTGAGTGATAATAATAATTTAGATATTGCATTTTTAACAGATGCACATGGACAAACTATTAACACCCATAAGGCAACCCCATGTGTTTGCCCTGCATGTGGCGTAGACCATCATTATGGAGAAAATAAAATCAGTTCCATAAGAGGATTCCGAACAGGTTTTGCCAAAACATCACAAATGTTTGCTAAAGAATTGATGTACCAATTACCTGATAAAGAAAAAGAAAGAAAATTAGTAGTATTTTCAGATAGCAGGGAAGATGCAGCCCAAGTAGCAAACGGAATTGAAAGAAATCATTTCACTGATGTTTTAAGGGAACTTCTTATAAAAGAGCTCAATATAAGACTCATTTTAAGAAATGATATTTTACATGCTTTTGAAAACCATAATGAATCTGCGATAAACGAATTCCGTAATACGAATAACTCTGCAACTAAAGAAGTATTCGATGATATTGAAGAAATATTTACAGATAGCAAATATGAAGGAAGGAACCAAAATATGCTATCCCGGAAGTCTAAAGCCCAGAAAAAAATTGCAGAAATAAAAAAAAGAGTTATAAAAGTATATGATTTAGTTGATGAGGTAAATTCAACGCAGCTTGCGCCATTAGTCCGCCAAATAGTTTCTTTAGGGATGAACCCGGGTGGTAATGACATAAAGTTACAGAAAACTCTCAGGACTGATGGTGTTACTGACTATTGGTATAATGTGATATCGTTTGATAACCCACCAGAATGGCTCAAAACCGGAGATAAATTCATCGAAGATATAAAAGAAGGAACATTCTCAAAATTAGCAAATATGTTTTTTGCAAGCCTCTTCTATTCCTTCGAGGGGGCAGGGCTTGGTTTTGTAACTATTAATCCGCCTATAGAAAGGCTAGATTACTATGCTGGGAAAACGGGACTTCCTTCTAATATTTTTAAAAATATAGTAGATGGGGTAATAAGGATATTAGGAGATAAATATAAACATGACTACTCTATGTATCCATTAAATCAAGTTATTACTGATTATACTTATTTTCCTGCACCTGTTCGGAATTACATAAAAGCCGTCGCCAACAAAAACTCTATACCAGACAACCTTTTAGGAGACAGTATTTATAAAATTCTAAATGAAGTTGGAGCGTTAAAAGCAAATAAAGGATTATTAATAAAAGAATTATATTTGAAAGTTGCGTTGCCTACCGACCCTGTCTGGATAAGCAAGAATGGCAGCCGACCACATTTACATCCAGCCGGAGGTATTTGCACCTATTCTCGGACAAATTTAAATATAAGCCATGACACAATATGTGAAGAAATTTGGAAGAAGAATTATTTGGCTTACACAGCAGCTTATGAACAACGAGATCCAATCAGGTTGCATTGTGAAGAATTAACAGGGCAAACAGATGATCAATTTGAACGCCAACGACATTTCAGAAATATCATATTGAAAAACGAAGGAAATCCAAAAGTAAAACAAATAGATTTGTTAAGTGTAACAACAACCTTGGAAGTTGGTGTTGATATTGGTTCTTTACAAGCGGTTATGCTTGCCAACATGCCACCCCAAAGATTCAATTATCAACAACGGGTTGGACGAGCAGGACGACGTGGGCAAGCGTATTCGGTAATTCTTACATTTTGCCGTGGACGCAGTCATGACGAATTTTATTTTGCCAATCCACAACGGATAACAGGGGACAATCCTCCTACACCTTTCCTAACTATGAAACAAGAAAGGATATACAAACGGCTTTTATCCAAAGAGATTTTGCGACAAGCATACAAGACTATTCGTGTAAATGAATTCAACAATGAAGAGAAATCGAGTATACATGGGGAATTCGGTAAAACAAATAATTGGAATATATATAGGCAAGGTGTGGTTAGTTGGATAGATTCAAATCATGAAGAAATCCAAAAAATTGTGTCTTGTTTGCTTAGTGATGGTTTAAAAGAAAAACAACAGAATTTTATTGATTGGATAATCAATCATGATAGATTCATAATGCGGCTGGATGAAATAATTAATAATCCTGAAATTCCTACAGATGACATATCCCAAAAATTTGCTGAAGGCGGAATTCTTCCAATGTTTGGCATGCCTACAGGAGTGAAGTATCTTTATCATGGTATCGGACACAATAATTCCATTTCTGCGATTGATAGACCTGAAGCTATGGCCATTTATGAGTTTTCTCCAGGAATGCAAAAAACCAAAGATAAAGCTATATACCAATCTATTGGGTTCACAAGTGAATTTATAAGAAAGGCGGAACATAGAAATAGTGAAACAGTTACAAATTCAAATCATAATGATGATAAGAATCCCTTCTATCTAAGTAGATGGATGTCCAGATGTAAAAAATGTGGATATAATCAAACATTTTCAATGGAAGAAAAGCCCACAGATTCGGCATGTCCAAATTGTGGTAATACAGATAAGTCAACATTCAGTCAATTCTTAATAAAATCGCCACGTGCATATCGAACTAATCTATTAGAAGGCCTCGATACACGTGACGAAGCAGAGATGGTCACAAATAGGCCACCAATATATGCAGACCAATCAACTACAGATGACCGGAATGTTGAAGATAAACTATACGGCAACGTAAAGCTTACAATTTCAGATAAAGATGTTACATGGCGTGTAAATACAAATGGAGACAGGCTTTATAAGGGTAAATATTATCATGTAAGAAATTATAATCCATTATTAGGAAAACGTTTCGACTTTGACAAACAATGGATTATGGATGGATTGGAAACGCCTGTAAACCCATCCAATGATTTTTCATATGTTACAAATAGCCCTCAACCTGAACAACCCTTAGCATTAGCTATTTACAAAAAAACAGAAATGTTCAAAGTATCTCCAACAAGCGTTCCACGGGAGCTGAATTTGGATATGTTTAGCTTTACACGACAGTCACTTGGAGTACGTTCCGGATTTTATTCTGCTGCGTTTTTATTACAACGGGTATTAGCAGACCGATTAGACGTTGACCCTACAGAAATAGAAATTGCCGACATAACAAAATGTACTATAAACGAAGACGGAATAGTAAAAAATATCGCAGAAATCATTTTAACCGATGAATTAGCTAATGGTTCTGGCTTTGTAAGAAGCCTATATGAAGACTTTAGTAATATTTTACAAGAAACACTTCAACCTACAAATGCAGATAGTTATTTAGGTAAAATACACAGCCTCACCCATCAAGAGAAATGTGCTGACGCTTGCTATGATTGTTTAAAAATATTCAGGAACATGAATTGGCACAGTTTGCTTGACTGGCGCTTGGGATTAAGTATGATACGATTATTCAATGATCCCAATTACAAAGCTGGGGCAGATGGTAACTTCTCCCAATATGTAGAATTGAAAGATTGGCTACAATTTGCTGAAAAACTTCGCGATTCATTTATTGAAAGTTTCTCAAGCTTTGGGAAAACACCAGAAGAACGAGAAGAATACAAATGTAATTTCAACGGACTACCAGCCATAAAATATGGAAATAGAAAACGAAAGCAAAAAGTCATTTTAATAATTCATCCTTTTTGGAATATTGATGATTTAGCAGAAGACGCGTGGTATACCCAGTGTTTTGCAGAAGCTCAAAGTTATGTCGCTACACAAGGAGGCGACCCCAATTATCCGAATTCTGATGATATCAAAACCCTAGATACATTTAACCTGCATCGTAGGATAGGTTGGTGTTACGAAAAAATAATAAAATAATTATGTGTCTATCACCAAGTAAAATAAAATATAAGCAATTAACACGTATTGCGCCCAGCCATTTTTATGCAATGGTACAGTGTCCTTATAAAGTGGTATTAGCGGAAGCTTTTGATTGGCGTCCGCTAATACCATTGTCACCCAATACTTATATTGGATCTGTGTTTCATAAACTGATGGAAAAAATAATAAAAGGAAAAATCTCAGAAGAAAACTTTAATGAGGCATGGGAAAGCGAAATTAAATCAAAAGAAAATGAGTTACGTCATGAAGGAATCACCTTCTGTCTTCCTTTGAAAAAACACATCCAAAATATCGGTTTAAAGAAAATCCTTATAAAAAATCAATTAAAAAATAGCCCAAACACTTCTATAAGTAAAAATAAACATATAGAAATACTTTCAGAGAAATGGTTACAAAATGAAAATGGGACAATTGGTGGAATGGCTGATTTAATAACTAAGTCGGTGAATTCAACAAGTATTTGGGACTTCAAAACAGGAAAATTGACTTATAATATAGTCGATGAAAGTGGAGAAATAATTTCTTTGGTAAAAGATGATTATGAATACCAGTTGAAATTATATGCTCAATTATACTTCATCAATTATAAAGTCTATCCTGACTATCTATGTCTTATTGACATGAATAAAAAATCGATAAAAATCGATTTTACCTATGAGGAGTGCCAATCCTTATACAAGCAAGCACAAAATCTTCTTTTAGAAGTAAATTCCAACATTCAAAAAAGCCAATTTTCTATATTAGCCAATTGTTCTATATCAAATTGCAGATATTGTTTGTATAGGCCAGCATGTAGTTTTTACCATTCATGGTTGCAAACAAATTCACAAACAAACGATGTTATTGGGAGATTGATAAATACTAAACATTTCTTTAATGGTAATGTAAATATAACACTAGAAGTTAATGAAAGACCAATTAGTATAGTAGAAATTGCACCATCGTTTGCTATAGAAAAATACAAAATTGGTGACTACCTCGGATTTTATGGATTAAAACATAAAGATGAGAACACATATTCTATGAATAAATACTCTTGCGTATATGATATGATTCAATAGTTATTAAATAATAAAAAGATGAATATAATAGATTTTAATAAACTCAATAAATCAGACCTGATAAAAGATTGTATTTGCAAAGGAGGTGATGCAAATAATTTATCAAGCGAACCAATCTCAAAAATTCTTCCAGTAGGAAACCAATCAGGAATACGATTTGCAGGTACCTCAGAACAGCCTTCACTTGTAGTTCTTTATTCTACCTTTAGTGATATTGATTGGCCAGATTTAATAAATGGAGATTTAGTAACTTATTATGGAGATAATAAGGAACCAGGAAGAGAAATACATGAAACACTAGGGAATAGATTATTTAGAGGAATTTTTAATAATCTTCATTTGAATAGAAAAAATGAAGTCCCCCCAATCTTCTTATTTTCTAAAGGATCAACAGGCTTTGACCGAATTTTTAAAGGTTTATTAGTACCTGGTAGCACGAACCATTTAGAAACAGAAGATTTAATTGCTATTTGGAAAACCCAAAACAACCAAAGATTTCAAAATTACAAAGCTATATTTACATTATTGCCTGTACAAATAATCACAAGAAAATGGATTAATGATATAGTATCAGGTAATAAAATGTCCCAAAACAGTCCAAAAGAATGGAGAATATGGATAACAAAATAGTAAATACAAACAACCCAATACCAGTGTTGTCATTTTTCACAGGAGGTGGATTCATGGACATGGGATTCATACAAGCAGGATTTAATGTAGTTTGGACAAACGAAATAGAACCTGCTTTTGCTAAATTTTATGAAGAAGGAATTACATCCTGGAAAAAAAAATATAAATTATTATCTAAAGGACAAAAATGTTCCATTTCGAATACCAACTCAATAAAGGATATACCATCTAATACAATTCTTTCACAAGCCTTTGGTAAAGAAATCCCAACATTGTTCGGAATAATAGGCGGACCACCCTGTCAAGATTTTAGCATTAACGGCAATCTTGAGGGGTTTAAAGGAGAAAGAGGCTCGTTGACAGATACTTACTTGTGCAGAATATTAGATCTTAATCCATCCTTTTTTATAATGGAAAATGTAACTGGACTAATGCGAGTAAAGAAAAACGCAAAACATTTTTTAGAATTATTGGAGATCATGTCAGAGGAGTATCTTATTGATTGGGAAACATTAAATAGTTTAGAGTTTGGAGTTCCGCAATCCCGTGAAAGGATTTTTGTTGTAGGATTAAACAGAAAACATTTTGATTTAAGTTCAATAACAGCTAATCTCAATAACAAGTGGTTTCCATTTCACAGTAAACGAAAATACACCAATCCTCATAAACAATATAAATGGCCAGAAGCCATTGCATTTGGTACTAAAAATATTGAAAAACCCCAAAATATTCCCCTTCAGCTTTGTTTAGCATCTTGTCTTGTATCAAAAGATGATGAATTTATTATTCCGAATGCTAACGAATACTTTAATTTGCTTGGAAAAGCAAATCAATTTGCTAAAATAAAGGAAGGAGAAACCAACCGACCTTCATTTAAACGTTTACATCGCTATAAATATAGTCCGACTGCTTGCTACGGGAATAATGAAGTTCATTTACACCCATATCAACATAGACGTTTGTCTGTCAGGGAAGCTCTTCGTATTCAGGGAGTAGATGATTCCTATGTTTTAACTACTCCAAATCTTCTCTCAAAAAAATTTAAAATGATTGGTAATGGTGTTCCAGTTCCATTAGCAAAAGCTGTAGCAGAAACATTGAAAGAGTTTATAGTTAAGCTCATTTGAAAAGCAATTATGGAAACTCTTGTTTTAGGATTCTGGGAGTTGGAACTTTCAAATGATGAAATTATCAGATCTCTAAAAATAGGTTGCTGTCTGTTAGCAAGCTGTTCTTATATAGCCATTCCTAAAAAAGTATTTTATATATTGATTAAGGATATTCCTAAAATAATAAAGTTTAAGGCAACTAATTCATTGCGAGTTAGTTGCCTTTTTTGTATCTTTAAGCATCCCCCCCAAAAACG
>ERZ773157.823-NODE-823-length-33674-cov-3.569321_pt1 | contig 33674 bp, 26 predicted proteins | sample MGYA00511480_ERZ773157 | MGnify/ENA primary metagenome ERZ773157 (study PRJEB29015, sample SAMEA2737863) | human gut metagenome | biome: human gut; feature: human-associated habitat; material: faeces | place: China | collected 2012 ... | reverse complement strand
ATCCCCCATTTGCGGGGCAAACCCGCAAATGAGAGAAATCTCAATATCAAACTGGTGTATAACATTCTCAAAGCCTGATTTTAAGCCTATCGGAGCAAAATCATTATATTTCCTCAAATTCAATCCTCCCCCATCCCCATATGATACAGCTTTCCCTGATACTTTGTACATTTACAGACATGCGGTGCCAGTTTAAGCTGCAGGTCTTTGGTATGTTTATGCACAACATAATTTCTGCCCAGTGTATTTATAATATATCTTTTGTCATATTACCCTATAATAATCACTTCTTCATTTTTAATTTCAGGACTTGCCCCAAACAGGCTGACTTCTCCATAACCTCTTATTTTGTAAACTCTCACGCTGTCCGATCTACGGTCAATCAGCTCCGGAATATCATGTAACAAACGTCGATATAAATTTTCCGTAACCATCGCCTCAAATGCCGATTTCTGAACCCGAAAACCATATCCGTTCATTTTCTTCGCAAACCTGACTCTTCGCTTATTATCAACAATATCATAAATTACAAGAATATACAGCTTCTTTATGCTATTTTCTTCCTCAGTATTCCAAAAATAATTTTCCATTTGTCTTTCCCCCCACATTTATCAAACCAATTACCGAATGATCACCGGCATATATTCATTCACATTTTCCGTTTCAATTGCCTTTACAAACTGATTAACCTGAAGATCCATTGCACGCCGGAAGCTGACACTGTAATCAATATACGAAAGGTATCTGTTCTCTGTACGAAATTTTCCCTCCAGTTTCTGAATATATTTCCGGAATCCATCCTTTTCTAAAAAGACTCCAGGCTGATCGATTCCAGTATAGAAATCTTCTTTTACCAATTCATGTCCATTTAACATACTAAGCGCTGTTGTGTCAATTAATACGGCTCTCCATTCTTCCATCAGATCACTTGCTAAGGTAGGATGCTTTTCTCTGTCTTTATGCATCACTCCAAAATATGGATTTAATCCTTTTCCCTCAATCTTTCCATACAATTCATTTAAGATGATCGAGTAGCCAAGACTGATCAGCGAATTAAACGGGTCCATCGGAGGACGTCTTGACCTGCCTTCAAAAACAAATTGTTCATCAATTAACTTCCCCAATACTTTAAAATATATTTTTGCTGCCGTTCCCTCATATCCCATAACCTGTTCCACACTCTTCGCATATAGCAGTTTTTTCTGCATATTCTGCATCTCAATGATCATTCTATGAATATCTTCATCTCTGCCTCGCGCATATCTACGCAAAACAACAACCTGATTGCGAATCTTTGCATCAATGATTCTTTTTGACATTTCCAGTTTAAATGTTTCATTGTGTCCAATTTCCGCCTGAATACGCTGTCTTTGCACATTCACATGGGAAGTTGAGATCAGCCTTCCATAATACGCCCCGCTTGTGGAATAAAACAGGATATTCACTCCCCGTTTTAAACATTCCGTCAGGCAGCGTGTCGTAATCTGGACACTGCCAAATACTTCGATCATCTCTAACGTCTCTGCTGGAATACTTTTTATCATTCCATCCTTGTACTTTACCTGAAAACGGTTTGCTTCTATCCCGATACTCGCACCCTGTTCACTGACATAAAGATAACTCATGTGTTTCCTCCCTTGTTTTTATTTGTCCCCTTACTGAAGATTTTTTCAATTATACTTGTGTAAGTATATAACAAAAACAGCTAAAGGTTCTCGTCCCCTCCACGGGGTTCTTATATTTCAATAAAATGTAATTGATGAACAGAAACTCTTTTTGAAGGTTCTCGTCCCCTCCACGGGGTTCTTATATTTCAATCCTGTCCCTTACACCTCTCCAAACACAAGGCTTTCATCCCCCATTTGCGGGGCAAACCCGCAAATGAGAGAAATCTCAATATCAAACTGGATCATACCGATCACAAAGCCTGATTTTAAGCCTATCGGCGCAAAATTGTTATATTTCCTCAAATTCAATTTTTCCCATCCCCATATGATACAGCTTTCCCTGATACTTTGTACACTTACAGACATGCGGTGCCAGCTTAAGCTGCAGATCTTTGGTATGTTTATGCACAATATAATTTTTTCCCAGTGTATTTTTAAACACATTATCCACGACTTTTACTGCATTACTGCCAAGCAATGGATATAAAACTGTCTTTGAGAAGAAACCACAGCCTCCACCTAACCATACAGTATTTTCTTCTTTTGCCTCCCGGCGAAATCTCTCATAGAAATACCGGTTACATATATTCCGGAAAATATTCAGTGCTTCTATGATATCTTCCATCTCATATGGACAGATTGTCGTGTCAATTGATACATCAAAGCAAATCTCTGTTCCGGGGATCAGTGTCTCCCTCAATACATTAAATGGTTTTTCTGTACCGTCTAGCGTGACATCAATCTTCTGGCTTAATGTCAGCTGATCCACACTGATGGGCTGGCTGTCACCTACATGCAGACCGGAAAGATTATCATTCACAGCATTTGCAGGCTTTTTTTCATCACGGTTTAACGTATAAAATATCTGTTGCTCTAAACGTTTTGTTTCTCTTGCAAGTCATTGTTTTCTGTTTGCACGTTCTGCGGAAGCAGACTGTATCTCCCTGCCTGTTCTTTCATATTTTTCCGGACATTTTTGTATCTCATCTGCAATCAGTGCCGTGCGGAACATGCCTTTTAAAGTACTGCCCGGAACATACGGCATACCATATGCATCCTTCACAAAGGCTTCGATCTCTTTTGGTCTGGCTGTCTGTGAAACAAATGCTTCCCCTGCATCCATCTCATACAATTTCCACCTTTCATAATCTTCCCGCTGCATCTTATGCTGTCCAAGCCACTGGGATAAAGAAGGTCCCTTTGGCCGCCCATCCATCATATAGTCTGCAAACTCTTTTCCAAGTCCTTTTTTCTGCAGATCCATGTACATCTTCTCCACATTCGGTATGATCACATGATGATTCCACGGCATATAGATATGCTCTTTTTTTCCTATTTTTTCACCGGAACCTATATAGACTGGGGATAATACACATATTTTCACCCGGTAATGTTTCAAATAATCCCTCATAATGATACCCCCATAAAAATCGGTTTTGCATATCGGTATACAGGATGTTTTCCGCCTTCCGACACATCATAGATATCTCCGCCAAAACAATTTACAAAACAGGAACCTGCTGTAAATACATAAAGATCCCTCTTTTTTCTCCATTCCTCTGCATAATCCGAAGACGCAACAAATCCGGATCTTTTTTCTAACAGATAGGATGCATTTTCCATCGCATTTTCCAACTCATCATCCGCCGGAAGTGCAACTGACAATAACATATATCTGTCCGATTTTTTCTGCAGGCTCTCTAAAAGTTTTTCTGGAATCTGTTTCTCATCGTATTGAAATTTACCAAGTCCACCTGATTTTTTTCCGCCAATTCCTGTATAAGATAATGCCGTCAGCAGTTTTTCCATAAGACATTTTTCATTTTTGCCCTGATACGCGGCAATGATATACAAACCACATCCCTCTTCATAATAAAAAGTTCCAACCCTGTACGGGAGAGTCTCCTCGCCGGTACGGACAGCCGCCATCGTCTGCTGAAAATAATGTCCATAATGTTCCATCGGATCATTAGACAGATCCATCTTTCCACTCAAAAAATCACTTAAACATTCTACCGGAATGAACTTCATCTTTTTATATGCTTTTTTCTGCTTCGATTCCCCGCGGTTTATCGGCTCCACATATATCATCGGTTTTGGAATCATGTACTGCTGTCCAATATATGGAAATGCATCTGAAATTAACAGATTTCCTTTTTTCACAGCATCATATAACTGCTGCTGCAGATTCAGTTTTAAAGCCTCTATATAAAGTGCTGAAAATATCTGATCTGCCTTAAACGTGCAGGCACTTTCATTTAACATTCCGGTACCAAAATGAACACCCGTTTTAAATTCTAACTGATAGATCGTATATTCCATGTCCCGCCTCATTTCTTTTCTCTCTGTAGTCAAAAATCAATCCTGCAAAGTTATTTTATTCCACTGCACTCATGATTTTCTGACACTGGGACAAACCATCTTCCGACACTTCCCCTATCACAGGTTCCACATGGATATCCATGATTTTGACACGTCCATAACCTCTTGATCCACTGCCGCCTAAATAATCATATTCTAAAAGTTTAAACCCGTCTTTTAATATTTCAAAATCATGAACCATTTCCGATTCATTCGTCACTTCATAAATCAACTGCATCGGAAATTTTGCGCCTCTTACCACACGTTCGATCTGTCTGGGGTTCGCTACTGCCGTTGTTCTTTGGATGCTGTTTTCAAATTTAACCTCTGTTGCACCTGTCAGCCCTGCATATTTTAATTCATCCATATTTTCAAGAAACATATCGTTAAACAGGATTTTACTAGTCTTTACCTGACCTTTTTTCGCACTTCCAAACAGACTTGTCAGACATACCGCATCGTCATCCGGTGTTTTCGCTACTGTCTGATTATATTTTTTTGCCAGAAGTGTCCTTAATTTTCCTTTTAAACTGCTACCCGGAATCATCGGCATATTCGTCCTTGCATCCCGGATGACAGGGGAATCTACTGCACCAATCGCAGAAAAAGCACTCGATCCGCCAATATGTAAACCCGTTATTGTCTCTAACACCCCACTGATTTTAACTTTTGCAAACATTATTTCATCCTCCCTCTACTCATCACGTCCACCATAAAATTTTCTATATGCAACCAGGGCTTCCATATATCGGCTGAATAAAATATACTGGTCTCTGCTGCCTTTGATCTCTTCTAAGTGCTCTAAAATTTTTGCTTTATCTACCAGTTTCTTTACCTTCGGTTCACGCCCTGCTTCATAGATAAAACGAATCTTCATATAGTTGATCCGTCCAATTATTTCCGCATTCAGTTTGTCACTCTGACTATTGACCACATCATTATAAATATCGGATGTCATGGCAAGCAGATTTCTGATCTTGGATGTTGTTACCGGACCAACCAGTCTCCCTTTCTGGTCTTTTTCACTGCACAGTTCCTTGATTGCCTGTTCTGCAATCCCCACATAATTTTCTTCTGTCAATTTCATTTAATCCTGCTCCTCTCTTTTGCGATTCAGATATACATACAGATAGATTGCCGTGATCAGTTCTTTTCTATCCTGTTCCTTCCCGCTCCACTCGTACATCTTTCTTGAAAAACTCCGGTAAGCCGCCCGTTTTTCTTTATTTTCATGTTCCTGTGGTTCCATTCTCGACAACAGATAAACATATCTTGCAAAATTGATGTTGTTCCCACTTTCCCTTAACAATTCCATGAGATGATATAAAAATCCCATACCGTGCTCATCATTCTGATCAAAATAATTCTTAAGCACACCTATCTTTTCTGTAACAACATTTTGTATAAATACATTCCATGGATAAGCATGTGTTTCATCAAACAGCGTAACTGCATTTTTTCCTTCCACATGTTTTGATCTGTCTTCAAGTCTTTCCACTTCTTTTGCCATAACATTCAGCGGATATTTCGCATCGTAAATACCAACACCTCCTGATATTGTCAGCGTTCCCTGTGTAAATTTTTCAAGCGCATTTCTGATATCCATAAAAGCTGCGATCACATCATTCCACGCTCCGGCTAAAAACACATCATCTCCACCAGAATATACAATTACCGCTTTTCGTTCCCCACTTCCACCAAAATTGTCTGCTGTTCCTTTCCGAAGTATCTCATTGATATAACATTTAAAAAATAAAGACAACTGCCGTGACAATGTAGATGTTCTCGAAAGTGTTACATATTTGTCATCTCCATCCGGTCTCTGCAGTCCATAAACAAAAGTCGTTCCAAGGTTATCCACATCCGCACGAAGGATTCCAATTCTTTCCACACCTTTTGCCTGTTCTGCCAGTTTTTCAAACGTGTCACCTGTCGTATAATCTCCAACCCACAATTTTGTAGTAACATGTTTCCCGGTATAAATTTCATTTTTCGTATAACACCGGACATAATTTTCTGATTCCATCCGTTTTAACAGACTTTCTTTTGTATCTGCTGCTAAGTACCTGTTTTCCGGAAGTGGCAGCGCATCTTTATCCGGTTCACTCATGACAGTAAAATAATTTTCATACAGAATACTTCCTGACATTTTTTCTAATGCCAGACATACCTGACATTTATCATCTGTAAGGCGGGCTATCCTGCGGCACACTTTACATTCCCGCTCTCCTTCATGTTTTCTGCTATTCAGATTCCGGATCATATCTGCATTATACCGATTCGATTTTTTCTCAGAAATCATCTTAGATATCGTAAGATACAGATCGGAATAACTTCCGTTCGGCATATTTCTTAACGCATTGGCATTTGCTTTCGCATATCCGCAGGCAACATATAACGCTGTATCAAAATGTTCCATCATCCAGTGATTCAGACTTTTTTCATAGTGCTCTAAAATATCACGGGTATCATCCGTATTCGCTAAAAGCAAATAGCAGTGTCCTCCTCCTGTATAAATTAAATTTGCCCTTGAAAGTGACAACTTCTCTAACAGTTCATCCACAATATGCTCCATCATAATTTCAAGGTAAAAACTTCTCGCACGCAGTCCTTTTAATGCACCTTTTTCTCCTATCGTATAGATAAAACTCTGAATACCGGAAATATCCATGGAATACAGTAAAAACATTTCCTCGTCATAAGATTTCTCTGCATTGATAAACAGGCTCTGCTTATAATTTTTTTCGCCTTTCGCAGTCAGAAACTGCATTACGCATGACGCAACTGCTGCGGTCATCTTCATGTGGTCATACAAAGAAATATCTGCAAGTTCCTTTTTTGAAGTAGAAGATGGAATGTATGTCAGATTTGCCTCAAGCACAGCCAGCAGGGAATTGATGTATTCTTCGTCTAACGTGATGCCCTTTAAATTATCTGTAATATTTTGAATGACGGACTGATAAAAATGTTCATCCATAGATATTTCATCTTCTGTCGGATAATTAATTTCATTCTTCGGATTTAAAACCTGCATGGCATAATGACTTTGTCCGTGATTTCCATTTAAAATATTAAATACACTCTCTAACGGCATCGTTTTATCAAATCCGCCTTCTCCTGCTTCCGCCTCTCTGCGATCCGAAAATGCTGCCACATTGTCTGCATAGTAAACAACATATGCCTTATCGTCTTCTGCTAAGGATGCGTTCTTTAAATACATTCCATGATGATATCTCACACAGTTTAAAATTTCATCATCTGAAATATGTGCTTCATTCTTCAGATACTCATATCCACTCTGACTGTGATTTCTTCCATCCCCACTTCTATACACAACTTTTCCTATGTCATGAAGCAGACTTCCAATCATTAATTTTATCTGATCGTCCGTTATCATTTTCTTCCCCCTTCGTTTATGATTTTCATATATCCCATTCCGAGGGAAGTTTTGATTCCTACCCCGGAATACTCTCCAAACTCGAACAACATGTTAACAAAATTTGCCATTGTATCTGTGCCATGCAGCTTTATGGTTATTTTTCCGATAAAGGATGGAATCTTGACCCCCTCCAAAGAAAAACTTACACTTTTCAGATCATACCTGATCACCTGTGCATGCTCACATATCTGTTCGAGTGTATCTTCATCATGCATTGTATTTTCTGCTGTGGCACTGTCGTACTTATTCATCAGACTCTGAAAAACACAGCGAAGATCCGGATAAAAAAGATACCTTCCATTTTGTTTAAATGCAGTCGGAGATAGAAAATGAATCTGAATATACCTTTTCCCATCATCCTCATAAAAATGATCCATTAATTCTTTATATGTTGTTTCCATATAATTTTTCTTCACTATCAAAACTTTAAGATCATGTTTTTTTATCAGAATGTATTCTAATTTCCACAACGTATCATGTATAATAATCTGCACTGCTTCCTTATTGAGCCCTGTAATTATCCAGTACCAGTCCCCCTCTCTGCATTCTAAATGCTGTGCATATGGATGAAGGCTTGAAATATGCAGATAATCTGCATATTCCTCTGGCAGCAATTCCATAAGTGCCCCATGAAACAATGATGACATCTGATATGTCAATTCTTTTTCACATTTTAATTTTAATTCTAATTTTGCTAACATTCCCCTTCTCCATCTGTTATTTTATGCCTTTATATTTTATTTACTTACTATTGTAACATGCATCTTCCAAGTTTTCATATATTAACGTAAAATATTTATTTTTCTATTTCATAATCTGACATAAATAACCAAAAGGCAAGAGATCTCTCCCTTGCCTTTTCATAAGCCAGCCACCCTACAACTCTTCCGTCTTATACGTGACATATCCCTCATAATAATAACTATGGTCAATACCTTTCATATAAATTTCCCGGTCATTGATCTGATCGGTAAGTGCTGCATTTAAAATATATTTAATTTCAATATCTTTGATCGGACTGCGTTCCATCGCCATCAGATAATCTTCTTTTTCTATCTTACTCCAGTCTACTACCTGTCCGATCTGTTTTTTTAACATCATATCCAGCCAGATGCGCATGCTTCTTCCATTTCCTTCACGAAACGGATGCACAATGTTCATTTCCACATATTTTTCAACAATCTTATCAAATGTGTTCTGTGGCATTTTGTCTATATTTTCAATCGCTGCTTCAAGATACATAAGCGGTGCAAACCTGAAATTGCCTTTTGATAAATTTACGGTTCGGATTTTTCCTGCAAAGTCATAGATATCATCAAATAAATATTTATGAATCTCACATAACGTTTGAAACTTTCCCGCCTCAAGGTTCTCGAGCATACCATTTTCAAACAGTTCTACTGCCTTCTTTTTACTGATACGTTCCTCTTCACGCGCGAGTTCTGCGGAACTTTTAATTCCAAGCTTATTTTCCAGCGCCATACAACATGTCCTCCATATTGGGATGTTCTCCCTTTAATCCTCCTCGATCACATGCATCTCCAGAAAATCAAAATCCACATGCTCAATAAAACAATCCTGCGTAAAACGTGTCTTTGCATGCCTCTTAAACTCTTCCACATTCGCATCTAACCAGATCGGTTTTCCAAGGTCAAATGCATAACATACCTCATCTAACGCCTTGAAAATTTTGTGTGTTCTCGTATCATCTGACTCATCTGTCACTGTCATATCCTTGATCAGGTGGGTACCCTTCATCATTTTAAACCAGATTCTCATGAATTGTTATCTCTCCATTTTTATCGTTAATCAGTGTCTTCTCTGCCGTCCCGTCTCATACATCAGAAGTGATGCAGAGATCGCCGCATTCAACGACTCCACCTGTCCCTGCATTGGAATCTTAATATAAGTATCTGCTAAATCTGCGATCTCATCCGACAATCCGTTTCCCTCATTTCCGATGAGAAACGCCGTCTTTTTCTTATAGTCCGGCTCATCATAGGAAAGCATACCCTTAAGGTGCGCCGCATAGACATTGACCTGCTGCTCTTTGAGTGATGAAATCGTCCCAGGAAGATCTTTCGTGACGAAAAAAGGAACACGATAAATGCTTCCCATCGTGGAACGGATTGTTTTCGGATTAAACAGATCCACGGTCGTCTGGTTCATGATCACACCCGTGATGCCTGCCCCCTCACCGGTGCGCACCATCGTGCCGAGATTTCCCGGATCCTGGATGCTCTCTAAGATCAGAAGATGTGTCTGTTCCCCTTTGAGCATTTCCTCTAATGCATACTCCGGTTTCTTTATCACACAGAGGATTCCCTGCGGTGTCTGTGTGTCGGAAACACTTTTAAACACATTGTCAGAGACGATCTCATAGCCGGTTTCATTCAAACGCTCCAGTACTTTTCTGTTCAGTTTTTCTTCCCCATGTTTTGGTGTGCAGGATTCCATGCAACCCTGCATATTGCCCTGCGTACATGTTCCATAAAAACTCTCGGAAACATAAACCTGTTTCACCCACTCCACCGGGGCCTCTAAAAACATTTTTCTTCCCTCTGCCACAAAAACACCCTGTTCATTTCTGGCTTTTGCTTTTTTCATGAGCAGTGTCAAATTTTTCATCTGCTGGTTTGATGTACTTGTAATCATAATTTCCCTCACTAAAAAATCCGTTATACCTGTCGCTAAGTATAACGGATTTCTCTCTAAAATGCAAAAATATATGATTCTATGTAAAATCAGATTACAGAGAAAGGTTCTTGCTGATCTCGTACTGATATTCCGGAATCTCTTTTGTCATTGCAAGTGCCTCGTCGATATCATAATCAACGAAATCACCATGACGGTATCCAACTACACGGTTTGTCTTTCCTTCGCAGAGTAAGTCTACTGCTAAGGCACCCATGGTAGACGCATATACACGGTCTTTACATGTCGGGCTTCCACCACGCTGCATGTGACCTAAGATGGTTGCACGTGTCTCGATACCGGTTGCAGCTTCGATTCTCTTTGCCATACTGGAAGAATGTCCGATTCCCTCAGCATTTACGATGATATGATGCTGTTTACCGCGTTTACGGTTCTCGATGATGTGGTTGACTAATTTCTGCTCGTCATAGTCATATTTTTCCGGAAGTAAAATATCCTCAGCACCGTTTGCAATACCGCACCATAATGCGATATAACCAGCGCCACGTCCCATAACCTCGATGATACTGCAACGCTCATGGGATGTTGATGTATCACGAACTTTGTCGATTGCTTCCATTGCTGTATTTACTGCTGTATCAAATCCAATCGTGTACTCGGTACATGCGATATCAAGGTCGATGGTTCCCGGAAGACCAATGGTATTGATTCCAAGTCCTGCAAGCTTCTGAGCTCCCTTGAAAGAACCGTCACCACCGATAACAATGATTCCGTCGATGCCATGTTTTTTACAGATCTCAGCACCACGCTGCTGTCCTTCTGCTGTTGTAAACTCCATACAGCGTGCTGTCTGTAAGATCGTACCACCGCGCTGGATGATATCGGAAACATCTTTTGCTTCCATATCAATGATCTCTTCCTGAAGAAGTCCTGCGTAACCTCGCTTAATTCCTTTTACCTTTTTTCCCTTTGCAATTGCTTCCCTTACAACTGCACGAATGGCTGCGTTCATTCCCGGCGCATCGCCACCACTTGTCAGCACACCGATTGTATTAATCTCTTTTGCCATTTATCGTTCCCTCCTAAAATAATATACCCATTTTTCTAATCTTTATTATTCTAATCTCTTTATTATTTCTTTTCAATGCTCTTTTCAACAATTTTTACATTTTTTTCGCCCAAAAATTCCGTCAAGTTACCGACAAGCTCCGGATTGATATGAATATTATGGTTTTGTCCCAGTCTTTTCATGGCACGCGGCGAGGCAATATAGATCACAATCTCATCATTTCCGTCCGAACCATAGAGCCGGGAATACAGTTCTTTTTCCTTTTCCTCATATGATTCTTTTGTCGCAAACTGAAGCCACAGCTCCCGTTTTGTATCATCAAAGGAATAGATTTTTTCACAGATCAGTTTTCCGTTTTTATCTTCCTCGACGTTGGCATGTCCTGCGACAAATACTTTTTCATCTTCGTTTAAATAGCGGCTGTATTTCTCGTAATCGCGCGGAAAAATAATAACTTCCACAGTTCCAAACAGATCCTCGATCGTGATAAATGCCATCGCTTTATTCTGCTTTGTGTATTTGATCGTCTTTTCGGTAATGATACCGCCGATGACAACACTCTGGTTATCTTTAATCTTTACCGCATTTGTTTCTTCATCCAGCATAAAATCTGCCGTCACGGCACTGATATTTTTGCGCCATTTTTCCTCATATTCCTCCAACGGATGTCCGCTTAAATAAATGCCAAGGACCTCTTTTTCAAAACCAAGTTTGATTTCTTTGCTGTACTCCTCCACATTCGGGAAACGGACTTCATACGCCTTTTTTTCTTCCTCTGAGACAAGGTCAAACAAAGACATCTGCCCTGCAAGTGAATTTTTCTTTTCCTGGTTCAGGTTGTCGATCAGCGTATTATATACTAAGAGCATCTGCTGTCTGTTGCCGTCTAATCCATCGCAGGCTCCAGCTTTGATCAGGTTTTCGACCGCACGCTTATTGACCTCCCGCCCGGCAACACGGCTTAAAAAATCAGAAAGTGTGATATATTTACCGTTTGCCTCTCTTTCTGCTAAAATGATATCAATGACCTGTCTGCCGATACTCTTGATCGCATACATGCCGTAGCGGATCCCATCTTTTGTTGCCAAAAAGCGTCCTTCTCCCTCATTGATATCCGGGGAAAGCACTTTGATCCCCATCTGGCGGCAGGAATAAATGTACTCTGCAACTTTTCTTGTATTGTCGATCACAGACGTCATGAGTGCCGCCATAAATTCAACCGGATAATAATATTTTAAATACGCCGTCTGATAAGCAACCACCGCATAAGCTGCCGCGTGGGATTTGTTAAATGCATATTTGGCAAAATCGACCATGGAATCGTAGATCTGGTTTGCCGCCTGCTCGCTGATTCCGTTTGCGATACAGCCTTTGATGCCCTGCTCTTCATTGCCATAGACAAAGTTCTGACGCTCCGCGTCGATGACGTACTGTTTCTTTTTACTCATGGCGCGGCGGATGTTATCAGCCTGTCCCATTGTATAACCGGCGAGGTTCTGCACGATCTGCATAACCTGCTCCTGATAGACGATACAGCCATAGGTCGGCTCTAAGATCGGCTCTAATTCCTTGCAGACATAGGTTACACTCTCCGGTTCATTTTTTCCCTTGATGTATTTTGGGATAAAGTCCATCGGACCCGGACGGTAAAGGGAAATGCCGGCGATAACGTCCTCTAAACTCTGCGGTTTTAACTCCTTCATGAAGTTTTTCATGCCCGCACTTTCTAACTGGAATACACCGTCGCATCTTCCGGTTCCGATCGAATCTAATACTTTTTTATCATCATAATCAATGTTATCCACATCAATTTTTATTCCATGATTTTTTTCCACAAGTTTGACTGCATCACTGATGACAGTTAAGGTACGCAGTCCAAGGAAATCCATTTTTAAAAGTCCGAGTTCCTCGATCGTTGTCATGACAAACTGTGTCGTGATCGTACCGTCAGAACTTCGCGACAACGGCACATATTCGTCCATCGCCTTCTGGGAGATTACGACTCCGGCGGCATGCATGGAGGTATGGCGCGGCAGACCTTCTAGTCTTTTCGCCATGTCGATCAGTCTTTTTACCGTCTCATCCGACTCATACATGGAACGCAGTTCCGGGTTCATTATGAGTGCTTTGTCGATCGTGATGTTTAGCTCATTTGGGATGTTTTTTGCAATCGTATCACAGAAATTATACGGCAGATCCATGACACGTCCGACATCACGGATGACACCGCGCGCCGCTAACGTACCGAAGGTAACGATCTGCGTTACACAGTCTTTTCCGTATTTTTCAATAACGTAATCAATGACTTCACTTCGTCTCTCATAGCAGAAGTCAATATCGATATCCGGCATGGTCACACGTTCCGGATTTAAGAACCGCTCAAACAGCAGGTTATAACGGATCGGATCAATATTGGTAATGCCCGTTGTATAAGATACAAGGCTTCCCGCCGCACTTCCCCTTCCAGGACCAACCGGAATGCCGTGTGTTCTCGCATAGTTGATAAAATCCCACACGATCAGGAAATAATCGACGTACCCCATCTTCTGGATGACAGAAAGCTCATAGTCAAGCTTCGGCAAAAGCTCCTCATGCTTGTCCGGGTAACGTCTTACCAGCCCCTCATGACAGAGTTTGTTCAGGTAAGTCCACGAATCATACCCCTCCGGCACGTCAAAATGCGGCAGCTTGGTCACTCCAAATTCAATCTCCACATTGCAGCGGTCCGCGATCTTCTGTGTGTTGTCAATCGCCTGTGCCGCATATGGAAACAGCGCGCGCATCTCCTCCTCAGATTTCACAAAATACTGCCCGCCTTCATAACGCATGCGGTTTTCGTCGGACAGTTTTTTTCCGGTCTGCAGACAGAGTAAAATATCATGCGGCTCGGCATCCTCAGCGTAAGTGTAATGTACGTCGTTTGTTGCCACCAGTTCAATACCTGTCTCCTGGCTCATCCGCATCAGTCCTGCATTGACTGTCTTTTGTTCCGGTATTCCATGATCCTGCAGTTCTAAAAAGAAGTTGCCTTTTCCAAAACATTTTTCATATTTGTATGCAGTCTCTTTTGCTTCCTCATAAAGTCCACGTACCAGATAGCGCTGCACCTCACCGGCAAGACAGGCACTTAAGGCAATGATTCCCTCATGATAAGTTTCTAAAACTTCCATATCCACACGTGGTTTGTAGTAATATCCTTCCACAAATCCTTTGGAAACAATCTTCATCAGGTTCTGGTAACCTTTGTTATTCTCTGCTAAAAGTACCAGATGATAATAACGGTCATCTCCATGGGAAAGCTCCCTGTCAAATCTCGATCCAGGTGCTACATATACCTCACAGCCTAAGATCGGCTTGATTCCGGCTGCCCTTGCTGCCTTATAAAAATCAATCACGCCGTACATCACACCATGATCTGTGATGGCGGCGCTGTTCATCCCGAGTTCTTTGACTCTTGAAACATATTCTTTTATCTTATTTGAACCGTCCAAAAGGCTGTACTCTGTATGGACGTGCAGATGCGTAAATGACATGCTTTGTTTCCTCCGCATTCTATTATATCGTCTCCCTGATAAATATTCAATTTTTTTCGCACATCTCATACAATCTCATACAATTTTCTGTTACTGTTCACTCGTACCTCGTTCCAGTAACGGATTTTGCCGATGCTTCGCATTCCAAATCGGCAAAATCTGCTACCACCACTGTATCATACGGCATTTTCAGTTCAGAAAATGCCCGCCTGTGAACAGTAACAATTTTCTCTCTTTGTCTATCTGACTGCCGTGTCTGCCTATGCATCCTCTGCCGGCACTTTGTTTACGGTATCATCTTCCTGTACCAGAACCAGCGCAGAGATACCTTCGACAGTAACAGAACCTTCCGCCGTTCCAAGAGATCTGCATCCTGCCTTTTTACCATTGACACAGACATCCCACGTCCCGGCAGGTAAGTTTACTGTGACTGCATCCGGATTTCCATTATAGATGACTGCAATATTCTGTGCCGTTTCTCCCTGTACCTCACCCTGAATGGTATATGCTACGACATTTGCATCAAGTCCAGTCATAAAGGTAAGATTATTCTGAATTGCAGCGGCTGTTGTCATGCGCAGTGCACTGTGTGCCTTACGGAATGCGATCAGACCTTTATAATATTCATAAACATCCATTACGTTACCTTTATTATCCCACTTAATGCTGTTCGTTGCATCAGGGGAAGAATAGCTGTTCTCATCAAATCCAGTCTCAGACTTCTCATTTGGCTTAGAGCGAAGCATCTCTTCACCAGCCTGCATAAATGGTACACCCTGCGAGGTAAAAAGAACCGCGCTTCCCAGCTTATTCATCTTCACTCTGTCAGCCTCACTGTCATCTGCATTGGAAATGGCAAGCTTATCCCAGAATGTCAGATTATCATGACAGGATATATAATTAATACTCTGTCCCGGCTGTCCCGACCAGTTCGTACACTTATCACCAGCCTTTGTGAGCGTAACCTGCGAATGCGGGGTTGCTGCTACAACACTGAATTTAATGTTTTCTTCCATATTATCTTTGCCGCTTACAAAACCTTTGTCCAGAAAATCAAATACACTGCCTTTGATTCCATCACGGATATCATCACTGAAAGCACCCACACGATCCAGCCGGTAAATATTGTTCTTCGTTGCCTGCTGTGCTGCCGGCAATGCAGATTCTCCTCCAGTCCATCCTTCACCATATACCATAATGTCAGGATTCACCTGATCCAGTGCTTTTCTGACAGCCTTCATGGTATCCAGATCATGTACGCCCATCAAGTCAAAACGGAAACCATCTATATGATATTCCGTTGCCCAGTATACAACAGAATCTACGATATACTTGCGCATCATGGCACGCTCCGAGGCTGTTTCATTACCACAGCCTGAACCATCTGAATAATGATTGCCATTCTTTCTGTAGTAATAATCTGGCACTGTCTTCTGAAACCATGAATCTGCCAGATGATAAGTATGATTATATACAACATCCATATTCACGCGGATTCCATTTTCATGAAGTGTCTTAATCATCTGCTTCATTTCATTGACACGTACTTCCCCATGATATGGATCTGTACTGTAAGAACCTTCCGGCACATTATAGTTCTTAGGATCATAGCCCCAGTTGAACTGCGCTGTGTCGGGTTTTGTTTCGTCTACCGTAGCATAATCAAAGCTCGGCAGAATCTGTACGTGAGTCACTCCAAGATCCAGAATATGATCAAGTCCTGTAGCCAGCCCTTCCCTGTTCTTTGTTCCGCGCTCTGTCAGTCCAAGAAACTTACCTGCATTCCGAATCCCGGAAGAAGCATCGGAAGACAGATCACGAATATGTACTTCATAAATCACTGCATCTGTAGCATTATTAAATGCCGGTCTGACATCTGCATCAAATCCATCCGGATCGGTAGCTTGCAGATCAAGGATCTCACCTCTGTTGCCATTTACGCCTGCACTTCTTGCATATAAATCAACAACTTCATTTACTTTATTACCGATCTGTACTGAATAAGTATAATATACACCATTCAGGTCTCTTTTCACATACCCAGGTTCCTTTGACATCTGCTGTCATTGGAATTGTTTCTATCAAATTGTCACCATCGCCCTGCTCATATAGGTTAAGCGATACTTTCCCGGCAGCAGGTGTCCATATACGAAATGTTGTCTTTTCTTTTGTATATACAGCCCCCAGATCGTTACCGTCATATACCAATTCATCATTAAAATAAGTAGAACCAATCTTTTTTTCATCGATACCATACATCCTTAATAGCCCTGTCTGTTCAAAGAATCATCCTGTTACCCGCCTAGTATACCTCTCCCTTTTCAGTTCGTCCAGTTAATTTTTTCGTTTTTTTTCGTAAATTATCCTATTTTGTCAAGTATACTACCGCTTCATACGGACGGATTTTTTCTGAAATATCTTTATAGTTTCCTATCAGAATTCCCCGGTTTTCTTTTACCATATCCGCAATAGAAGCCGGAACATCCAGTTCTTTTTCCGTGAAATTGCAGATTACCAGTATTTTTTTATTCTCGGATGATCTTGTATAAATGTAAAGATTTTCATCTGCATCTTCAAGTCCGTCGAACGTTCCATAAACGATCACTTCTTCCTCTTTGCGCAGTTCTATGAGTTTCCTGTAGTAATTGTATATGGAATCCGGATCTTCCACCTGAGCAGCCGCATTGATCGTTTTATAATTCGGATTCACGGCAAACCATGGCGTTCCCGTGGTAAATCCTGCATTTTCTGAATCATCCCACTGCATAGGTGTCCTTGCATTATCCCGTCCTTTCTTACTGATAATGTCCATCATCTGATCATGCGTATATACTTTTGTATCGGTAACAAGATCTATATAAATATTTTTTTCTTCTATATCGTCACATTCAGACACATCCGAAAAATGCATATTGGTCATTCCAAGTTCTTCCCCCTGATATACATACGGTGTTCCCTGCATCATGTGGAGACAGGTTGCAAGCATCTTTGCTGAAAGCTCCCTGTATTCCCCGGAATCATTTCCCCATCTCGAAACAACCCTTGGCTGGTCATGATTGTTCCAGTACAGACTGTTCCATGCTACTTCCTCTAACCCTTTCTGCCAGCGGTTTAAAACTTCTTTGAGATCCGGAAGATAAAGTTTCTTATCTGTCCACTTTCCATGTTCATCCGAATCCACATCCATATGCTCAAACTGGAATACCATGCTTAACTCTTTTCCATCGCTTCGCGCATATTTTTTTGCCTCTTCGAGCGTAACGCATGATGTTTCACCCACTGTCAGAAGGTTATACCTGCTTAATACTTTTTGGTTCATCTCCTGAAGATATTCATGTTCATGAGATCCATTGGCTGTGACTGCACCACAAAAAGAATATTTTTCCCCTTCTTTTACCGGACCATCTTTGTATTCTTCCGGCTTGCTGATCAGACTGATCACATCCATCCGGAATCCGTCAATGCCTTTTTCACACCACCATGTCATCATATCAAAAACTTCTTTTCTTACCACAGGATTATCCCAGTTAAGATCAGGCTGTTCCGGCACAAACTGATGCAGATAATACTGTCCGGTTGTCTCATCAAACTGCCATGCAGATCCACTGAAATATGATCCCCAGTTTGTCGGTTCATGACCATCTACCGGATCTTTCCAGATATAATAATCGCGGTATTTATTATCTTTTGATTTTCTGCTTTCCAGAAACCATTTATGCTGGTCAGATGTATGGTTGACAACCAGATCCATTACCAGTTTCATTCCTCTTTGATGAATTTCTTTTAATAATTCATCAAAATCTTCCATTGTCCCGAACTCATCCATTATATCCTGATAATCGCTGATATCATATCCGTTATCTTTATTTGGAGATTTATAGATCGGGGATACCCAGATAACTGTGATACCGAGATTCTTTATATAGTCTAATTTTTTTATGATCCCCTGAAGGTCTCCGATTCCATCTCCGTTACTATCCATAAAACTCCTTGGATAAATCTGATAAACAACTGCTTCTTTCCACCATGCTTTCTGCATCTTTTTTCTCCTTATAAATCAGCGGTCATGATCTCAATGACTGCCAGTCTGATCTCTTTTTTTAAATTCGTCGTCTCAAGCTCGCCTAAGATATCTGCCAGATTTTTTCCACTACTTAAAAGCCGGTATGCAGACTCTTTTGCAAGATTACTGTCCTGTGCCTGATTCAGCAGATCATACACACGCTCCAGTGTATGGTTGTCATTTAATGTCAGTTTCTGTTCAAAAACAATTTCCACTTTTTCATCCACTGACACTTTCGGAATGTGGATTCTGATACATCCCTTCTTCCACTGATATTCATACGTTATTTTGATTTTTTTTCCACTTATGTATACTTTAGGCACTGCCTCTTTCACTCCACACAGTTCCACTGTATAATCCCGGAATTCCGGGATCAGATCTGTCTGTCCGGCTGCCCCTTCGATTGTGAACGCCCCTCTTTCCCAGTCAAAATGCATGGATGTAAAGCAACAGCTCCTGCCATCTTTATAATCCTCGGTCTCACCGTCATCCTCATAATGTGTATAATTGCCATCCGCTCCGCCATAGACTCTTATGATAAGTTCTTCCGGATTTTTCAGAAAATCTTTTCCGAACAACTCTTTCTGCATCGGAATGATGCCCCCTGCTTTTACAAGCACCGGAATACTGTTAATGCCGCGGAACATCCACATTACTTTCTCACCTTTATAGATCAATCCGGTAAAGAAATCGTGGTAACAGCCTTCCGGTATCCACGCTTTTACTTTTCCCTGATTTAAACTCGCTATCTGGTCACTTGTAATCGGTGCAACAATCATATCTGTTCCAAAAAGATACTGGTTGTTGCTTACTCCCTCAACAAAAGAATGATCCTGAACCGGATATGCCTGTTCCTTTTCCGGATAATCGTAATACATTGGTGCAATGACCGGGCGGTATTCTTTGTATGCCAGATAGTTCATGGTGTAAATATAAGGCAGTAACTGATGCCTTAAGCGCAGGGCTTCTCCCATCGCATGTTCTACTTCCGGTCTGAAATTCCATGGTTCTTTTCCACTGAACGACATTTTAGTACTGTGCAGCCTGTTGATTGGGGAAAATGTCCCTAACTCATACCAGCGTGCCTCCATAACATCTGACCGGATTCCAAGCATATGTCCGCCTATATCATGACTCCACCATCCATATCCGATATTTGATGCCGTTGCTGTAAAATAAGGCTGGAAATCAAGAGACTCCCACGTTACAACCGTATCCCCGGAAAAACCTACCGGATATCTGTGAGAACCAGGACCTGCATAACGTGAAAATGTCATTTTTCTTTTTCCATCCCGTCCACTGTCAAGATAATGGTAATGATTCAGCATCCAAAGCGGATCTAACTCTTTCACTGCCGTATGTCCACCCTGCTGCCAGTCCAGCCACCAGAAATCAACTCCCTCTTCCTCAAGCGGATGATGTACGATCTCAAAATAATTTTCCAGAAACTCCGGATCTGTAATATCGAATTCAACCGGTTCTCCGGCTGCCGGATCCATTCCCATTGCCTCTGCCATTTCTTTATACATACTTTCGCATTCCCGGATACCGAGTGCCGGATGTACATTTAAAGTCACTTTCATTCCCCTGTCATGCAGATTATCCATAAAACTCCCCGGATCCGGAAACAGATCCCTGTTCCATGTATAACCGGTCCAGCCGGAACCATACTTCTTGTCAATATCTGTGATATGCCAGTCCATGTCAATGACTGCCACCGAAAACGGGATTTTTTCCGCTAAGAAACGATCCATCAGTCTCTGATACTCATCCTGTGAATACTCGTAATATCTGCTCCACCAGTTTCCAAGTGCATATTTTGGAAGCATTGGGACACGGCCGGTAACCCTAAAAAAATCTTTTACCGCGCCCCGATAATCATGACCATAGGCAAACAGATAGAAATCCTCTCCTCCCTGTTTTCTCTCTTTGATCCAGCCATCCTCGGTAAGTAAAATCGTTTTTGAATCATCTAATACTGCAAATCCATCCCTGGAAAGAATTCCTTTTTCCAGTCTGATCCTGCCGTCTGCTTCATCGAGCGTACGGGCAGTTCCGAAAAGATTACGATCCTCTTTTCTGCCATAATACCATTCCAGATCACATCCATTGTCCGGTTTTTTCAGCTTCACACTCAGGATGCTCTCATCAAATGCTCTCTCATCATAGCGTATCCGTATGCTTTTTGTCTGGATCTCCAGAAAGTTATTTTTCTGCTTTATCTCAAAAGGAACCTCTTCTAAATCCCTGTACCATATTACCTGCGAAGCCTCATCCACAAATGCACCGGATTCATTATATTCAAATCTGACCAGCCTGTCCGTCAGAAATGTAATACGGTAATTTTTTCCAAGAACAATATTCCGCGGATCTGCTTTTGGTCTTCTTTCACATATAAACTGCTGTTTCATCGTCTATTACACATCCTTTCGTATTTTTACATTTTGAAAAATCTTCTTTAAGAAAAAACTGTTTGAAATATTAGTATAAAGTAAAAAACTAAAACGTTTTGGTAACTGATAAACGAATCATATCCCAAAACGTTTTGGTTTTCAAGTCTTTTGTGCATTTTTTTGTTTTTTCATCATGTTTCACGAATTTTATTGTTTACTTTTATATAATTTTCACAAGCTCATTTCTTTGTTGATGCGCGTTTCATAAGTTTGTATTCCATTGGTATCCAGTCTGGTACACGGTTTCCTTCAATCATGCTGATGACCGTATTCGCACACGCTACGCCCATTTTGTAAGGATACTGCTTAATCGATGTAATCCCTCCGTGAATATACTGTGAAACTGTATAATCATCAAACCCTGCTATTGCTACATCATCCGGCACCCGTACTCCAAGCTGTCCCATGCCTTCAATTGCTCCAATCGCAATGCTGTCACTCACACAAAAAAAAGCATCAATCTCCGGATAACTTTTTTTTAATTCTATTGACTTTTGAACTGCTATTTTCTGCTCAAACAGACAGTCCTCGATCCATTCTTCCCGGATGTGGAGTCCATGTTTCTCTAATGCACGCCTGTATCCACACTCTCTGCGTTCTGACACCTGCGCCATCTTCTTACCGGAAAGCATTGCAATATTACGGCATCCATTCTCAATAAGATGCTCTACTTCTTCAAAAGATGCTTTCTCATTATCAACGGAAACCTCACATACATGGTCGCTTTCCAGCGCAACATCCACAAGGACGCAGGGAATCTCACTGTTTTTAATCTGCTCATAGTACGGCATATCCATAGCGAGCCCGTCAACTATGATTCCAGCCAGTTTCTTTTTCTTGCAGATCTGCCCAAAACTGATTTTTATCTGCTTGTTTGTCGGCATTGTAAGAATCGTAAATTCATACTCCATTTTCTGGGCAATCTTATAAATTCCACTCGTAAGTCCAAACATAATACCGCTCGGATCTTCTTCCGGCAATTCCCCGGCAAGCAGCAGTGCAATTGTCTTCTTCTGTATGCCTCTTAGTGAACGGCCAGCCTCATCCGGTATATAATCCAGTCGTCTTGCCACCTCCATGACTTTCTGTCTGGTCTTTTCACTCACATCTTTATAGCCGTTCAGTGCATGGGATACCGTAGTCAGTGATACTCCTGCCTCCTGTGCGACATCACGTATCGTCGTTCTTTCATTCAGATATAACTTTCTGTCTTTCGCCATATGATCCCCCATTGCATTACATTTTTCAGTGATTTGTAACCATCTTATCACATTTTATCATGATATTCCAACTGCAAAGCAAGCAATTCCATCCATATTTTTCCTGTTTATATTACTTGTAATTCTTATTTTACAATGTCCAGTAAATCTTTAAATGTAGACAGCTTATAATCTGCTTTGTCATAACCTGCCGCATCGCCGATCGCAATTGCTGTCATATGACCGGAAACTGCTGCATCAATTCCCGCATATGCATCTTCCACAACACCGCACTCTTCCGGCTTCAAGCTAAGAAACTCTGCTGCTTTTAAGAAAACTTCCGGATCTGGTTTGGATTTTTTAATATTTGTTCCATCCGAATATCATTCTTCTCAACCGCCATCTTCTGTTTATCCTCATCGCTTAACGGATGTCCCTCATATCTTTCCAGAATAATTTCCAGGCTATCCATACGGCTCACTCCGCGCAGCCGGTTGTTGATCTCCTGATCGAAGTAAATACCTTTCTCATCCGCCATCTGTTTCCATGCTTTATAATGATACTGATCTGTAAACACGATCACCCCTTCCAGATCAAAAATAAGTCCTTTTAATGACATTTCTACACCTCTATACTTTCTCTCGCTCTTAGTTTTCCGATATCATCCTGTGTGTCTTCTCTCTTGTCTATGTTCATGCGTCCAGTTACCAAAACGTTTTGGTAAATTTATATTATCATCCTCTATTTTAAAAATCAACAACGTTTTGGTAAATTGTCAATAAAATTCATGTACTGCAAAAACTGCGGTTGAATTTTACAGCAGACAAGCCTTTCTTTCCATACTTCCATCCGGCGAAACAAAAACACCGGCAAATCTGTTTATGTTGGTATTGAACGATTTGTAGTAAATAAAGTATAATGTCCATGAGCTCATTTTGACACCCATCAAAATACAAAGAAAGGAACACTATGAAAACAGGACTTGTAGTAGAAGGCGGTGGTATGAAATGCGCATACAGTGCCGGCATTCTGGATAAATTTTTAGACGATGATATCACATTTTCCTACTGCATCGGCGTATCTGCGGGTGCTGCAAATACGCTGTCTTATCTTGCAGGACAACGGGGACGTAATCTCCGTTTTTATACGGAACATCTAAGTGATCCGCGCTACTTAAGCGTACGAAGTTTAGTACATACTGGAAACTTATTCGGTCTGCAGTATATCTACGGAACACTGACAAATTCCGATGGAGCAGATCCGCTTGATTACTCTGCCGTCATGGAAAATCCGGCTGAATTTTATATGCCTGCAACCGATGCAGCAACCGGGCGTGCAGCTTATTTTTCCAAATACGACATTGTCCGTGACGACTACCGTGCTGTTATGGCAAGCTGCGCCCTGCCTGGTTTCTGCCGTCCTGTAAAAGTAGGGGACCGTTACTATTACGACGGCGGCGTCGCTGACTCGATCCCGCTGCACCATGCGATTGAACATGGTTGTACCAAAATGGTCGTTATCCTCTCAAACCCGAGAGATTTCGTAAAAAAACCGGAGGCGCACCGTCCGCTGTATAAACATATGCTGCACAAATATCCGAAAACAATCCAAAGCATCGACAACCGGCATATTAATTATCAGGCATCCATCGACCTTGCCTGCCGGCTAGAAAAAGAAGGCTATGTTTTTATCTTTGCACCAAGCCGCCATATGCCGCTTAGTACTTTTTCCAAGGATGCTGCCTTAGAACAGGATCTTTATGATCTCGGAGTTGCAGATTATGAAGCCCGCGCAGAAGAGTTGAAACATTTTTTGAACTAATTTATCTTACAAATAAAAGGACTTTTACCACTATGACCAAAGATCTTACCACCGGAAAAATCATGCCGATCCTGATCCGCTTTACGATCCCGCTCGTGCTCGGCAACCTGTTCCAGCTTACCTACAATGCCGTAGACAGTATCATTGTCGGGCATTTTGTCGGAAAAGAAGCACTTGCCGCTGTCGGCATCTGCAATCCGATTTCCACTCTGATGATCCTGTTTTTAAACGGACTGTGCATGGGTGCCAGCATTTTAATGGGAATGCAGTATGGGGCAAAAGATTACGACACGCTGCACCGCCAGATCAGTACCACCATGCTCTCCGGCGTTATTTTTTCATTGATCTTATCCACAGCATGTATCCTGTTTGCAAGACCGATCCTGATCTTAATGCAGGCGGATGCAGGTATTTTATCCCTCACAACAGAATACTTACAGATCATCTTTTTAGGATTGGTCTTTACTTTTCTGTACAACTTTTTTTCGAGCACACTGCGTGCACTCGGTGACAGCAATACCCCGCTTTATTTTCTGATGATCAGTGCCGTTTTAAATATTTTAGGGGATCTGTTTTTTGTTGTCGTGTTGAAAGCCGGCAGCAACGGCTGCGCGGTATCTACCGTGCTGAGTGAAGCCTTATGCTGCGTTTTCTGTGTCATCTATATCCAGAAAAAAGTACCTCTGCTCCGGCTCGGAAAGAAATGGCTGGTATTTGACCGCTCGCTCTTAATGCGCACGATCGCCTATGGCTGGACATCCGCATTACAGCAGGCAACTGTACAGCTTGGAAAACTCGGCATCCAGGCAATCGTTAACACCATGGGTGTTTCGGTTGCAGCCGCATTTGCGATCGTAAACAGAATTGACGACTTTGCCTACACACCGGAACAGAATATTGCGCACGCCATGACTGCCCTGATGGCACAGAATAAAGGTGCCGGAAAAAAAGACCGCATGCGGGAGGGATTCCGCTGCGGTATGATTCTTGAGATCATTTATGGTCTGATCGTGTTTGCGCTCTGCTTTTTATTTGCAAGAGAATTTATGCTCTGCTTCATCAAAGATGAGGAAGTCATCGGACACGGTGTTATCTACCTGCATCTGATCTCCCTGATGTATATACTGCCGGCTGTCACAAACGGGATCCAGGGGTATTTCCGCGGTATCGGCGATTTAAAGATCACACTTATCAGCAGTTTTGTAAATATGGGAATCCGCGTGCTTGCCGCCGCACCTCTCGTCTTTAAAATGCATCTTGGCATTGAGGCGCTGCCGTATTCCTACCTTGCAGGCTGGATCGCCATGCTGATCGTGGAGCTGCCGCTTTTGCTGCGCAAAGTACACAGCAAATAAACAAATTTTTTCAGATTTCTTCCTCATCATGTTCCTTCATCTTCAAAATACAAATATTGAAAAAAGGACTCTATCCGTTTTGGGGATAAAGTCCTTCTTTTTCTATTTTGTATCTATGCAATTATCTCTTCAGGCACATTGTCTGATTCTCTCGCTGCCATCCACAATCTGTCACTTTACGCGCGCAGTCAGATGGTCTCCTTCCACGTCAATCAGGATCGTATCGCCTTCCCTTACCTCATCTGCAAGAATCAGTTTTGCGGACAGTGTCTCGACATGCTTCTGTAAGAAACGTTTGAGCGGTCTTGCACCGTAAACCGGATCGTATCCATTGTCCACGATATACTGCTTTGCCGCATCTGTCAGCTCCACTGTGATCTCACGGTCAGAGAGACGTTTGTTGAGATCTGTGATCAGAAGGTTGATAATGTTGCCGATATTGCCTTTTGTGAGCGGCTTGAACATGATGATCTCATCGAGACGGTTCAAAAATTCCGGACGGAAATGTCCTCTCAGTTCATTCATGACTGCCTCTTCACACTCCGGGTTGATATCTCCGTTGTCGTCGATTCCTTCGAGCAGATGCGCCGAACCAAGGTTTGACGTCATAATAATGATCGTGTTTTTAAAGTCCACAGTCCTGCCCTGCGAATCGGTGATACGTCCGTCATCAAGTACCTGTAACAGCACATTGAATACATCCGGATGTGCTTTTTCCACCTCATCAAACAGTACGACAGAATATGGTTTTCTGCGGACTGCCTCGGTAAGCTGTCCACCTTCATCATATCCAACATATCCTGGAGGCGCTCCGATTAAACGGGAGACAGAATATTTCTCCATATACTCACTCATATCAAGACGCACCATGTTAGATTCATCGTCAAACAGACTTGCCGCAAGTGCCTTCGCGAGCTCCGTCTTACCAACACCGGTAGGTCCTAAGAACAGGAACGAACCGATCGGCTTTGTCGGATCTTTGATTCCTGCTTTGGAACGGATGATTGCTTCTGTAACCTTTGTGACACCCTCGTCCTGTCCGATGACACGTTTGTGCAGTTCCTCATCGAGATGAAGTGTCTTGTTTCTCTCACTCTCCGTCAGTTTTGCAACCGGGATACCGGTCCAGCGGGAAATAATACGTGCAATCTCCTCCTCGCTGACATTTTCATGTACCAGTGAAAGATCACGGTTTTTTACTTCCTCTTCTTCGGCTTCCAACTGTTTTTCTAACTGCGGTAATTTGCCATACTGCAATTCTGCTGCTTTTTCCAGATCATAATTCTGCTGTGCGGCCTTGATCTCATTTTTGACTGTCTCGATCTCCTCACGCAGTTTCTGGACTTTTTCTACCGATTTCTTTTCATTTTCCCACTGCGCTTTTTTCGTATTAAACGTATCGCGCAGTTCTGCCAATTCTTTCTGCAGGTCAGCGAGACGCTCCTGGCTTAACCTGTCTGTTTCTTTCTTTAATGCGGTTTCCTCAATCTCAAGCTGCATGACACGACGGTTTAATTCATCAAGTTCTGTCGGCATGGAATCAAGTTCTGTCTTGATCAGGGCACATGCCTCATCCACAAGGTCGATCGCTTTATCCGGCAGGAAACGGTCGGAAATATAACGGTTTGAGAGCACTGCTGCCGATACTAACGCAGAGTCTGTGATCTTTACACCGTGGAACACTTCGTAGCGCTCTTTTAAACCACGCAGAATAGAGATCGTATCCTCAACCGTCGGTTCATCCACCATGACCGGCTGGAATCTTCGCTCTAACGCTGCATCTTTTTCGATATATTCACGGTACTCATCAAGTGTCGTTGCACCGATACAATGCAGTTCACCACGCGCAAGCATAGGTTTTAACAGCTGTCCGGCATCCATTGCGCCGTCCGTTTTTCCGGCTCCGACGATCGTGTGCAGCTCATCGATAAACAGGATGATCTGTCCGTCAGAATTTTTGATATCATCAAGAACCGCTTTCAAACGCTCCTCAAATTCACCACGATACTTCGCACCTGCGACCAGGGCACCCATATCCAGTGCAAATAACTTTTTGTCTTTTAAGCCTTCCGGCACATCCCCTTTTACGATACGCTGTGCAAGCCCCTCTACGACTGCGGTCTTACCTACACCAGGCTCACCGATCAGTACCGGGTTATTTTTCGTCTTACGGGAAAGGATGCGGACTACATTACGGATCTCATCATCACGTCCGATGACCGGATCAAGTTTCTGCTCTTTTGCACGCGCTACCATATCGTAACCGTATTTTTCAAGAGTATCATAAGTAGCTTCCGGATTGTCCGAAACAACACGCTGGTTGCCGCGCACGGTTGAGAGTGCCTGTAAAAACCGGTCTCTCGTGATCCCATACTCTTTGAAGATCTCCTTCATCGCCTTGTTCGGGTATTTTAACAATGCAAGAAAAAGATGCTCCACGGAAACATATTCGTCTCCCATCTGCTTTGCCTCGTCCTCTGCATGGATCAGCACTTTATTTAAGTCCTGTCCGACATAGACCTGACCGCCGGATACCTTTACCCTTGCTGCGAGATGTTTCTTTGCGTTATCCAGAAAATGCTCTTTCTGGATTTCCATTTTTTCTATCAGTTTTAAAATCAGTCCGTCTTCCTGCTGCAGCAATGCAACAAGCAGATGTTCCTGCTCGATTTCCTGATTGCCATATTCATATGCAAGTTTTTCACAATCATTGATCGCTTCTACGGACTTCTGTGTAAATTTCTGAATGTTCATATATCTTCCTCCCTCTTATTCTATTGTGGTCCAAACTGGACATCTATATCAAATGATGGCAGACCATCATGAGTTTTCTTTCTTAATTTATATCTGTTTTCCGTTTACAATTTGTGTTATACACCAGATTGTTAGCACTGTCAAGAGGTGAGTGCTAATTATTTTATAAAAAAAATATAAACTGTCCTGCGAATACGATATGCTCTGCATCCGCAGGACTTTTTCCCTCACAATCCCCTATTCTTCTATCCGGATCACATCTTTCAGCACATAATGAAACGAAGGTGCAGACGCAAACTCATTCTCCGTATATCCCTGATTCAGATCATAAGTATCGTCCGGATCATCCGGATCTGCCCCGACATAATCTCCCCGGAACACATCCAGTTTCCCCTGCTCAAACTGCCGGATCACTTCCTGCATTTTTTCCGCTGTGCCATCAGCAGCCGTGATTTCATTTAATTCTAACATCTGCACCCAGTCTTCTTCAAAACCGGCACCAATATCATTTCCATTGACAGTTCCTTTGATACTTTTCTCAATCACACGGTCGTTTAAAACTGCATCCACAGCTCCCATCATATAGGGTTCCCAGTTGATCTTGCATCCGGTGAGATAAGTGGTCGGCGCCACATCTTCCATACTCTGATTATAACTTACCAGATAAACCGGGGTCCCCGCAGCAGTTTCCTCACATGCGGTAGCGGGACCTGCAGTATCCGAATGCTGTGATATGATCACACAGCCCTCATCAATCAGGTCTTTGGCATACTGTTTTTCCGTCCGGTAATCATTCCATTTATTGGTATAACGCACTGTCATCACCGCATCCGGTACAACCGATCTCACTCCGAGTAAAAATGCCGTATATCCGGAAATCACCTCCGCATAAGGATAGGCTGCAACATATCCGATCTTTGCCTGCTGCCCTGTAATCACGCCTTCTTTTATCAGTTCTTTCATTTTCATCCCGGCTGCCACTCCCGCCGTATATCTTCCCTGATAAATTTTTCCCATAAATGTATGATAATTTTTTAAAACAGGTTCTTCATTTGCATTCGCACATGTTGCCATACAAAACTCAATCCCGGGATATTTTTCTGCAAACTCCTTCGTAACGGTTCCATAATTATAACTGGTCGTAAAAATCAGGTCACATCCGGCATCCACAAGCTGCTGTAAGTACTCCCTTTCCGTTCCCTCCGCAACATTATTGAGTGCAATGACTTTTACCTGATCCCTGTATTTTGTCTGGATTGCCTCCTGCGCATCAATAAAATTGCTGGTATATGCGGTACTCGCATCTCCAACATACACAAAACCAACAGTGATCTCTTTTTCTTCGTCTCTCAGAAAGTATACAGATGCCGACACAAAAGCAATCACAACCAGACAGGTGCACAATGTCACAAGATATACTTTTTTCACCCTACTCCTCCTCTTTTTCCCTGCTATGATCTGTATGTGTATGTTCTTTGTACAGACTGCATATGTCAATCTTTCCATTGTCAATCAGTCCTAACATAACATCGACAAGTCCTGGATCAAACTGCGTTCCCCTTCCATTTTTCAGTTCCTGTATCACATAGGCCATATCCAACTGTTTCCGGTAAACGCGATTCGCCGTCATTGCATCAAATGTATCTGCAATTCCGATAATTCTGGCATTGATCGGGATTTCTTCTCCTTTTAACCCGTGCACATATCCTTTTCCATCGTATCTTTCATGATGATATAAGGCACCTTCTTCCACATGGTCTACGATCGTGAAACTTTTTAAGATCTCCGCACCTTTCGTCACATGCGATTTCATAATTCCATATTCCTCGTCTGTTAATTTCTCCGGCTTATTTAAAATCCGGTCGGGAATACCGATCTTTCCGATATCATGTAAAAGTGCTGCCTTTTTCAGATCCTCACAGCTTTTCTCATCAAACCCAAGTTCTTTTGCGATCAGTACGGAATATTCTGCCACACGCTCAGAATGCTGACTCGTCCTTACATCTTTAGCGTCTACCGTCTTAGCAATCGTAAGTACCGTCTCATTCCCCATTTCCAGCTGCTTTTTTACCAGTTCAATCTCCTTTTTCTGAAGATTGATCACTCTCTGCACCTGTGTATGAAAAATCATCCAGGTCAGATAAGCTACTGCTAACGTAAACACTGCCACTATATAAACCACAAACCACCAGTGATCGTAGATCTCTGCCTTTTTTTCAATGGTATACACACTTTCCACTACCGGATTCTGTCCCTTATGATCCAGCACCGCAATATGAAACTTATAGGTTCCTACCGGAAGATTTGTATAAATCACACTGGACATCTCACTTTGGGACACCACCTGCGGCTCACTGTCATACCCCTCTAAGTAAACACTTACATAAGGGATATTCACGGAATAATTGATAATTTCCGGAAATATCTCAAGCTTTTCTGCTCCCCTTTCCAGATAGATCACCTCTCCACGTCTGACAAAATGCGATACATCATCTATTTTTACGGATTTCATCTGCATACGATAGGAACGGACGGAAACCTCATAATTTTTAAGATCCATACAAATCACGCCCGTATCTGTGGAAAAATAGAAATTCATATTCTCATCTACATAATTCCATGCATTTGGTGTCAGCGCCCGGTTAAGCCCGGCATCACTGTTTAACAGTTTATACTCTAATTTCCTCCCGGACAAAAGCTCCTCTTTATCCACAACATAGATCCCCGCTGACCCTGATATAAACAAAGTATGGTCGATTCCCTCCACAATATCATAATTATTATAATAAGGAAATTTATCAAGACTCCTGATTTTTCCTTCCGTATCCATGTAACAGATTCCATTACTTGTTACAATAAATACACCTCCATCCTCATTTTTCACCATACGGAGGATCACCTCTGAGCTTAATCCATCCTCTTTGTTGTAAACATCTTCCACTTTTCCATTTTTTATCACCGCGATTCCATTTCCATCCGTGCCGGCAAATATGGTTCCATCTTCCTGTTCTAATACACAAAGAATCTTCGGTACCGTAAGTCCATCTGATTCACCGGTCACTTTTGTAATCTCCCCATCCCGGATAAATGTAAGTCCCGCATCTCCTGCCGCAAGTATTGTCCCGTTTTTTAGTTCTTCGACGGTACGGTATTTATTACCATTTGCCCCACTGGCATTATCATAGACAAAAGTCTCTCCTTTTGCTGTAATCTCATAAATGCCCTTTCCCGTTGTGCAGATCCACAAGTTTCCACAGCTGTCTGTCCGAATACATCGTATTCTTGTGCCAGCTAAGGTTTCCGTAACATCATCCGTATATTCTTCTCCGGTCTCTTCATCCATTACCTCTAATCCGCTGTCCGTTCCTATATAAAACCTGTTCTGCCATTTCGTAACTGAATTGACAACTTGATTTTCCTGGATAGCTCCTGTCTGCAATGATGTAAATACCGACTTACATAAACGAAGAACGCCAAGCCTTGACGATGTAAACCAGAGATTTCCCTGATAATCCATCAGCATATGATCAATCGAACTGTTGAATGTATCTGTATTTATCATTTTAAAATCTGTCTGTTCTACAAAATATCCCACTCCGTTATCGGCACAGACAAACATGGCTCCGTTATCTAAAAAATACAGTGACTTTATATTGGATAATTCTTCACAGCCTTTCGTTTCCCTGTATTTCCACTCTCCCGTATCACAGCCATAGCAAAGTATCTCATTCTGTGAAGTTCCGGCATACAAAAGTCCGTTTTCATCAAACTTACAGCAGGAAAAATCAGCTCCCTCGGATGGCTCCACAATATCCATGATCTTTCCCTGCCTGATAAAATACAGTTTTCCATCATCGGTTACCGCTGCAACTGTTCCATTTGCATCTGCATCCATACTTTTTACATACACAATATCTTCCATCGTCTTTTTCACATTTAACCCACCTGCTAATGTGACAATGGAAAGTGCCCCGGCTGTTCCAACATAATAATTTCCATCTGCGCACTGTGTAATACAGCGTACCGAATCCGATGCAAGTCCCTGTTTTTCAGTAATAACATTTGCAACCGTATCATTGATAAAGATGGAAAGTCCGCTGTCATTCGTTCCAACCCACAGTCTGCCTTCCTCATCCGTATACAGGCAGTTCACGGTTTTTATCGATTCATATTCATTGATCCATTGAAATTTTGTGCCATTATACCGGTACAGCCCGCCATATGTTCCGATCCATAAAACGCCATCCTTCGTCTGCACAATATCATTGGCACATCCACCCGGTATTCCATTTTCCCTGCCATAAACAGTCTGAAGATAACTACTGTAATCTTCCTGTTCTGTAACTGTTTTTGCCGTTACTGTCTCTCCCCGGATCACACCAAGCGTCAATATACAAAGAAACATCATGAGCAAAGTATGCTGTCTGTTAGATACAATTTTTTTCTGAAGCAATTTTATAAGAGAACATACTAAGACGATCGTTATAACCTTATCAAGAAAATCAAGATAAAACTGTCCCATACAGTGACTGAAAAAGCTGTTAAATCCAACTTTTTCCATAGACTCAATAACACCGTCTCCCCAGATATTCTGCGTAGAACCATCACAATACAGATAGTTAAACGGGACAGAAAGTGTCACCGATAAAACCGCTACTAAAAAACTTGTTGAAAGTACTCCATAAAGATTTTTTAAAAATCCTTTTTTCGCACATATGCCGGTCGTTATGCCGACCATGGCACTGACCAATGCACAAAACATATTTGTCCAGGAATATAAAATCCCATAGGTAAGATTTACCGTCATCCCGACCATAGCTCCACAGAAAGGTCCCAGCACATACGCCGCCGTTACTGTTCCAAAAGAATCAAGCCACAACGGCAGCTGCAGTCTGTCAGACAAAATCCTGCCGGCAAAATTCATCACTATACATCCAAGTACAAACGTGCTGATCACATACCATTTTTTATTTTTCATAACCTTTTCCTCATGTGTACATCAATAACACAGGTGCTATTGCTTTATCCCAGGTAACTCTACTAATATTTTAACAAAAACCGGTAAAAAGACAACTGTTTCCGTCGATTTCATACATTAATTTTTTAATGTACGAAAGTACCAGGTTACAGGATTTCTGTTTCATTTAAAATTACAATATGTTAGAATAAAGCAATCAATGTAATTTATCGAATGAAAATGCTTAAAAATACCGTACAGGTATGGAGAATAATGTGCAATGGAGGAATATCATGGAACACCAGACAAATTCACGCTTTACAGATTATTCCTGTAAAGATTTTATCA
>ERZ773157.821-NODE-821-length-33691-cov-108.173088_pt1 | contig 33691 bp, 30 predicted proteins | sample MGYA00511480_ERZ773157 | MGnify/ENA primary metagenome ERZ773157 (study PRJEB29015, sample SAMEA2737863) | human gut metagenome | biome: human gut; feature: human-associated habitat; material: faeces | place: China | collected 2012 ... | reverse complement strand
ATATGCCCTCAAAACAGTGATAAACAGCAGAAAATCAAGGTTTTCGGACGGTCTGAGGGGGGGGTAATTTCTGTAATATATTTATACTTAGGTAGTTATATAAATAAATATAAAATAAGTAACAGATTCTTCAATCTTCCTACATATATTAAATTGTTAGCCTTGCTTCTATGGGTTGTAGGTGCAGTATTTGCTCCAGGTTTCGATATTGGATCTGGATCTTTAGGCTTTAGTATTGTAGGGGTTGTTGTTAGCCTTATTGGAACATTTTTTGTACTTGGCATCTGCAAACACTTTGATTTGAAATTTAGATGGATAGGGAGAAATACACTATATATATTATGTGCTCATATTCTTCTATGGAGAATCTTAGATATTTTTGGAATATCTTCAGAGTCTCTTCCATTTGATTCTAAGATAAACTTTATTATAGAAGCATTCTATGAGATTATAGGTGCATTAGTGTTAGCTTGGCTTCTCTCTAAAACGAAAATGTTGGAATTAAAACGAATAAAAAATGACTAATCCAAAATACGATTATTTGATAGTTGGCTCCGGTCTTTACGGAGCCACATTTGCACATCTTGCTCACAAGCAGGGCAAGAAGTGTTTGGTGATAGATAAGCGATCTCACTTGGGTGGTAATATCTATTGTGAGAACATCGAGGGTATCAACGTGCATAAGTATGGAGCACACATCTTCCATACCTCCAATAAGAAGGTGTGGGACTTCGTCAACTCCATTGTTGAGTTCAACCGCTATACCAACTCGCCAGTGGCAAATTACGAGGGCAAACTCTATAATCTGCCTTTCAATATGAATACCTTCTATCAGATGTGGGGCGTAACCACACCTGAAGAAGCGCAGACAAAGATTGATGAGCAGAAAGCGGAGGCTGTAGCTCGCATGAAAGCTGATGGCGTAACAGAACCTCGTAACCTGGAGGAGCAGGCTCAGGTGTTGATTGGAAAAGATATTTACGAAAAGCTTATCAAAGGGTATACTGAGAAGCAGTGGGGAAGAAAATGTACAGATCTTCCTGCTTTCATTATCAAGCGCTTGCCAGTTCGTCTTATCTTCGATAATAACTACTTCAATGATAAGTACCAAGGTATTCCTGTTGGTGGGTATAACAAACTCATTGATGGCTTGTTTGAAGGAGTAGAGACAAAGACGAATGTTGATTTCTTTGAAAACCGCACTTATTGGGAGGGTGTTGCCGACCAGATAGTTTTCACTGGTAAGATAGATGAATTTTATAATTACCAGTTAGGTAAACTAAACTATCGTACAGTACGCTTTGAGACAGAGATCATTGATAAACCAAATTATCAGGGCAATGCAGTTGTGAACTATACCGAGCGTGAAGTTCCTTATACTCGTGTTATTGAGCACAAGCACTTTGAGATGTTTGGTCAGGAAGTGTATGAATGCCCAAAGACTGTCATTTCGAAAGAGTATTCTACAGAGTGGAAGGACGGTATGGAGCCATACTATCCTGTGAATGACAAGCAGAACTCTGAGCTATATGCCAAGTACAAAGGTCTGGCAGACAAGGAAGAGAATGTCATCTTCGGTGGTCGCCTTGCAGAATATAAGTATTACGATATGGCACCTACAGTAGAGAGGGCTATGAGCTGGTTTGAAATTTAAAAGGAATAGTTGTTGTTAGGTGATAGAGAATAATAGTGCCTGACCTAGAATATTATTGTAATACAAATTGATCTTATAGTTATTATAAAGCTATAAATATGGATACAAAATATAAAATTTGTGCGGTTGTTGTTACATTCAATCGCAAAGAATTGTTGATTAATTGTTTGAATGCAATAAACGAACAAACATACAAACCTCATACTGTTATCATTGTTGATAATGCATCTACTGATGGAACAAAAGATTTAGTGAAGCAAAACGGATATTGTAATATAATGCTAAATGGTATTAATTATCAATATTTGTTACTTCCAAATAATCAAGGTGGAGCAGGTGGCTTTTATAACGGAATCAAGACTGCCTATGAATCTGAGGAAAATTTTGATGCTGTTTGGGTAATGGATGACGACGGAGTAGCAGATAAGAACCAATTAGAAAACTTGGTCAACTATCTTACAAATTATGATTATATTGCTCCGCTCGTTATAGCGCAAGAAGATTCTGAATCTTTGGCGTTTAACTATTATGGAAGCTATGACGTAAATGCATTGAAAGATAAATTTGATAAAATAGTTCCAGGTTATTCATGTCCGTTTAATGGAATTCTCTATTCTAGAAAGTTTATAGAAAAGATAGGTTATCCTATACCTCAACTTTTCATTTGGGGTGATGAACAAAATTACGGACTAAGAGCAAAAGATGCTGGTTTCTCTCCAATAACAATTATTGATGCTATTCATATTCATCCTAAGGATAGAATGACTTTTGCAAAAAGCTTATTTGGCAAACCAATTGTAAATATACCTAATTTATGGAAAGGATATTGTTTTTGGAGAAACTCTATTTTTAATATGAAGGGGCGAGCATCGATTACGCAATATCTGACTTTCTATGTTTATAATGCTTGGTATTATCTTATAATAAAGAAGTCTTGGACTTGGTTCTCATGTTTCAATAAGGCATATTTCTCTGGATTTAAAAAGTTGCCTGATAATGGTTATAGGCAGTATATGAAAGGATAAGAATATAAACGGTTGATATCTATGATTACAAACGTTACAATAGAAAAGGTAAAGGGCATAGGGTATAAGTCTTTTGATTTGGAGATTAAGGAAAATAAGTAAAATCTTCTAGTAGCACCAAATGGATTTGGTAAAAGTTCTTTTTTTGCTGCTTTTGATTCTTTACGAGCAACGAAGATGGAGCTAAAAGATACCAATGTACCTATTGGGGGTGACAATGTAAGTTGCAAATTATCGATAACGGATAATGGTGATACTTTAACGGCAGATAATACTTCCAATAAGCTTAATTCAAGATATAAGATTTGTTGTATTAATTGTAGATTAACTCCTAAGGTAATAGGACGAAATTTTGGAGGACATGTTGCTGCTACTGGCTATTTGGGGATACAAGAAATTGAATTTAGTTCAATTCCACCAAAAGCTGTTTCAGACTATAAGTATTCCAACATGCAAAATCTGTGATCGATATTTTTTATTTGCTAGGCATTTTATATAATGATGTAGAGCATACATGGAGTAATGGCATAGATAAACCTGCAATATATAAATTGGAAAATTTAGTAGTAAGAAAAATCATTTCTGATATATTTGATTTTAAAGGGGATTCAATAAAAATTGATTCGATACATTAAAATATATTATCGATTTTATTAACTATTGTGGTTAAAGAATTGGAACAGTTTCTTTTAAAATAAAATTTATGATTACACAATATGATATAGAGTATTTGTTGATATTTGTCATCCTGGGTATACTCTTTTTAAAAGGGTTAAAACCTAATACGGGGGGGCAATTTCGACCATTCGTGATTGACAAGACTATGTCTCAAGCATTAAAAGGTATTGCTTGTGTTTTCATCCTTATGGGACATTGGGGACAACGAAAGTTTGATATGGATATGCCTTGGGGTATCTCAAAGGTGGTATGGCAAACTACAGCTACTACGGCTTTGGTTTGGTTTATGTTTTTTTCTGGTTATGGAATGTCGCTTAAACAGATAAAATCTGATGAATATTTCAGTAAGTGGGGAAAGAGTATAAAGAAAATCTTCATTCCATGTTTGCTTACTTGTATGGTATTTCTTGCAATATGCGCAATTTTGCCAGATAGCTATACCTTGTCAGAAGCAAAACTATTATGGCTTCCTAAAGAGATACATTTGTTACATAATCTCAATGATTATAGCGTGGCTGCACTTATTCCTTCCTTACTAGGTGGAGGTGATTGGTATGTTTACTGTATTCTTATGTTTTATACAATCTATTATGTAGTAGCATATCTATCTGAAAAAGTCAATTGCAACCAAACTGCAATGCTTGGTTGTGCTTTCGTTGTATATTGGTTTTGGGCACATTGGTTCTTTGGTCCAGAACAAGGACACTATTATAGGTTTGTTTGGACATTTATGCTTGGACATGCTGTTGCTAAGCGAACTAAACTTAGTTGGCTCTTTATGGCTATATTAATTATACCTGCATTTAAAGAAGGTAAGATTGCCATTTTTGATTTCTCTTTGGGAGTTGCGATTCTATATCTGTTGTCTTTTATCAATTCAAGGTATGAAATGAGAGGGAAAGCTATTCTATGGCTAGGTTCTATATCATATTTCTTTTACCTCGCCCATGTTCGGCTGGGATATACGCTATTGACATATACAGGAATAAATAGTATAATTCTTTGGATTGCAATCACAACTACTATATCATATCTGTTATATAAATTGAATTCAAAAATAAAAATATGATAACATCAAGAAAAGAATTAAAGTTCTATCTCAAGGCAGATGAGATAATGAACGAACAGGTATTTCCGCAGGGTTTTATTAAGAGATTACTTTTGCCGAATCCTATACAGAAGTTCATGCGTTGCATGAGAAAATTGGAGTATTATGATTACAAGCGGAAGCTTTCTCCTTTTTATATTCCCATGTTTTTATGGTACAAGATGAGGTATAATAAACTGAGTATAAAGAATGGTTTTGATATTCCGATAAATAGTCTTGGATATGGATGCCGTATTGGTCACCGATGTGGTATCATTATAAGTGGAAGCACAAAGATTGGTAATTATTGCTGTCTTTATCGATGCTCATGCGCTGATGGTAATCCAAAGAGAATTGGTAATCATGTTTTTATAGGAACTAATGTTGTGATAGCCAAGAATGTTACGATTGCTGATGGATGCTTTATCTCGGCAATGAGTTTAGTAAATAAAGATGTTCTTATAAAAAATACGGTTATGGGGGGGTACCAGCTCGTTTCTTAAAAACAGCTCAATCTTGGACAGAAGAACAGCCGTATAAGGATGAATTTGAAAGGTGTGAAAAGTTAAAACGAAAAATGAATCTTAATATATAAAAAAATATGAAAATATTATGGTTGTCTGGTAATCCTGCTTTATATAAGCGCAAATCTATGATAGATGGAGGATGGATAGGTACTCTTCAGGGTGAAATCGTGAAGCGGGGATTGAATTTGGCTATAGCCTTTCCATATTCTTCTGATGATTCTCCTTCGGATGGTGATGGCGTTCACTATTATCCCTTATATGTATCTAAGTGGGAAAAGAGATTCAATAAGTTTCGTAAAGAGAAGATAGATGAGCATTATATCCAGCTTATCAGGAAAGTGATAGATGCTTATCAGCCAGACGTAATCCATTGTTGGGGAAGTGAACTCTGTTTTGGCTTGATAGCTAAATATACAGATATACCTGTTGTAATGCACATTCAGGGTATTATCAATCCTATATATGATGCATATTGTCCGGCTGGTATGAGTGGATATTCTATTTTGAAATCATTAAATTTTAATTTAAGAAAATTCTACAATCTCTATTATGGATGGCATTCTTGGATGCCCTATCAGGCAAAAAGAGAAGCTGAGATATTTAAGAATACTCATTATTTCTTTGGTAGAACTGATTGGGATAGACGTGTTACCAAATTGTTGTCTCCAAATGCAGAATACTTTTTCTGTTCTGAAGCATTGCGTTCAGCGATAATCAAATCTGAAAAATGGCAATATCATGCACAAAAGAAAAAGGTGTTGATAACATCTACGATATCATCTCCTGTATATAAAGGTGCTGATGTGATATTGAAGGCAGCTAAACTTCTTACGGAGAATACGGATATTGAATTCGAGTGGAATGTGTATGGTGTGTCGGAGATTCGCATGCAGGAAAGATTTACCGGTATCAAATGTAAGGCTGTAAATGTGTATTGCCGTGGAACAATCAATGCAGACCAATTGGCAGACAGATTATTGCATTCAGATGTGTATATGCATCCAAGCTATATAGATAATAGTCCTAACAGTGTCTGTGAGGCTCAATATATCGGTTTACCTGTCGTTGCACAGGGCGTGGGTGGAGTACCAACGCTTTTAAAAGATGGAGCAGGAGTGTTAGTTCCTTCTAATGATGCTTATCAGATTGCTTATTTTATCCAGAAGATTGCTTCAAATCAAGGTTTTGCCGAGCAATTAAGCAAGAAAGAAATTGAAATATCTAAAGATCGACATGATGTGGATGTTATCATAGATTCCATCATGAATGTTTATCATAAAATAGTGAAAAATGGAACAAAGTAACAAAAGATTCGATGTTCTCATACCAGTGGCAAGAAAGGACACCTCTTTCGTAAAGCATGTGGTGACTTATATAAACAAGTATATAATTGGTTGTGAGAATATATATATAGTGACTAATAAGAATAATTTTGGACGATTAGGTCATTTGCACATTTTCCCTAATGTGGAATTGTTGGATGAGAATGAGTTGGTTCCAGAGTTGAACTTTGGTATAGTTCACGAATGTATGAAGAAGAAGGGTGAGAGAAGAATCAATTGTGTCGGATGGTATTTCCAGCAACTTCTGAAGTTTGCCTTTGCTAAAAGTAAATGGGCAAAGGAGTATTATCTTACATGGGATGCAGATACTATTCCTTTGAGTCCTTTGTCTTTCTTTAATGAAAATCAGCCTCTGTTTACAAAAAAAATAGAGTATCATGAACCGTATTTTATTACGTTGAATCGCATATTGGGCTTTGGTAAACTTGTTGATTTTTCTTTTATAGCAGAGCATATGATGTTTAATACTCTTATTGTAAAAGAGATGTTGGATGCAATATCTGATAATTGTAACGCTAATGGAAATACATGGGTTGAGAAGATTATGTTAGCTTGCGATTTTACAGATAAGAGAGGAAGTTTGTTCTCTGAGTTTGAAACTTATGGTAACTATTGTGTAAAGTACCATCCAGAAGTATATGGTATACGTCAGCTTAATACGTTTAGAGCTGCAGGCCTCATAAGTGGTAGGCATATAACAAAAAAGTCTTTGGAACGTTTAGCTTTAGATGTTAGCATAGCTTCATTTGAACCTAGGGACGCACCGTTCCCATATAATATATCATGGTATATGGGAAGGGTAAAAAATAAGTTAAGGAATATTATTGCCGACCTGTTAAGGAGGTAACCTTAGGAAGGTATCGAGATTACGCTAATTCTAGTTGTGAATGCGATGTCTGCATCAAAAAAAGAAAATATGTCACGTTGTTTTATCGTACGATAATAGGATTGTATTTGATTTTTTTCAAGAATTTCTATTTTGTGAGGTGGATAGCGTGGTGAAAAAAGAATGAATATGAGATTAATTGATAATGTGATAGTACCATATAAGGCTAAAGCCTTCTATATGTTCATGATGTTCATGTGGGTGGCTAGTGTTTCTGATTATACAAGCTTTAATTTTGGAAAGAACCCTATATTAATGCCTGCATTTTTGATAATACTTGCTTTTTATTATATTAAATACTGCCACAAGTCATACAAGCCCTTGTGGATAGTTTTGTTTCTAAACATACTTTGGAATATTGTATCTTATTTTAAATATGGGGGATATATTGGTATAAACTTTCCTCCTTTCTATAGTATTATAATAGTACACGTTGCTTTTAATATATATTCTAAAGAGGATTTCTTATATTATTTTGAGAAAATGTTGGTTATGTTTTGTAGCATATCATTGATTGTATGGTTATTTGCTAATATTTTAGGAACTCCATTTGTTAGTTTTATGAGATTAATATCTGTTATTCAACCAAGTCCTCCAACTGAAACTTATAGCTTTTTGTTTGGGTTGTGCTCACATATACAGATGGGAATAAGACGAAATTTAGGTTTTACATGGGAGCCAGGAAGGTTTGCTTGCTGGATTCTTTTAGGTATGTATTTTAATTTAGTTAGGAATAAATTTAATATAAAGAACAAATCTTTTATTATTTTATTTCTATCACTGTTAACAACATTGTCTACTACAGGATATTCATTACTAGTAGTTTTGATTTTATTTGTCTTAATGAATAAAAAATCTAAATTATCCAAAGTTATTATTGTTTTATGTGTTGTTTTGGTATTTCCTACTGTATGGGGATTATCTATAATGTCTGATAAGATAGAAAGTTTGATGGATCTTGATGCGGGTCTTGGTTCAATAGAGTATCATAGTGTAGAAGATGGTATGGCAATTGTGTGTCCGCAACGTTTCACAGGCATATACGTTAGTTTTATGAATTTTGTCAATGATATCTTTCTAGGATTTAACCAACTTTCTAATTCTTATGTTTCTGCAGTACTTTACAAACATAGTGTAATTGTTGCACCTTCAGAAGGTATTATTGGAATATTAGCTAAATATGGTATCTTTTATGGTGCATTTTTCTATTATTGGCTTATAAAGTCATCATCCTACCTTTCATCTTCACTAAGTTATAAAGGTAAATTGATGTTCTTTTTATTATTCATGGGAATTAGTTTTAGTTATGAATTTTGGGAGAATTGTATTCTGATGTATTTTTATTTATGTGCATTTTATCATAAATTTGATAAGCGATATTTTGATGTAAAACCAACAAAAGCAAGATTATGAAAATAAGTATAATTACTATCTCTTATAATGTAGAAAAGGAGATTGAAAGAACTATGCGTTCTGTTCTAAATCAAACTTTTAAAGATTTAGAATATATTGTTGTCGATGGTAAATCAAAAGATAACACTGTAGCTATCGCTAAAAGCATTGCTGCTGAATATCCGGATAGAGCTGTTCGTATAATCAGCGAACCTGACAAAGGTATATATGATGCAATGAATAAAGGTATCAAAATGGCTTCTGGTGTGTGGGTGAATATGATGAATGCTGGTGATGTCTTTGTCGATGAAAATGTTTTGGAGAATATTTTTAAAGAGCAAATTCCAGATGATATTGCCTTCTTGTATTCTGATTTGTATAAGAAAACAAGTTTTGGAAGATGTTTTAAGGTTAATATGTATTGTACCGAGAATGAAAGACATCTAGTTCATCAAAGTTGCATTTATAGACGCAAGCTGCATCAAGAGTATGGTTACTATGTAGTTACCCCAAAGATAATTATTTCTGATTATTTGTTCTTCCTTCAAGTGCCTTTGGAGGTTATGAAAAAAATGGATACTGTGATTGCTATATATGAGGGAAATGGAGTTTCTGAGCAGGGTAATTGGTGTGAACAGCAAATATTGTGTGCCAATGTAGTTTTTCGTCATGGAAAGTTTTCTAAACTATATATGGACTTTATAAAATGGAAACTTAAACATTTAGTACCACGCAAAATTAGAGAATATATAAGGTTGAGACAGTATGAGATTAATCAATAAAATTATAAAAATGGCAGTTGGATGTATTCAGAAAAATATGTCCTTGGATAAGCTTTGCGCAAATTATCAATATATATCGTTCGATATTTTTGATACGTTAATTGAAAGAAAATGCAAGGAACCTTCTGAAATTTTTAGTTTAATAGAACAGAAATATAATCGAAAGGCAGAAGTTAAAATTCACAATTTCAAAGCTCAAAGAATAATGGCAGAAATATTATCGAGAAAATCTTCGAAAAACGAAGAGATTTCGCTAAACGATATTTATCTGCGTATTTCCGATTGTTATGGGGATAGTATAGGCAAGACATTGAGACAATTAGAAATACAGACTGAATTGGAGCAGTGTATTGCGATTACTCCTATGGTTATGCTTTACAATCAATATGTCAATGATAGTTCTAAAAAAGTTTTCATCACGTCAGATATGTATCTTCCTAAAGATGTAATCGTTGATATACTAAAGCGTAATGGAATAAAGAAACCGCAATGTCTTTATGTCTCTTGCAAAGAACAGCAGACGAAGCGTTCTGGTCGATTGTTTAGAGTGTTGAGAAACGAGAACGGCATAAAAAAGAAGGCTATGCTACACATTGGGGATAATCCAATTAGTGATTATCTTATGGCAAAACTCAATGGAGTTGATTCTTACTTAATTATGTAATGGTATGGATAAATATTATCAATTTGGAAAGAACAAATTAGGACCTTTGCTGTTAGGTTATAGTAAATGGCTCTATGAAAATTTTCGAAAAGAGCATATCGATAAGGTATATTTCTTTTCAAGAGACGGATACTTGATGAAGCAAGCTTTTGACTTATTGTACAAAGAGAATACTGACATTAAAACCTATTATCTTGAAGTTTCAAGAAGAAGTTTACGAGTGCCTATTCTTTGGAAAAACTATAGTTTGGAGAATCTCCTGACTATGTTATCCCCCTCTATGTTAATTCCAGTAATTTCAATTTTTGATGCTGTAGGTCTTAATGCGTCAGATTATCAAAAATTATTGCATAAGTATGGGTTCGATTTGCATACAACATTCTATAGAAAAGATCTGTTGAGCAATAGTAATCTTATGGAGATGTATTCTGAACTGAGTCAGGCTATAGAAAAAAAATCATTGTCAGAATTTGAAAATCTTAAAGAATACCTCAAAGAAAAGAACATAGGGGGAAAATTCGCAATCGTCGATATTGGTTGGTCTGGAGGAATGCAGAGATTTCTTCAAACGACATTAACGGAAATTGGAATCGACGCAGATATTTATGGATATTATACAGGTGTTGCTAGCTATTATAAGAGAAATCTTATAGATGCAAATATTAAGCTTAATATGCATGGATATCTTTTCGACTTTATGCATAATCCAGATGATATAGATTGCAGAAACTGTTTTGTTGGACTCTATGAAATGCTTTTTTTAGAAAGAAAAGGTTCTGTCGAAAAATATGAATTAAGAGAAGATGGAAAAGTTTTTGCCCAAAGATACCCATATGAATATTATATAGACGGGCAGATGTTGCCAGAGGTTGAGTGTATTGAGGCTGTGCAGAAAGGTGCGTTGGATTATGTTTGCATCAATAGACAAATAAATGGAGTAAAAGTTGATAAGTTACAACAATGCCATGAATTGTTAAAGGAAGGGCAAAATCCAAGCTTTGAAACACTAAAGCTTTTTGCGGATTTTCGTTTTTTTGATGAAGGGGAATACTATAATCTCGCAAAACCCAAGTCGCTTCTATATTATCTGTTTCATCCTACTATTTTTAAAATAGATTTTCTAAAAAGTAGATGGAAAACAGGTTTCTTGAAACGTTTACTTGTACTGCCATTGCCATATTATCAAATTTATAAATTTCTTAAAAAGAATAGTTAAAGATGGAAATTGTTAAACTTAATTATTTATCTCGTATTCCAAGATTCTTGATCTTGCGTTTATCTATGAGTCGATGGCTATCATCAAAGTTGATGCGTCCAAAGTTGTTGAAAATGATAGGAATAAAAATTGGGAAAAATGCCCATATTGGAGCAAATGTCACTTTTGATACATTGGATTATCGATTATTTGATATTGGAGATAATGTTACTATTACAATGAATTCAGTACTTCTAACGCATTATCCTCAAATCTCAATAAATGGACATATGAGATGGTTGACTGATAAGTTGACAATAGGTAATAATGTCTTTATTGGTGCTAATACTGTTATTGCAAAGCCTGTAACTATTGGTAATAATGTTATTATAGCAGCAGGTAGTATTGTGACAAAAGATATTGAATCCAACTGCCTTGTGGGGGGGTACCTGCTAAAGTAATAAGGAAATTTAATGTATGATGTCTAGTTTAAAAAGAATATGGTAAAGATTTCTTTTCTGGAGTGGTTTGCTTATATTATAACTATTGTAGGTTTTATTGTCATGGGGATATTTTTATATCACATGTCTTCCACATTTGTTATAGGAGGAAAACTATCAAATGAAGAAATGGCCGCAACGGGGCAGGTTGGCGACTTCATGGGTGGAGTGATAGGTTCTATTTGGACTTTAGCAGGTGTATTTCTTTATTTTTCTGCAATTAAAATGCAGAATAAAGAGTTGGAGAATCAAGCTAAATATCGAAAGGAAGATGCCATCATGGATGCTATAAAAGATTTTGAGTCCACATTCTTTTCTTTGTTGTCATTGCAACAAAAAATAAAAGAAGAGCTTCATGCGGAATTTACAGATGTCAAGTGGAATGAAAAGCACGAATTGGTAGAAACTAGTAGAAATGCTTCAGGTAATGACTTCTTTATGGAAGCTTTGGCTGTTCTGCAAAAGATGTATTTCTTCTCGGTAAGGGATAGATATCGTTTCAATCTTACACCCAACAAGGATTTACCTTTTGCTACAGGTATAGAAGAACAGAAACACATAATGACAGAATATTCTGAAGATTTGGCTGTTCTTACCCTTGGCTTTAATGAAAGATTTTTTAAACAAATAAAGGTGCAAAAAACGGAATTGAAAAAATGTCAGGCTCTATATTTCTTGTTCTCGGTTCATTTTTCTTCTACTATTGGACATTATTGTCGCCATTTGTATAACATTTTAAAATATATGGATCAGGTGCAATTGGATATTTTTGAAATAGTTCGTAAAACGATGAGTGGCGAGGAACAAAGAGAAAAAGAGCAAGAGGTGATGGCTCGTTTCAAAAGATATGCCGCATTTCTGCAATCAGGTTTGTCTTCTTCTGAAATGTCGATTCTGTTTTATAATGCACTTATCTATGATAAGACTAGAAAACTATATTTACGATACAATCTACTGGAGAACTTGCAGGATATATACTTGATTAAGCCTGAGCACAAAGATCTGATTAGAGGATTTGTTTGTAAGACTCCTGATAAGATGATAGAAGATTATCTGTCTGAGGAGGACTAAATTATAGTATATGTTTGAAAATATAAATAGTATAATAATATGCATATGGAAGAGAATGGGGAAAATTTAGTAGAATCATTTGAAGTTTCATTACTAAATGATGACAGCAAGAATCTATTGGCAACTGTAGGCGATACAGGATTGGATGCCATAATCACGGGCGGTGCTTTAGATGGAGTCCCAATATTAGGTGTATTGAATGGAATATTCAAAGTAACAAAAAACTATCAGATGCGTCGCTTGTACAAGAAAATGGTTTTGTTTTTGTATGAACTTTCAGATTTCTCACAGAGAGATAAAGAGAAATTCTTACATGAATATACTGTAGCTAATCAAGAAAAAGGATCGGAAGTGTTGTTGGCTGTCATTGACAAAATAGATAATGCCAATAAAATAAACATCTTATGTAACTTGATGCGAGCTAAGATCAACGGAGAAATTTCTATAGACAATTTCGTACGTTTGTGTCAAGTGATAGAGCGACTTCTTTATGTTGATTTCAAAAATCTTGTAAAATATAAGGTCGATTACTGCGAATTAGGAACGGATGATGTTCTATCGTCAAGTGGCGTTATTTATAATAGCGTGATAGATGCTAATGGTGGTGATAAGTACAGACTAAATTATATGGGCAAATTATTGCTTAGATATGGAATGAATGTTAGTATAGATTTGGATGCACCTTCTTCGGTTTTGATGCCAAATACGTTAACTCAAGATGGTTTGGCGTGGAAAGAAATATAGAATAGGTTTATGGCTTCAATATTAGTTTCTAAGATTATATCAACGGAATCCTTTTCCGTTAATCAGATATTTGAGAATAGGGGGAAGATATATACCTACCTCAATCCTGTATCTTATTTGACTGCCCTCAACAATAAGGAACTGTTTGGTAAGATGGATGGTATTTTTGCCGATGGTGGCTTACTGGTGAAAGCCATTAAATTGGTTTATGGCAAGCAGGTGACTCGAAGAAGTTTTGACATGACTTCGATGGCACCGGAGTTGCTCTCTTATGCAGAGGAAAATGGTAAGACTATCTATATTGTGGCTTCTAAACAGGAGCAGGTGGAGAAGGCTGTAGAGATATTCCGTGAGCGGTATCCAAAGGTGAAGTTTGCTGGTTATCGTAATGGTTACTTTGCATCAGAAAATGAAATGGATGTAGAGGCAAAGCATATCGCCAAATTGAATCCCGACTTTCTGATTGTAGGAATGGGAGCCTTGATGCAGGAGAAGTTCCTGCTAAAGGTGAAGAATGCCGGTTATCTGGGTATCGGGTTTACTTGTGGCGGATTTATCCATCAGACTTCCAAAAATGAGATTGATTATTATCCGGCATGGGTAGATAAAACGAATCTCCGCTTTGTTTATCGAATGTGGAAAGAACCTCATACCCGTAAGCGTTACGTGATGGCAGGCTTGCTGTTTCCTGCAAGATTCATCGCAGAAAAAATCTTCGGATAGTCTTGTACAGCCAGTGAATGGGAGTGAAGACTACCGATATGGGAAGTAATATAATGAATAGGAGTGTCGGTATAATATGACCGATGGCTCTTTGTAATTTATCTTTCATGCGTGCAAAAGTACAGCATTATGTTGAAACAACAAAAGATTTTCTTTGATTTCTTGCGATTCTGCATTGGTTCTGCCAAGGAGATACCTGTTTCCTTGATGGAAGCGGATTGGGAGGAGCTGTATGCCATTGCCCAGAAGCAATGTCTGGTGGGTGTTCTCTTTGATGGTATCAAGAAGCTACCTGCTGAATATGTAGGGATGGAGAAGGAGTTGCTGCTCCAATGGATGGCGGAAAGCCAGATGTTGGAGAAAGCGAATGTGCGACTGAACGATGCTGCCATCCTGGTTTCTGAGTGGTTCCGGAAAAAGAGATTCAGAACCTGTATCCTGAAAGGGCAGGGGAATGCATTGATGTATCCGAATCCTTATTCCCGTACGCCTGGTGATATTGATATCTGGGTGGAAGGTGGAGATGAACGGGTTATCTCCTTTGTCCGCTCTATCTCGCCACATGAAAAGGCGTGCTATCACCACATCGAGTTCCCATCGTATAAGGGTGTGGAGGTTGAAGTACATTATCGCCCTAGCTTCCTGCTGTGCTTCTGGCATAACAGAAAGCTTCAGAAATATTATGAGAGGGTGAAGGAGGAGCAGTTCTCGCATCGGGTGATGTTGGGGGAGCAAGGGGAGATTGCGATTCCGACTGTGGAATTCAATCTCATCTTCCAGTTGACTCATATCTTCTCGCATCTGATGAATGAGGGGATTGGGTTAAGGCAACTGCTGGATTATTACTATGTTCTTTGCGACTTTTATAAAGTCTATCAAAATTCTTCGAAAATCACCCCGTCCCTCTTTACCCTTAAAGAGGGCTCCACCTCTCACCCCGACCCTCTCACCCTCAGGGGAGAGGGAGGAAACCGCCATCAGTGCTGACTTTTCTACCTCTCCGTCTCTCCTGCAAGGAGAGCTCCACCTCTAACCAAGCCTTCCTCCTCAGAAGGAAGGATGTAACCGCCCTCCGGTGCTCAGAACCGCTTCGCTCTAAGGTTGGCGGACCATCAAAGGTCTTCGCCATGGTTTTGCGGGATGGGACCGCCTGGGGATATGGTTGATGGTATGGTAATCACTGAAGTGGATAAAGTCTTTCTATAGAAAGCTAATCTGCTTAATACTGTTACATTCAATAAATAATAAAAATAATGACTATGTATATTGAAATTTGGGTATTTGCATTATCACTATTGGTAGCCTTGCTGGTAGGTGGATTGACTGATTATTTATGTCGTTCAGGTATTGGTAATCTATGGAAATGTTTGAAGTCTCTTGGTGTGAGCATTCGTAATCGCTTGGTGGATTACTGGTATATGCTGGTCTTCTTTGCAACAACGATTTATGTTTTGGCAAATTTCAAGGTTTGCATAGACTTGTCGTTTACTGAAGATTTTAATGGCAATAATCTTATATTCCTATTTTGGCTAGTATTGATTATATTTCCTATGTTTGATAGTTTCGAAGGATTTGGTATCAGTATCAAGAAGAGAAAACAAAATAAAGAAGAAGACTTCTTGACAACTGAATACCATAACAATTTGATTCATGCTCAAAAGGAAGGAGGTAATCATGAATAATGGAATTTATAGAGTTATCCAGGAGGGAACTTCTCTTATGGGGAACCAATATCTTAATGAGGAAATGGTTAGAACATGGCTTGAATACTCATTGAAAATGCTTGATTTAGTTTGTGGCAACACTTTTATAAAATATCAGTATTCTTCGTTTGCATTTCAAGTTATGAATTCTCCAATTACGCCTTTTCAGAAATTGAGTAAGTGTATAGAATACTTGATAAAGGTTGCATCAATGATTTACTAAGGTTAATATGTATAGATAAAATATTTTGAAATGGAAAAGAATAGTGATTTCTTTAGCTCTCAAAGTCCTTCTTCTTACGTGAAGGCAAAAATAGTGTCTTCATATTTCCCACAATATTGCAAAATATTGCTTAAGAATCCTCAAAAGGAGATTAGGTATATTGATTTGTTCTCTGGTCCAGGAATCTATGATGATGGACATGTGTCAACTCCTCTTATGATTGCTGCAGAATGTTATCGCGATGATAGGTTGAGAGCTATTGTCAGAATGCAGTTTAATGATAAAAATTACAAAGAAATTCTTGAAAAAAACTTTTTGGAAAAATATCCGAGAGGAACTTTTGGACATGAACCTTTCTTTGCAGATCGAATAATTGGGGAATGTGATAGTGTAGAGGAGTATTTACAGAAAAATACTATGCAAAATGGTAAAAATACGAGTCCTGCATTATTATTTTTTGATCCCTTTGGATATAAAGGTATTAAAACAAAGGTGTTGGCAGAATTTTTGAATAATTGGGGCAACGAAATTTTCTTGTTTCTGAATACTAAGAGAATTAATCCTGCCATGGATAACCAATTGTTTGTGCAATACATCAAAGATATTTTTCCACTTTCTTATAATGAAGTACGTTTAGGAAAAGCTAGCCAGAATACTGTGCTTTCTCGACTAGCTTACATTGTAGATATGTTAGGGCGAGAATTTAACTTAATCCTAAAAAAGAAAGTTTATTATACGGCTTTTCAATTTCAAGAGGAAGATATGGCTACAACTAGTCATTTTATTATTCATCTAACGAAAGGTGCAAAAGGGTATGAACTTGTCAAAACCATTTATAATGATTTTGCAAATGTTGGAACTGTTTTTGATGGCATACACACCTATACTTTCAACCCTAGATCCGTAGGTATGAGTAGTTCGCTATTGTTTGATGATACAACTGAAAACATAGACAAACTTGCAGAAGAACTATATAAAAAATATAAGGGGAATCATATTGATGCCTTATCTTTATTTAAAAAAGATCAGGTCAATACAAAATATTGTTTGAGCCATTATACAAAGGCTCTTAGAAAGTTAGTTTTTGATGGTAAAATTCATGCAGTATTTACTGATAATAAAAAGCACGAGGTGACTGTTCTTATCTCTAAAGACTGTATTCTTGATTTTTAGTGATGGCAAATTCAAAAATAGAATGGACTAATAAAAGTTGGAATCCTGTTACTGGGTGTAGTAAGGTGTCTGAGGGATGTAAGCATTGTTATGCAGAAGTGATGGCCCGACGACTTAAGGCTATGGGGCAAATTAAGTATAGCAATGGGTTTCATGTAACAACTCATGAGGAAAGTTTGAATGAACCATTAAAATGGCATAAACCACAAATGATATTCGTTTGCTCTATGGGTGATCTGTTTCATGAGAAAGTACCTGACGATTTTATTGATAGAGTTATGAAAACGATAGAGAAGACCCCTCAGCATCGTTATCAACTTCTAACAAAACGAGCAGATAGAATGGCTGTATATTTCTCTAATCATCCCATTCCTCACAATGCCTGGCTTGGAGTAACTGTAGAATGCAAGTCGTCAATACCTAGGATAGACTTAATTCGAAAGCTCAATGCTTCCGTTAAATTCTTATCCTGTGAACCTTTGGTTGAGGACTTGGGAAAAATGGATTTGGATGGCATTAATTGGATTATAGTTGGTGGTGAAAGTGGCATGCAGGCAAGGCCCATGAAAGAGGATTGGGCTTTAAATGTTAAGCAACAAGCTGAAACTATGAATATTCCTTTTTTCTTTAAGCAATGGGGAACTTGGGGGGCAGATGGAATAAAACGCAATAAACATGTTAATGGCAAATTGTTACAAGGTAAAATAATTCAAAAATTACCAAAGTTTGAATAATATGGCAACATCATTGAGAAATACTGTATCTTCTGAAATAGGTACTTTTCTGCTTAATAATGGTTTTTCACAGAAAGATCCGGATAAGAACCCAATTCTGGTAAATGAATTAGTTTCCATAGTGAATTCTTTGTCCGATTATTATGAAGAAGGTGAACACCTTTACCCTGAAGTACTGTTGACTAACAATATTTCGGATATACCTTTCTTTATCAAGTATGACTTTTATGTTGGTGAGTTATTGCCGAGATCATTGTCTAAAGCAATAAAAATGTGTGCACCTCTTTGTAATGAAGGGTGGTGTATATTTTTGGAAGTTAATGATAATGGTATGAGGTGGGGTGTAGTTAATGGTGAACAAAAAATAACGAGTCTGTCTTTATTGGAGCAATTAAGGCTATATGCTGATGATGATCACCGTTTTATTTTACTTCATAATATAGGAGCAAAGACTGTAGAATTTTTGCCTGCAAGTGATAAACAACCCTATGCTGTTTCTTTATCTCTTAATGGAGTTGAAGATGTACAAGGTCGCTATATTCATGATTTATGTGAGACGATTAGTGAAAAATGCGAAGATTCTCATTTTTGTGGCTTCCTGGAAAAAGTGATAAGTTATGCCTTGCAGATTGGGCATGGAAATTTAGTTGCTGTTCTTAAAAAACATGATAGGGAAGTTGTTGTTCCTGAGATATTCTCGGATGGGGTACTTCTTTCTAAGACACCTATAGATCTTTATGAGTACTATATCCATTTTAAAAATTCTGACAATGATATAGTTGCTCACGAGTTATTGAAGAAAGTTTCTAATTTAGTTGAGGCTATGCTTAATCATGATGGTATCTGTTTGTTTACAAATGATGGCAAATTAATTGGCTATCATTTAATTGTAGATAACAAAACTATGACCGAAAATCAAATTGTTGGAGGTGCAAGGACTAAAGCATTTAAAAAGTTGGTTTCAGAAGATGCAATTTTTGCTGTCTTAATGAAAACGCAAGAAGGTTTAATTCAATTTAATAAGCAAGGAAATGAAGAAAGATAAATTATTGTGGAAGATAGATAGTAAAGATGTTATTCCAGCAAATGTTATGGATGTTAAGACAATTGTACCATATTCGAATCCTACCAATTTGACTGAACAGCAACAAAATAATATTATAGCAGCCTTTAATAGTCATGCTTATGATATGGCTGCAGAATATGTTTGGAAAAAGGCTATCACAAACCTTAGGGAACATATCTTGGAATTAGGGGAAGAGTTTGTCGGTGAACTCATTCAACGACCAGAAGTAGGTACTAAGGTAAGTATGGAATCAGTTTTAACGGATTACAATGTGATTGTTATTGCTGAGCAATTAGGTATGATTAGTCATGCTGGTGCTTTGGATTTACGCCAAGCTTTTGAAACCATCCAATTCTATTTTTCATCACAGGCTGCTAAAGAGGAGGCTGTACTCGATGCATTGAAAGTGACAACAATTATAAAAAGTTGTGTCACAAATATACTTAGTCAACCTAATATGGAAATTGCTGTTGACTTTTCAAACTTTAGAAATCGATTATTTGATGAAAATATCCCTGCAAAAGATCCACAACTTGTACAATTGGTAAATTCTTCCCTTTTTATAGTTAGGACTGTAACCACAATACTCGCTTCTTCAATTAAAACAAAAGATGGAGCTGTACAAGAGCATACCTTGAATAATTTTAAAGTTATACTTCCTTTGATCTGGGATAAAATATCTAGTGATGACAAATGGAGAATTGGAGCATTATATAAAGATGTGGTTTCTGATGGAGACATGAAGTCTGCTGTTATGATAAAATCGGCCCTATCTTTAGTTGGTGGTTTTGATTTTGTGCCAGAAAATATCAGATCAAATACCTTTATTGAGATAGCTCAAAAACTTATAGATGTTCATTATGAATATGATAATTTCTATAAAGAACCTCGTGTGATAAAAGAACTTGCTTCATTGGGGACGATATTCCCAAAGCCTGCTATGGCACGATGTATCAAAGCATTGTTATTGGTATATATGGGAAATGGATATGGTCGTTCTGTTGCAGCCGTTCCTATTGCAGAAGAACAGTTAAACCAAGTCTCAAATGATGATTGGGTTGATTTTTTGGAGAATGTACTGCCTTTTGATGAGCAAATAATAGGAGCATTGTGCTCATGGGGAAATCAAAGAGATTATTTTATGCAAATTATAAAACGTAATTCCTTAGAAGACGTTGAATTGGAAAATAAAAATTCTAATAAGTTATATCAGTATATTTTGAATGGTTATTCAGAGCAGATAAAGAGATATTGGATGCAGATGTAATTTGTTAGCATAGTCCAATCTGTGGGCTATGCTAACAAACTTTATTGTATACTCAATAATAATCCTCGATTCGTTTCATAATTTCCTTTGTCGGAAGGCGATGGTTGGACTCCAGCAAGGCTTTAAGCTTGGTTATATATTCTTCTTTCGATAGGATATCATGGTGAAGAAGTTCGTCCATCACATAGATTATTCCTGAAACTTGAAGCCCATGCCGTTCTGCTATTACTCGAAGGTTACGATCGCCAGTTAAGAGTTTATAATCACCGTTCAATGCGTAATATAAAACTGTGCAGTCTTGGAAAGAGAGATTCTTATCTTGAAGTGACATAATCTCTGCATACTCATTGCTTTTGAAAGTTTTGATTGTGATTTTTCCTTCTTGGTGTAATTGAGCAATCGCATCTTTCACTCCTTGTGTTTTTAGCTCACCGATAATAAAGTCGGTGGTGTGGATTGACAAAGGAAGCTCACAGAATCGTTCCAAAAGTCCAATATTCCATAAGTCTATGAATATATTGGTATCGCTGATTACTATTTCCATTAGGCAAGAACGAAATTATGTAATACTTCCTCTGTCGTTTTGTTGAGTAAGACGGCATCCTTGGATTCTGTAATCAAGCCACTTGACAGGGCACGATAGATAAGGTTCTCGAATCTGGTGCTGTGCTCGTCATCAATGATGCTTTTCTCTACCTGTGATTTGAAATTGGAATCGAAATTTTTCTTCTTCCAATAGGTTGTATAGCGATTTTCTGATATGACATCAAGATATCTCGCCTTATACATCAAGGCATCAACGGATATTCCAAATTCTGATTGAAGGTTTTTCAACTCAACTAAAGCTATGTCGTGGCGTTTCTCACCAATAGACTGAAAGAAAGTTTGTCTTGGCATCAAAACTTCATTGGCAAAAATATTGCAGTATTGTTCTTCCATTTTTTCATCCATGTCTTCTGGAAAATGAAGCAATGCATGGCCTAATTCATGAAGCGCAGTGAAACGCTTACGCTCAGTGCTCATCTGTTTGTTAATGACGATGACAGGAGTTCCATTTTCCAATGTGCCATTGAGACCTGAGAAAGCGTCAGAAGCTACTACTTCTACCACAATGATACCATTGGTCTCTAAGATGTTGATGACGTTTGTAATGGCTGCATTGCCAATATTCCAATCGGTGCGGAGTTTGGTTGCTGCGCTGAAAACATCATTTAAAGACTTTACTTGGCAAGTAAAGGAGGAAGCGTCAAAATGTCTTTCTATGCCACAAATGTCTTCTATTTCATTGATGCGTTCAATGGTATCTTCCACCATGAGATTGATGGATTTCTCTTCCTTAGCACTCAGGCGAGTTAGTTTGCGGTAATGAACATTATTGAGAGCTGAACGATTTTCACGAAACAGATAGTCGGGGGAAATGTTCAGGGCTTTACACAATGCGATGAGAATGGTACTGTCTGGCATACTCTCGCCTCGTTCGTATTTGGACACAGATTGTTTGGTGACAATATCATTCATCATCACACAGAGTTGTTGCATGGACAAGCCTCGCATCAGACGTGCGTTGCGCAGTCGCTTAGAAAATATATCTTTTAGTTCCATAATTAATCATTCTTTCTTCTGGTTGACAAAGATAGTAAAAATATGCGGAGTAGTCAACCGGTAAGGCGAAAAAATAACAATATTTAATTATAATTTAAAAATATGAATGTAATCAAGCTTTTTGATTACCAAGAGGATATGAAGGAACGGATTGAGAAGGCGTTGCGCCTTCATCGGTCCGTGATGGCACAAATGCCAACGGGTACGGGAAAAACGGTTCTACTCGCTTCGGTCGTAGAATCGTTTTTGAGGGAACATTCCAATTGCAATGTTTGGATTGTTGCCCATAGAAGGGAGCTGGTGTCGCAGATAAAAGACACTTTGAATAAGTTTCTTTTGAATTTCAGTTTTTCTAAAATCACCCCGTCCCTCTTTACCATTAAAGAGGGCTCCACCTCTCACCCCGACCCTCTCACCCTCAGGGGAGAGGGAGGAAACCGCCCTACTCGGTGCTCGGAACCACTGCGCTCTAAGGATGGCGGACCATCAAAGGTCTCGCCAGATTGTGCGGGATGGGACCGCCTTACTGCTACTTGCTTGCGGTCAGCTGATGGCCTTACTGCTACTTGCTTGCGGCCTGCTGAGGGACTTGGGGACCGCCTGGATGCTATTGGGGCATCAAAGGTCTTGCCAGATTGTTTGTCGGCTAGCGCATTCAATGTTCCTATCAAGGCTGTGTCGATACAATGGTTGTCGAAACACTATGACGAGATAGAGGAAGAACCGGGGATGATTGTGATTGACGAGGCGCACCATGCGCTTGCCAAGACCTATAAGGAGATGTGGGAGAGATTCCCAAATGCTAAGTTCCTGGGACTGACGGCTACTCCTTGCCGATTGAACGGTAAGGGATTCACGGATCTGTTTGATGTCTTGGTGCAGTCGTGGAGTGTTCCTGAGTTTATCAGCAAGGGAAGATTGGCGACATACGATTTTGTGAGCATCAGATCGGATAGTGTGACGCAACGGCTCATCGACTCCTTGCAGAAGCGAGGGGCAGACGGTGACTACCAGAATAAGGAAATGGATATGTTGCTGAATAAGAAGCCGAGCATCGAAAGGCTCTATCGGAGTTTGGAAGAATATGGTAAAGATAGAAAGGGCATCGTGTATGCTATCAATATCAGTCATGCTAATGCTATTGCCGAGTTCTACAGAGAACACGGCATCGCGGCTGTTGCTATTGATAGTAAGACTCCTGCGAGTGAGCGCAGAATGCTGATTGAAAGATTCAAATCTTCTTCCTTATCTTTTTCGAAAATCACCCCGTCCCTCTTTACCCTTAAAGAGGGCTCCACCTCTCACCCCGACCCTCTCACCCTCAGGGGAGAGGGAGGAAACCGCCCTACTCGGTGCTCGGAACCACTGCGCTCTAAGGATGGCGGACCATCAAAGGTCTCGCCAGATTGTGCGGGATGGGACCGCCTTACTGATACTTGCTTGCGAGCTGGTGATGGACTGGGGGCTACTTGCTTGCGGGCTGCTGATGAACTTGCTCCTATACAAGTGTTGGTGAATGTGGATATATTCTCGGAGGGATTTGACTGCCCGGATGTGGAGTTTGTACAGTTGGCACGACCTACATTGTCACTTGCCAAGTACCTGCAGATGGTGGGACGTGGATTGCGAGTGGCTAAGGGAAAGAAGAACTGCGTAATTATAGATAATGTAGGACTGTATCGGGTGTTCGGGTTGCCTTCGCAAGTATGGAACTGGAATGATATGTTCGAGGGAAAACTGAAAGTTGGCAAGAGAAAGGAGACTCAGAAGGATAGAGAGTTTTTCCTGATGAACGAGAAGCAAGACGATATCCAGATTCATCCAGACTCAGAAATGATGATGGTGATGAGCCATGAAGAATTGCTCCAAACACTACAGTATCGTGAGTTTGTAGATAGCAAAGGGGAGTTTGCCATCATCAAGCTGCCTGATGGAAAGATGACGGTAGTGAACCGACAAGGAGAACAGGTACTGGAGCCAGGCGATTACTATGACATGAAGCTGTTGGATGGCAACATCCTGTTCTACCGACCTCGCAGAAAGGCGAAATGCTATTATGACCTGTTGGCAAAAGCTGTCATCGACGATGGCACTAACGTAGCAGAAGCTCCCCATGTTGTCAACATAAAAGGATGGGAATTTATTGAATATAACGACATCTTCATGTCTCGAACCCAAGAAGATTTTTCTCTGCCCTATCATCCTTCACAATATGATTTTCTGAATTATGGGTACTACATGATATTCAGATTCAGACCTTCTGCTCCCGGTTGTCAGGTATGGTACTATTGTGAGGGTGATGAAGGGAAGATGCGCATGAGCAATGAAGAGAGCAGGAATGTATGTTTCCTACGTAATGATTACGAACATGTGTATTGGTTATGTGCAGTCCTGTATGGTGAACGTATCGTTGTCATGGACAGCAAAGAGGACTACTACCTGGTGGATTCAAATTTGAAGAAGACTTATATAGGATGCAATCATCCAAAGAATGAGAAGGAAGATTTGAATTTTGTGATGCCTCGCCTTGGCAAGAAATACTATGATGAGGCGATGTTGCAAAAGAAGGAAATGGAAGAAAACGAGATGCTTCTTTTGCATGAGAAGTCAGAAGCAGGACATGTGGAATTGTATCAGGCAGGAAAGAAATGGGGCGTGAAGGTAGATGGTAAAGTTATTGTGCCACCCCTCTACTGCAGTATAGCGCAACCTGTTGGTCCCTATTGCGCCTTTGAAGAGATTCCCAGACATTGGGGTGTTATGACATTGAAAGGAAAAGTGATTGTTGATGCCAAATATGAGAAGGTGGAGATTCGTGACAATGGAATCGCCGTGGTAACAGGTATCACGGGAAAAACACAGACAATCAATCTTTTAAAGGTAAAAGAGTAAAAAGAGTAAAAAGGTAAAAAAGTAAAAGAGTAAACAGACCGATGTGAACAAGCGTTCATGTCGGTCTGTTTTTTTGTTTATGTAAATCAGGAAATAAAAAAGCGGAGCGTGATTTCACAACCACACTCCGCGCAAACTTAAACAACCAATAAAAGAAATAGATTGATCGTTCAATTGTTATATCTGATGAAGAGTAGCTCTTGTTAGAGCTTTGTTTTTTTATCTGTCAGAAATATGTCTTATCTATTTTGAAGACATTGCTGATTAGCGGATGAAAAGGAGTTCACGATACTTAGGCAAGGTCCAGAGCTCATCGGCTACAGTCAACTCCAACTTATCAATCTGATAACGGATTTCCTCCATCTTTGGAGCTACCGTGTCATGATAAGCTATCGCCTTATCGTGCTCATTCTCAATCTTGTTGGCAACCTTGCGGGCATTTACCAACTCCTCAACACCGGTCTCGATGATCTGAGTGCGCTCAGCAATCTTCTTGATGATATTGATGTTGCGGGCAGTCAACTTCTTGCCTTCCTCGTCACCGAAGATGTCAATCATGTTCTCCACATTCTTAGCCAACTGGCTCTGATAGTGAGTAGCCACAGGGATGATGTGGTTCATGCTCAAGTCGCCCATTACACGAGCCTCAATCTGAATCTTCTTGGTGTAGGTCTCCCATTTCACCTCGTTGCGGGCTTCCAACTCGTTCTTCTTCATGACACCCATATCCTCGAACATCTTGATAGACGCAGGGTCGAGATAACGCTCAAAAATCTTAGGACAGCTCTTCTCGCAGTCCAGACCACGCTTAGCTGCTTCCTCTACCCACTCATCTGAGTAACCATTGCCGTCGAAACGGATTGGCTTGCAGGTCTTCAAATCCTGACGAACGATATCGATGATGGCAGATGTCTTGTCCTCACCCTTGGCAATCAACTCATCCACACGCTTCTTAAAGTCGGTCAAAGCCTCGGCTACGGCTGTGTTCAATACAATCATTGCTGATGCACAGTTAGCCTCAGAACCTACGGCACGGAACTCGAAACGGTTACCGGTGAAGGCGAATGGTGATGTACGGTTACGGTCGGTGTTATCAATCATCAACTCTGGAATCTCAGGGATATCCAACTTCATGCCCTGCTTGCCAGCTACGGTGAAGAGATCCTTCTTGTCGGCTTTCTCAATGTGCTCGAGAAGGTCGGTCAGCTGCTTGCCGAGGAATGAAGAGATGATTGCTGGAGGTGCCTCGTTGGCGCCCAGACGATGCGCATTGGTTGCACTCATGATAGATGCCTTGAGCAAACCATTGTGCTTGTATACACCCATCAAAGTCTCTGTGATGAAGACTACGAAACGGAGGTTGTCCTCTGGTGTCTTGCCAGGACCATGGAGCAGGATGCCGGTATCTGTAGCGAGACTCCAGTTGTTGTGCTTACCGGAACCGTTGATGCCTGCGAATGGCTTCTCATGGAGAAGTACGCGGAAACCGTGATGGCGAGCTACCTTCTTCATCAAGCTCATCAGGAGCATGTTGTGGTCAACGGCAAGGTTGGTCTCCTCGAAGATAGGTGCCAACTCAAACTGGTTTGGTGCTACCTCGTTATGACGGGTCTTGCAAGGAATACCGAGTTCAAGAGCCTGGATTTCCAAATCCTTCATGAATGCCTGAACACGCTCTGGGATGGCTCCGAAGTAGTGGTCGTCCATCTGCTGGTTCTTGGCTGAATCGTGACCCATCAGGGTGCGGCCTGTCAGCATCAGGTCAGGACGTGCAGCATACAAGCTTTCATCTACCAGGAAGTACTCCTGCTCCCAACCGAGATTGGAAATAACTTTCTTGACATCAGGGTTGAAGTAGTGGCAAACCTCTGTTGCTGCTACGTTTACAGCGTGCAATGAACGGAGCAATGGAGCTTTATAGTCGAGTGCCTCACCTGTGTAAGAGATGAAGACGGTAGGGATACAGAGTGTATCGTCGATGATAAATACAGGAGATGTTGGATCCCATGCTGAATAACCGCGAGCCTCGAAGGTTGAGCGGATACCGCCAGATGGGAAAGATGATGCATCAGGCTCCTGCTGAACGAGCAACTTGCCTGAAAATTCCTCGATCATACCACCCTTGCCATCATGCTCGATGAAGGCATCGTGCTTCTCTGCAGTACCTTCTGTCAATGGCTGGAACCAGTGAGTGTAGTGGGTTACGCCATTCTCGTCAGCCCACTGCTTGATGCCTTTGGCTACGGCGTTGGCGATGTTACGGTCGAGACGTGCTCCGTTGTCAATGACGTCTACCAGTTTCTCATAGACATCTGCAGGGAGATACTTGTACATCTTCTGTCGGTTGAATACCTTCTTTCCGAAGAATTCACTTGGTCGCTCGCTAGGAGCGGTTACCTCAACAGGCTTTCTCTTGGAAGCCTCTGAAACAGCTTCAAATCTTAAGTTGCTCATACCTTATATAATTTAAAATTTCTGATTTTCAATGTTTTTTATATTCTGTTGGAATGTTTATTTTCCCAGCCATTTGGCAATTCTCTCCATGGCTTCCTTGCAGTCCTCATGCTCGCCGAAGGCGGTGAGTCGGATGTAGCCTTCGCCCGATGGACCGAAGCCGACACCTGGAGTGCAGACTACGCTGGCACCATAAAGCATCTCTTCGAAGAATTTCCAGCTAGGCGTGTTGTTTGGCGTCTTCACCCAGAGATAAGGTGCATTCTCGCCGCCATATACTCTCAAGCCGAGTTTCTGGAGTTCTGCTCTCATGAAGTGGGCATTCTCCATATAGTAGTTGATGGTTGCCTTCACCTGTTCCTTACCCTCTGGGGTGTAGATGGCTTCGGCAGCACGCTGGCTGATATAGCTTGTACCATTAAACTTGGTGCACTGGCGGCGGTCCCAGATAGGATTCAATGCCACTTCCTCACCTGCCAATGTCTTTGCCTTCAACTCCTTAGGAACGATGGTGTAACCACAACGCACACCGGTGAATCCGGCAGTCTTCGAATAACTGTGGAATTCTATCGCTACCTTTCTGGCTCCACGAATCTCGTAGATAGAATGAGGAATTGATGGGTCGGTGATATATGCCTCGTAGGCTGCATCATAGAGGATGATGCTCTCGTTCTTGATAGCATAGTTTACCCATTTTCTGAGTTCTTCTTTCGAGATGACCGTACCCGTAGGGTTGTTTGGATAACAGAGATAAATCATGTCCACACGGTGGTCTGGAATCTGAGGGATGAAGTCGTCGCTCTCATCGCAAGGCATGTAGGTTACGTTACTCCACTTGCCGTTCTCGAAGATTCCCGCTCTACCTATCATCACGTTAGAGTCTATATAAACCGGATAAATCGGGTCGGTAACGCCGATGTTGTTATCCCATCTCAAAATCTCCTGGATATTTCCCGTATCGCTCTTGGCTCCATCGTTTACGAATACCTCGTTGGCGTCAAGATGAATGCCACGTGGCAGAAAGTCGTTCTTGATGATAGCCTCGCGGAGGAAGTCGTAGCCTCGCTCCGGACCGTAGCCTCTGAAAGAAGCCTGCTCAGCCATCTCGTCTACAGCCTTGTGCATCGCCTTGATGACGGCAGGGCAGAGAGGCTGGGTTACGTCACCGATGCCCAGACTGATTACACGCTGCTTTGGATGTGCAATCTTGTAGGCGTTCACCTTCTTTGCGATGTCGGCAAACAAGTAGTTGTTGGCCAACTTCAGGAAATGTTCATTAACTAATGCCATATTTTGTTTCTCCTTTTATTTGTGGTCATTATCGACCATTTGTTATTTAAGTTTGCTCTTATTTATAATTCAATTTCTCCTTCGAATGAGAAGGCTGCAGGTCCCGTCATGTAAACATGATCATCAGCCTCGCTATATTCTATTTCCAGCGTTCCGCCATCCATCACGATACTGCTTTTTCTGCCAGTACGCTTGGTAAGGGCTGCGGCTACGGCTGTGGCACAGGCTCCTGTTCCGCAAGCCATTGTTATTCCGCTTCCCCTTTCCCAAACTCGTGTCCTTATGGCGTCTGTGTCAGTTACTTGTGCAAATTCTATGTTGCATCTCTGGGGAAATGCCTTGTCTCTTTCCAGGATTTTACCATAGTGGGCGATGTCGATGGTGTCGATGTCATCCACGAAGGTAACGAAATGCGGATTACCCATACAAACATAGGTGCCTTCAAATTTTCTGCCGTCAGCTTCGAGCACCGAAGGGCCTATGAATTGCTCGGGATTTTCAAGTTTGGGTTTCAGCATGTCTACTGTTACCGATTCCACAACTTCTTTATTATCCTGAAGATGAAGTTTCAATATCTTGATACCCGAAAGCGTTTCCAGTCGGATGGTGTCCTTTCGGGTCAATCCCTTTTCGTAAAGATACTTACCGATGCATCGGCTTGCATTGCCGCACATCATCGCTTCTGAACCATCGGCGTTGAAGATACGCATCGAATAATCTGCTCTTCTGCCGTCTTGCGGCTTCCCGATGAGAACCAGTCCGTCGCTTCCTATGCCCGTATGATAAGCACTCCAGGCAATGGCCGCCTTCTCTGGGTCAGGAATGTCGTACATCTGGGTATCTACATATATATAGTCGTTACCCGCTCCCTGCATCTTTGTAAAATGAACTGTTTCTTTCATCTGCGTTGTTCTTTATGTTTGAATACTCTTCTTTTATCTCTCATGTCTTATCTCTTTTGAGATTTGACTTTTTGCTAGTCTTTCGAATATTTCGATGACTATTTGTTTGATTTCGGTTGCAAAGGTACGACGATTTGTTGAGATATGCAAGAAATTAAATACAGAATTCTTGATTATTTTTCGCAATCTTACAATTTGTGTTATAAAAATGCTTTCTGCCTTACAAATTGTAAGGAGAATATGATAAGCCTCGATAAATTTAAAATGTTCGACAAAAAGTGAAAGCGAAATGTTTTTATTTTCTTTAAAATGCTGACAAAATGTATTAATTTTGCAGCCGAAAACGAACATAGTGTAAAAGAAAGGCTTGATTTGGGTGGCAACCAATGAAGGTCCGTTTTCGAAAAGAGACAATCAGTAGAAGTATTAACACATTATTAATTATTAAAGGATTATGAAGAAGATTGAGGCAATTATCCGCAAGTCTAGATTCGAGGATGTCAAGAAGGCGCTTTTAGCAGCAGACATCGAGTGGTTCTCTTATTATAATGTAAGAGGTGAGGGTAAAATGCGCCAGGCTCGCATTTACCGAGGTGTGATGTACGATACCAGCAGCATCGAGCGTGTGCTCCTGAACATCGTGGTTCGTGACAAGAACGTGGAACCAACCATCGCCGCCATCCAGGGCGCTGCACAGACCGGTGAAGTAGGAGACGGCAGAATCTTCGTGATTCCTGTACTCGATACGGTAAGAATCAGAACCGGCGAACGTGGCGACATTGCATTGTATAATGCTGAGAAAGAGGAATAATTTAAAATGTTGAATGTTGAATTAGGCATTCTTACTTATCTTTAATAAATATTATTTAGTATTCTAATTTAACTATAAGATATAAGTATGAGCAGTTTATTATTGACGACACTTGATACGGGTAACACAGCGTGGATGATCATGGCCACCATCTTGGTGCTTTTGATGTCAATCCCGGGTATAGCACTTTTTTATGGCGGTTTGGTGCGCCAGAAAAATATCCTCAGCATCCTGATGCAGACGGTTTTCATTGTGGCAGTAGTCAGTCTGATATGGGTAGCCTTCGGTTATTCCTGGGCTTTCTCTACAGAATATGCCGATTCGGGCAATCCTCTGGCTTGCGTCATCGGTGGTTTCGATAAATGTTTCCTTCACGGCATCGGCTTGGATGCCATCATGCCTACAGGCATTCCGGAGCTCACCTTTGCAATGTTCCAGTGCATGTTCGCCCTCATTACTCCAGCCTTGATTCTCGGTGCTTTTGCCGAGCGTGTGAAATTCAGCGGTTATGTACTTTTCACCATCCTCTGGGTTATCATCGCTTATCTTCCAATGGCCCACTGGGTATGGGGAGGCGGTTTCCTGCAGGAGATGGGAGCCATCGACTTTGCGGGTGGTACCGTGGTTCATATCAATGCCGGTGTAGCCGCTCTGGTCATGGCACTCTGTGTAGGCAAGCGAGATGATTACCGTGCAGGTCATCCTGTCACACCTCACAACATCACCTTCGTGTTCATGGGAATGTCATTCCTTTGGTTGGGATGGTTCGGTTTCAATGCCGGTAGCGGATTGGCAGCCGATGGTCTGGCAGCCAACGCCTTCCTCGTAACCCATATCGCCACAGCAGCGGCAGCCACTACCTGGATGCTCATCGACTGGATTGTGAACAAGAAGCCAACTACAGTAGGTGCTTGTACCGGTGCTGTTGCCGGACTGGTAGCCATCACTCCAGCAGCCGGCAGTACCGATATTTTCGGAGCTTTCTGCATCGGTATCATTTCCACGATCGTCTGCTTCTTCATGGTAGCGGTAGTAAAGGAGAAGTTCAAGTATGATGATGCCCTCGATGCCTTTGGTGTTCATGGTATAGGTGGTATCCTAGGTTCTATCCTCACCGGTGTCTTCGCCACTCAGTATGTAACAGGAGCCGAAGGTGTACAGGGTGCCCTCTACGGCGACTGGCATCAGCTTTGGGTTCAGGTTGTAGCCACCGTGGTAAGCATCATCTACAGCGTAGTAGTTACCTACATTATCTTCAAGGTAGTAGATAAGAGTGTAGGTGTACGTGTAGACAAGCGAGTAGAAGAGGAAGGTCTCGACATCTACGAGCATGGTGAGAGTGCTTATAGCAACTAATTGCGAAATTCGATTATCAGCATAAAATTTAGGTCAATGGTGTTTCATTTTGAGGTATGAAACACCATTTTTTTACGATAAATCCTCAACTTGCATAATGAAATAGCCACAACTTGCACAATGAAAATGCCTCAACTTGCACAATGAAAATGCCTCAACTTGCATAATTTAACGTTTTAAATGCTAGTATTCAGTAACTTTTGGTTATCTTTGCAGCGGTGCTTAAAAAAATATGATTATGAAGAAATATAAGGCAAGAATAGCAGATAAAATGTTAAGTCGGAGACTTTTGGGGAGTGGTGCCGTTTTGATACAAGGTCCCAAGTGGTGTGGAAAGACGACAACTGCAGAACAGCAAGCAAAGAGCGTTGTGTATATGGATGATCCTGAATACATGGAGCAGAATGTGGAACTTGCAAATCTTTCTCCCAAAAAGTTGCTTTCAGGAGAAGTGCCTCGTCTTATTGATGAATGGCAATTAGCCCCGCAGCTTTGGGATGCTGCCCGTTTTGAGGTAGATCATAGGGATGAACTAGGGCAATTCATCTTTACTGGTTCTGCAGTCCCTGTTGATACAAGTAAAATTCACCATTCAGGGACTGGTCGATTTGCATGGTTGACAATGAGAACAATGAGTCTTTCTGAATCTGGCGATTCTACAAATGAAGTCAGTCTTGAAGAATTGTTTGCCAATCCCGTAGCAGATGTTTTTGCAACTAATCCTCTCAATATTGATTCTTTGGCATGGTTGATATGTCGGGGTGGTTGGCCAAAGGCAACGATGGTTAGTAAGGAGGTAGCACTTGATATGGCATATAGATATTATGAAGCCGTGGTGCACTCTGACATTTCTCGTGTAGATAATGTGAGCCGTGATCCGGAAAGAGCAAAAAGAATATTGCGTTCTCTAGCAAGAAACCAATGTGCTCAGGTAACGATAAATACTATCTGTGCTGATTTGGAGAATACTAATGTTGTAGCCACCAATCGCAATACGGTGGCTTCCTATATAGAAGCATTGAAGAAAATTTTCGTATTGGAAGATTCCTTGGCATGGAATCCAAATTTGCGAAGTAAAACGGCTATTCGCACTTCGGATACCCGATATTTTTCTGATCCTTCTATTGGTGTTGCGGCTTTAGGTATAGGTCCAAATGATTTGGTGAATGACCTCAGTACGATGGGTTTGTTCTTTGAATCAATGTGTATCAGAGACTTGCGTGTTTATGCCGATGCTATTGATGGAACTGTGTATCATTATCGTGATGGTAATGGTTTGGAGTGTGATGCTGTAGTTCATTTGCGTAATGGGAATTATGGACTGATAGAAGTTAAATTGGGTGGTGAGAAGAACATCGAAGAAGGAGCAAAGAATCTAAAGCTCTTGGCTTCTAAAATCGATGATACGAAAATGAAATCCCCATCTTTCCTTATGGTTCTGACAGGTACATCTCGTTATGCAGTTCGCAGACCTGATGGTGTGTACGTTGTGCCAATTGGTTGTTTGAAAGATTAATCAAAATACAGAATCTTTGTACTCTAGCACCTTGACTGTATGTTTAGTACGGTCGAGGTGCTATCTTTATATAATAAGGTGTAATCCGTTTTTTTACTGTAATCTCCTGATTCTTCTCCTGTAACTACTCAGCACCCCTATAGAAAACTTCTCGTTAATAAAGCATAAACTTGATTTTGCTTATTTTCATCATCATTACAAACTCTTTAATGATTGAGTCGGTGAGGACGTAGGTTGTTTAAAACAGCTCATTTTGCGAGTTCTTTTTCGGTGATGCTGCCAGCAAGTCTCCTTTGGCTATTATCGCCCTTCAACAATTTATCTGGCAGGAGATACGTTTTTGCATTTTCCACAAGTCAAAAGTCTGCGTTAAGGGATGTAAATCGTGATTTTGCCATGTGGATAAAAATGCTTATCTTTGCACCAAAAAC
>ERZ773157.802-NODE-802-length-34407-cov-10.500932_pt1 | contig 34407 bp, 26 predicted proteins | sample MGYA00511480_ERZ773157 | MGnify/ENA primary metagenome ERZ773157 (study PRJEB29015, sample SAMEA2737863) | human gut metagenome | biome: human gut; feature: human-associated habitat; material: faeces | place: China | collected 2012 ... | reverse complement strand
AAATAAGAAATCACGCAAAAACTCTGCGTTCTGCGGCAATTATCTTAGTTCTCTGCAGGCAGAACAAGTTAGCTTATCGGCTGCAAAATACTATATTTATTGTTGACATAATAAGCAATATGTGACAACATGATAATTTTTGAAGTGCGCAGTTTGAGAAAAAAAGAAAGGCAGAAAAAATATGAAATTAGTGATACAACGTGTTGATGAAGCAAAAGTAACCGTCGATGAGGCTATCATTGGCAGGATCAGCAAAGGGCTTCTGATCCTTGTGGGAGTCAGCGACACAGATACCACAGACATAGCAGACAAAATGCTAGATAAGGCACTCAAAATGCGTATTTTTGACGATGAAAGCGGAAAAACCAATCTATCACTCTCCGATGTTGGCGGCGAACTGCTTCTCGTCTCCCAATTCACCTTATATGCCAACTGTAAAAAGGGCCATCGCCCTTCCTTCATGGATGCCGGTAAACCGGAGCACGCAAAAGCTCTCTATGAATACATGCTTACCAAAGCAAACGATTACTGTGATGTCGTACAACATGGATCTTTTGGTGCACATATGCATGTATCGCTGGTTGGCAACGGTCCTTTCACCATTGTATTAGATTCAAAGGAACTACTCGGGTGTTAATCATTTTACGAATCTTCCGAAAACAATAAGTGTGGGTTTCATAGCGGTAATATTTCGGCTTTTCAAAAAGGGGTCGTATTCCATGGAATACGACCTCTTATATCATTCACTTTATTTCAAAAACCCTGTAGCTTCCTTACACATAAACAATAAATGACACAATTACTGACGTTGTTTATGATATTTTACTTTCTCGCGATACATCCTCTCGTCTGCTTCTTTAATAATCTCCTCTAGCGAAATTGATCGATCCGGTATCAAAGAAACCAATCCGATACTTGCATCTACTTGATATGGCTTACCGGAAGATGCATTAAACTCGTCCAGATATCGATGCACCTTCTCGATCAACAACTCTCCGGTGTCATTATCATTCTCCGGACCGGCAACAATAAACTCGTCACCGCCAAATCTTGCACAGCAGTCATTCATTCCGCCAGATGCCTGCAGAGCCTTCGCAATCGTCGATATTGCAATATCGCCATCTGCATGGCCATACGTATCATTGATCACCTTCAGACCGTTTAAGTCAACCGAAAGCAATTTGAACTTTTGCTGCTCCTCTACACACTTCTCAAAGTCTGATTTGATATTCATATAAAATCCACGTCTGTTAAACAAACCTGTCAACGGATCATGGACATATTTATTCTCTAAGTTCTGAATGATCGTCTGCTGTCTCCGCTGTGTCTTGGACATATCTAATGCATTACACACATTCAGGAAAAACTCATAATAACGAATAATGTCAGCTGTATCTTCATCAATCGAAATAACAGCATAACCTACCGTCTGCGCATGAATGTGCAGCGGAAAGAAGCAAAGGCTTCCACAGTCATCCAAAATCTCATCCAGATCCGGCAAAAGATCATTTGTATTATAATCGATCATTCCCTGCCATACACCATATTTGCGGTATAGTACACGATTCATTCGCGAGGAATATCCGGTATGCTGTGCCATACTATTCTCCACAATATCGGAAAATTCTTCCTCGTCCATGAAATTATCCACAATACATATCATGATATACTTGTTGTTTAACTTAGACGTTGACTGCATAATACCATCAAACACTTCGGCAAAGTTCGTTGCCTTTGTAAGTGACGCTGACATACGGATCTGATCCATCATAAAATACTTCATCTCTGCCTGCCATAAGCACAACGAATGAACCAAAGCATTCTGATTCTTGACCGTTTCTCTCTCGCATCCACAACTTCCGTACAATTGTAGATTTGCATCAATCTTATGAATATAATTGTCCGGAAATGTCTTGCCGTCAAAAAGCTCTTTCAAAATGTCAAACACCTGTCGTGTCACTTCTGTGATATCACGCCCTGCCGTTGCAATATGCGGCTGATGATTGACAGCCTCCGGGATGCCATCATAACCGGTGATCATAATATCCTCCGGCACCTGAAAACCACGCTGCTCCAAAAACTCTTCCACTGCCAATGCCATAACATCATTGGCGCACACCACCGCTTCCGGCATAGGAATACCACTATCAACAAACCGCTGCATAGCCTCTAATGTTGGCCCATTCCAAAAATCGCCATAGTCAATACGCCGCTCGTCCACTTCCAAATTATGATCTTGCAGAGCTCTCTTATACGCTTCAATGCGAGCTTCTGAGCAGCTTTCTCCTTTGCATCCTGCAATAAAATTAATATTCTTCACATGATGCTCTTCGATCATATGCGATGTAATCTTATAAATTGCTTCAAGATCATCAATGCAAACACTGATACATCCCTCTAATTCACGATCAATTGCTATAACCGGGATACCCTTTTGATTTGCATCATTCACAATCCCGGTTAAGATATCATCATCCAAAATAGTCACTGGAAAAATAACCAGTGCATCTAAGATATCATAGTTGATCAAACGATATATTTTCCGCTCTCCGATATCATGCGAATCCATAAAATAAAACGCACTGAACGAATAAAAATAAAGCAGATTAATGTCATTTTCTTCCGCAAATTTACGAAACCGGTGTAAAAAGACATCATTATATTGTTCATCAATATTTGCCATACAAACGGCAACCGTCTTTTTCTTCATATTTTCCTCATTTCTAATAGTGCATCTGCCACCCATCACTCAATATAGAAAAGAATATACGAATATGATTTCGTACATAGATTTCCTATATCAGATCACATATTATCTGACTAATTATACAACACTTTTTTTGAAAAAACTACTACAAATTTTAAGGTTTAAAATTTGCTACGATCACCCTGCAGGCACATAATTATTGATGGTAATAACTAAAGAATTCTTCCATCTTATGAATGGATTCTTCCAACACTTCAATCCGAGGAAGATATACCACACGAAAGTGATCCGGCTCACTCCAGTTAAATCCACCGCCATGAATGATCAAAATCTTCTTATCCCGAAGCAGATCCAATGCAAATTTTTCATCATCCACAATATTAAACTTCTTCGTATCTACTTTAGGAAAAATATAAAAGGCAGCCTTTGGTTTGACAGCAGTAATTCCCGGGATGTCATTGAGCGCCTTATAAATATACTCTCGCTGCTCATAAATACGCCCACCCGGCACAATGTAATTTTGCACACTTTGATGGCCGCCAAGTGCCGTCTGAACAATGGACTGTGCCGGAACATTCGAACACAAGCGCATATTAGAAAGCATATTTAAGCCCAAAATGTAATCTTTTGCCATCGCCTTGTTGCCGCTTAAAACCATCCAGCCTACACGGAAACCGGCAATCATGTGCGATTTTGATAAGCCGCTGAACGTCACGCAGAACAGATCAGGTGCCAGTGATGCGATTGAAACATGCTCTTCGTCATCCATCACCAAACGGTCATAAATCTCATCCGAAAAGATCATGATCTGATGTTCTCTCGCTACATCTACAATCTGCTGCAGCACTTCTTTCGGATAGAGTGCTCCGGTCGGATTGTTCGGATTGATAATGACAATCGCTTTTGTGCGGTCATTGATCTTTTTGCGGATATCCTCAATATCCGGGTACCATTCTGACTGCTCATCGCATAAGTAATGCACGGCGGTACCTCCCGCCAGCGTCACACACGCTGTCCACAATGGATAATCCGGTGATGGAACCAACACTTCATCCCCACTGTCGAGCAAAGCAGACATGCTGAGATTGATCAGTTCACTAACACCATTTCCCGTATAAATATCTTCTATAGCAACATTTGGTATATGTTTCAACTGCGCATACTGCATGATCGCTTTTCGAGCCGAAAACATTCCTTTTGCCGGCGAATATCCCTCACAGTCTGCAAGTTGTCTGCGCATATCATAGATTACCTCATCCGGTGCACGAAAACCAAACGGTGCAGGATTTCCTATATTTAATTTAAGAACCTGTGTCCCGGCATCCTCCATGCGATTTGCTTCCTCAACAACCGGTCCTCTTACATCATATAATACATTATCTAATTTGGATGACTTCATAAACTCTCTCATGATACTTCCTCCTGATTTCACTCTATTTTGGGTTGATCCTTTCCGGGATACCTTCCCCTCAATTTTTCCTTCTGCACACTCTCTGTCTTCTGCTTTACGAGCGGTGTTTTTCTCGCCCACATTATGGATGGTATTTTCTTCTACCATCCGGCTGTCTCCTTCTCCCGTCAAAAGCCAGTCTGCGTCTACCTGCAGACAGTTTGCCAGAAAACGAAGAATTTCCGCTCGCGGCACTGTCTTTCCGCTCACATATTGACTCATATGGCTCTTCCCAAGCTTGACGCCATATTTATCCGCTTCGCGTACAAGATCTACCTGCTTGAACCCGCGCTGTCTCATAGCGTCTTGCAGCCGTTCTGCAAACGTCCGTTCCATAAACATTCTCATTCCTTTCTCCAGGTGCAATTCCGCAGTCGCAACTGCTGCACTGCTAACCAATCTTTTATTTATCAATCTAGTTCAATTTGCAGAACATTATATGTAAGAAAGTTCAATTTTGTGTCATTTCTGCTGTCTCGAACTTCAATATGTTGCTATAATAGCACACCCGACGTTCAAAAACAATGCAGATCTTTGTTTTTTCTTAAACTCATTGCGGGGAAAAGTTCAATTTTGTTATTAAATTGAACTTTTAGACACTACTTGATTTTTTCCATTTTCTTTGCCAATATATAATCTAGCATCTACTACTGTGACAAGTTTCTCGATCATCCTGCTTTCTGCACCACTGCCAAAGCCAAAGGTCATACTCACCTTTACTCGTATTCCCTTGTACATAACTGCTGTCTGTGCGATTGTCTCGCGCATACGTTCCGCAAGTTTTAATCCCTCCTCCGGCGTACCATGTAGCAAAATCAAAATCTCCTCTCCACCCCATCGACATGCCACACCATATGGTTCTACCAGGGTTTGTATGATCTCTGCAATCTTTTGCAGTACAATGTCCCCACATGTATGACCATAAGTGTCATTAATACGTTTAAAGTCATCAATATCTCCTAGTATCATGCAATACGGTGTTCCATCTTGTTCATACTGCTCCATCACCTTTCCCATGCTGCGACGATTGCGAAGCTTGGTCAATGCATCGTAACTAGCTAAAAATTGCAGATCTTCATTCTTATTTTGAAGATTTTGAAACAGCTCTTTGATCGCATACACAAACAACATCGTCTCGTAAATTAACATTGCCATACACATCGACAAATTAATGGCAAGAACGCGAATTGACAAAACATGGAAAGCACTCGATACTAAATTACTTTCTCTGGACACAAAGCACGATATAACGGTGATCACCGTTGCTATGATCGTCAGTGCATTATAGCTGCCTACTCCCCTCTGCCAACTGTCACTCGAAAATCCCACATAATAGATTACCGGAATCAGCGCAACAACATATAGCCAAAAACCATATCCATATCCCAAATAAAGATTACACAGCACCGCATGTGCTATAATCTCGATAAATGCTGCGATCAGCCAAAATTTAACATGCCTCTCTCTTCTCATGCAGATCGTACCCGTAAAATACATAATAACACTGCAAATATTAAATCCAAATAACACGTACAACTGCAAGCGGTTAAACTCCACAGCAAGAACAATATGTACTAACATACAGAATACATACAACATTCTGTATTCTTTTAATTTTTGAACTAAAATATTTTCCATAAATTCACTCCCCCCTTTTGTACATTACGCCATTATCTTCTGACAAGTTCAAACTATACACATCCAATATTATCATATCGTCACATATTGCTTATTATGTCATAGAACACTAAACATTTTTCTGTGCGAAGTTTGAGTTATCTTTTGATACTTTAATCGCTATAAAGAAAAAAGATGCAATTCACACTACCATTGCACCCTTTTTAACCAATTCCATCTTTGTGCAACTGGCTGCCATTTCAAAGGCCCTATAGCTTTGCGTCACAGACTTTCACCTGCTTTGCCCGATTATTGTTAATATATTGTTATTTTACCACGATATGATATCGTGTCAAGAGCTTACTCTTACCTTTCACGCTCTATAAGAACCTGTGACGCAGGCTACAAGACAGTCGCATCTTTGCAAAGCGTTTTTTTACAATATAGAAAATGAAAAATTTCCTATATTGTAAAAAACCCCATGAACACATATCGTTTATGCATTCATGGGATATCATTTACCATATTGATCTCTTGTTCAATAAGATCATTTCCGGTCTGACTAATGATTAGCCAAGCTGTGCTGCAACCTCTGCTGCGAAATCCTCTTCCTTCTTCTCAAGACCTTCACCAGTCTCAAAACGAACGAACTTTGTAACATTAAGCTTGCATCCCTCAGCTGTTGCAACAGCCTCAACATACTGCTTAACATTCTCTTTGTTCTCAGCCTTAACATATGGCTGCTCTAACAAACATACTTCTTTAAGCTCTTTGTTAAGACGACCAATGATCATCTTCTCAATGATCTCATCCGGCTTACCTGCATTCTTAGGATCATTCTTAGCCTGTGCAAGAAGCACCTGTTTCTCATGCTCTTTGTAATCTGCATCAACATCATCAGATGATACATACTTTGGATTCAAAGCTGCAATCTGCATTGCTACATTCTTCAAGCACTCTTTTACAGCATCGCTGTCGCTGTCTGTGTCGGCCACTACTAATACACCGATCTTACCACCAGCGTGGATATAAGAAACAACTAAACCATCTGTCGTAACTTTCTCAAAACGACGAATGTTCATGTTCTCGCCGATCTTAGCGATCATAGCTTTTAATTTCTCTTCTACAGTCTGTCCTGCCTCTGCTGCCCATGGCTCAGCCAAGAAAGCTTCAACATTTGCTGCAGATGTAACCTTAGCCTGTGCTGCAACTTCCTTAACATACTGTTGGAAAACCTCATTCTTTGCAACGAAATCTGTCTCAGAGTTTACCTCTACGATAGATGCGCTCTTGCCATCCTCAGATACGTCAACTGCAACCATACCCTCTGCTGCAATACGTCCGGATTTCTTAGCAGCCTTTGCCAAACCGTTCTCACGGAGCCATTCTACTGCTGCATCCATATCTCCATCCGTATTTGTCAGTGCCTTCTTACAATCCATCATGCCGGCACCGGTCATTTCTCTTAATTCTTTTACCTGTGAAGCTGTAATTGCCATTTCACTCGTCCTCCATTTTCCTGTTAAAGATTACTCTGCATCCTCTGCTGCTTCTGTGTCATCCATAGAAACACCCTGATTAGCCTCGATAACTGCATCAGCCATTGTAGATACGATCAACTTAACGGCTCTGATAGCATCATCGTTACCCGGAATTACATAATCAAGTTCTTCCGGATCACAGTTTGTATCAGCGATACCGATCAAAGGAATACCTAATGTATGTGCCTCCTGAACGCAGATTCTCTCCTTCTTAGGATCTACAATGAAGATAGCGTCCGGAATCTTCTTCATATCTTTGATTCCGCCAAGGTTCTTCTCAAGCTTATCCCACTCTTTCTTCAAGCCAATAACTTCCTTCTTAGGAAGAACATCAAAAGTACCATCCTCTGCCATTGTCTCGATTGCTTTCAATCTCTTGATACGAGTCTGGATCGTCTTGAAGTTAGTAAGCATACCACCTAACCATCTCTCATTTACATAGAACATACCACAACGCTCTGCCTCTGCCTTGATAGAGTCCTGAGCCTGCTTCTTTGTTCCAACGAAAAGGATGTTACCACCGTTAGCAACGATATCTTTTACTGCATTGTATGCTGTATCAACCATGCCTACAGACTTCTGTAAGTCGATGATGTAGATACCATTACGCTCTGTGTAGATGTACTCTGCCATTTTAGGGTTCCATCTTCTTGTCTGATGTCCGAAGTGAACACCTGCTTCCAGTAACTGTTTCATTGAAATAACGCTCATTTTGTTTACCTCCATTTGGTTTTTTTGCTTCCATGTACTTCCAAACGCGAGACCTTGAGCTGTCAGGCACCTTCGCGCAATCCGCACATGTGATTAATTGATTCTATTGCGTGCAAAAACACACTAGCATAGAATAACACAAAAGAATCCCCTATGCAAGGGGATTCTCTGATTTTTTTATGTTTTTTTGCCAGGTATCCGGCAGATTACTGCATTTGATACCTTGTCTGCTCTATTTACTGCATTTGATATCTCGTCTGCTCTATTTACTGCATTTGATACCTTGTCTGCATATTATACTGTATCTGATCATCTGTCTGATCTGTCCATTTACAGTCCAAGTATCGTTTCTACAGTCTTTTGCATATCTGCAGTCTCGCATACAGTATCATGCAGAACCGGCGCAGAACGAATCTCTTCTACAGCCTGCGGTATCGACACTCCTGACACTTTGCTGAGCTCATCGATCAGCGCAAAATCATCCATGCCCTCATACTTCGCATCAATTGCTGTCATAACACTTGTTGCAAACTTATATGGACTTGCTGTCGATGCGATCACTGTCTTGGTCTCATCTCCGGTGCGGTCCTTGTATTCTTTATATACAGCGGATGCAACCGCAGTATGTGTATCCATAACATATCCTGTCGCATCATACACACGCTTGATCTCTGTTGCTGTCTTCTCCTCAGAAGCCCATCCGCCAACAAAATCAGCAAGCTGGGCTTTCATTTCTTCCGTCAACGTATACTTACCATCAGCAGAAAGCGCATCCATCATTTCTTTCGTCTTTGCAGCGTCTTCTCCGGCAATGCGATAGATCAAACGCTCTAAGTTGCTGGAGATCAAAATGTCCATAGATGGCGAACTTGTCAATACAAACTCACGATTTCTATCGTAAACACCGGTATCAAAGAAATCGTACAATACTTTGTTCTCGTTGGATGCACAGATTAACTTTCCTACCGGGATTCCCATGTTCTTTGCATAAAATGCAGCCAAAATATTTCCGAAGTTACCGGTTGGAACCACAAAATTCACCGGCTCACCCTCAGCTACTGTTCCCGCACCAAGCAATCTTGTATATGCATATACGTAATATACTACCTGTGGCACCAAACGACCAATATTGATGGAATTAGCAGAGGAAAACTGATATCCCTTAGCATCCATTGCTGCCGCAAGTTCTTTGTTATTAAACATTGCCTTAACACCGCTTTGCGCATCATCAAAGTTACCGGTAATGCCAACTACTTTCGTATTAGCACCCTTCTGTGTCACCATCTGGCGTTCCTGGATCTTGCTGACACCGTTCTTTGGATAAAATACAATGATGCTTGTTCCCTCTACGTCTGCAAAACCTGCCAGTGCTGCTTTACCGGTATCTCCGGAAGTTGCCGTTAAAATAACGATCTCATTGGTAATATGATTCTTCTTAGCAGAAGTCGTCAACAAATGTGGCAGAATTGACAACGCCATATCCTTAAAAGCAATTGTTGCTCCATGGAACAACTCTAAATAGTATGCACCTGCTTTTTCTACCAATGGTGCGATCTCCTTGGTATCAAATTTATCATCATAGGCACGGTTAATACAGGACTTAAGCTCGTCCTCTGTAAAATCCGTCAAAAACAACTTCATAACCTCATAGGCAGTCTCCTGATAACTCATCTTTGCAATCTGGTCCAAAGATACATCAAGCTGTGGGATCTGATCCGGCACAAATAATCCGCCGTCATCTGCAAGTCCCTTCAAGATTGCCTGAGATGCTGTTACCTTAGTCGCCGCACTTCTCGTGCTCTGATATGTTACGTTCATGTCGTCCTCCATTCCTTTTCATCCTGTTCGTTTCTGTTGATCAATGTCTTGACCATTATATTCCACATATTGCAAAATATTACACCAAAACAAAACTATCATACTTGTTTTTGATGTATTTTTCAACCCCTGTTTGACAGGGCGGCACCATCTGTCCTGTTGCAATAGATCACTGCATCCAATGCATGATCGTTTTACCCATGCTCTTATGAATATCCATCTCAAAAGCACGAACCATATCTGCCATGCTGCGCACTTCTATTCTTGCACCCACGATAGCATCCAGATAATTTACGATCTCCGGATGACTTTGATACAATTCCACCGTCTTTACAAAATCACTGCGGCCACTTCTGCTGCTTCCATACAATCGAAGTCCTTTTTCTAAAACCATCCGGGTATTGATAGGTACAGGATACTCCGATACGCCAAGCAGACCGATCGTGCCCTCCGGTTGAATATGATCTATGATCTGATCGATCGCACTCTGCGATGCCGCACCACCAACACACTCAAACGCATGATCTACAAGCAGCCCCTCCGGAATATCTGTTACGCGATACGTTGCATCTGCAAAGGCAAAGTTAGCCAATTTTTCATTATCCACTCCAAAAACAGCAAGCTTCGTATCCGGAAACATAGCTTTACAAAAAATCGCTGTGATATAGCCTAAATTGCCATCCCCCCAGATACCGATCATATTACGACGTGCATGTGCGATCCGATCAAATCGCTGCAGTGCATGAACGCTGACGGATACTAACTCCGTAAACGCTGCCACGACCGGGTCGATCCCCTCCGGAAGCACAACTAGTCTGTCCGGCTGTAAGCTGACATACTCCTGCATAAATCCGTCAAACCCACTTGCGCGGAATTTACTGGACCGCAAATAATTTTCGGCAATGATATCATCGTGTTCCGTCGGTGTATTCGGGATCATGATCACCGTCTGTCCGTAGGAAAACTGCCCGGTCGGATCGTGAACTACTTTGCCGATCCCCTCATGGATCAATGCCATCGGAAGCTTTTGTTTGAGAACTTCTGCCGGTCTGCTTCCCTGATAATATCTCTGATCGGCATGACAAATGGATAAATGTGTCGGACGCACGATCACTTCCTGTCCAAATAATGGCACTTCACCAAACTCTACTTCAAATCGTCTCGGTGCTACGAGACGGTATACCGCATTTAACATTACTTATCCATCTCCCCATTTCTGATCAATGATTCTGCCACACGCAGATCATATGGGTAGGTAATCTTAATATTGAACACCTCACCCTGTACCAAATGCACCTTTTCTCCCTTCATGACAAATATCTTAGAAGCATCCGTAAGGATTCCCTTCTCCTCATCACTTAGCGAATAATACAGGTCTTTTAATTTCTTGGCACGAAACGTCTGCGGCGTCTGTCCCTGATACATCTTAGATCTGTCCGGTACATCACTGATAATCTCTCCATTTTCGCTGGCCACGATCGTATCCGTTGCCGGTATCACGGTATCCACTGCATCATACTTCTGTCCATATTCAATATTTTCTTCGATGATGCGATGTGTTAAAAACGGGCGCACAGAATCATGTGTGACAAGCAGTGTGTCGTCATCCAAACCATAGCCTTCCTCGATATAACGAATAGAATTCATGATTGTTTCATTGCGTGTCTCTCCGCCTTCCAATACAACGACCCGGTCAGTATCCCCCATATACTGGCGAACAAGATTTCTCGTATGTTCTACCCACTGCTTCGGACACAAAACGATCAATTTCTCAAAGGCATCATGCACATAAAACTTCTCGATCGTATGAATAATGATCGGTTTATCTCCAATTTTGATATACTGCTTTGGCTTCTCTGCATTTCCCATGCGACTGCCTATTCCTCCGGCTAATATCACTCCAAATACCATCTTAACTCTTCATTCCTTTCTACTAAATATGTCTGAGCAGTGCCCCTGCTTTCCCCCATTTACAACCTTCCACACACTGAAAATCACGGTATCCACAACGGGCACAAGGCTTATCATCTTCTAACAGATCCTCCAAACGTCTCCGATTGGCAGAAGACAGGTTCTGCTTATTTTTCGCGAAACGTGCCACCAGCTCTTCCGTCAACCGCATGATCTCCAGCTGTGCTCTCCCACACATGCGTTCTTTACATTTCAAGGCAAAATCCTCAAACAGTCCCTGCTCTGTTACGGAAACTAACATTCCCTGCGGGAACTGCTCTGCGACTCCGGCAATATCCTGCAGCCATTCCTCTTGAAGTGACTGTTCCTGCAGTAATTCCGGTACATAATAACCATATTCCCCAGGCTTATCTCCCACAAAGTTGATCTTTACACGGAGCGTACGATGTCTCTGCTCCTGTGCAACCTGTGCAAAAGAAGCCAAAAATTTTGCCGTATACACATCTCCAAAGTACTCGACATTATCATCGTCCAGCTTTCCGGTCGCCTGCACGGGCATGAAACGAAAGTATTCATTTTTATTATCATGAAAAATCCGCTTACCACCGATCACTACATCAAGGGACTTTACCAACCCGGAGAGTTCTTCTGCCAGTCTCTTCGAGAATGCATCTGCCTGTCCATTTAACTGATCACGCATCTGCTCCGCCCAGTCCATCACATAAAAGATATTGCGAAACGGCAGCGAATACACCATCGAAGTCGGGCAAAAGACCGACAACATGTATCTGGCATTCTCATAAGCAAGTTTGTCCGCCTCGCGCTCGCTAAACTTCTCCGGATACAAAGCTTCGATCTGTTGTTTCAAAATATCATGCCACTTTTCATAAAGTATGGCCTCTTTTTCACTTTGCGGCTTCATCTTTGTATATCTGGCACTCTTTTCGGATGTATTTGATACTCCGATAGAGTTAAGCAGCATTGCAATAATCTTCGGGCACTGTATTTCCATTGTTACCATACTATGCTGAAACACAGAATGATGACCGTTTTGTGCCGTATTTTCTGCACGTCTGAGCGCCTTTTGCGGTTCTTGCGTACGTATTGTCTCGTAGCCGTCTGCAGCATAGCAGGTACCTGCATACTTTCCACTCAGAAATGTCAGCTCATCCGTCAACTGCACACCGGACTCACCGTCAATCTCCTTCGAAACACCAATTGTATTTATTGTAACCATATTTTTTATCCTTTCCGATCTTCTTTTATATGCACAAAATTGTGTATATATCGTCGAGTACATATATAGTCAGGTATATATAATGATAACACAAAGCAAATTGCGGTGCAATAATGCCTCGCTTTCTTACCGCAACAGACATCACTGTACCGCAATCATATAGGATCACTATCATTGACCCTTTCGTTATTTTATTCTTCATCCTCCGACGTTTCCGGCTTTTTGGTTGTCTCCGGTTGTTTCGTTGTCGTCGGTTTCTTCGCCAGCTTTGGCTTCTTTTTTGCCTTTGGTTTCTTCGCCAGCTTTGGTTTCTTTTTTGCCTTTGGTTTCTTCGCCAGCTTTGGCTTCTTCGTTGCTGTCGGCTTTTTCGTTACTGACGGTTTAGAAGATGAATCTGTCGTTGTCTTCGAGGAACTTCCGGAGCGATGATAACAGATAACCGGAGTTCCCTGCTCGACCAAGCTGTAAATCTTCTTGGCTGATGATGGCGGAAGATTTACGCATCCATGAGAACCGCCGGTACGGTATAAAGTGCCACCAAAACGACTTCTCCAATACGCATCATGAAAACCAATGCCTCCATTAAACGGCATCCAGTAACTTACCGGTGTCTCATAATTTTCTCCACGCAATGTAGCATTGCGCTGCTTGTAAGTAATTCCATATGTACCTGCCGGCGTTGCATGTCCCTGCGATTCATTTCCCGTTACACACGCAGTATCCAATACAACTTTTCCATCTTTGACCACAAACACGTGCTGACCACTCAGATCCACTTCTGCATAGGTATCACCGTAGTCTTTGTCACCGTAGCTGACCGCTGTTTGACGATATTCCGGTGTACGCTCTTTGACAGCACCTTTTTGGATCAATTTAACCAGTTTATCTGTTTCCTTGACTGTATTCATCCACCAGCCATAATCTCCACCGTATACAGTAACTGTATCACCGTACGCAGTCTTAAACTTACGATTGGTAAATACGGTATCATATTTACGATGAAGTTCCTGTACAAACTTCTCCACCTTATTGCGACGAAGCTTTACTGTGTTGTCCTTTTTGATCTTGATCCACTTATTGATACGCGTACCATCTAATACAACAGTATCATCACCAAATTTATATGTAATCTCTGTACTAACATAACGATTTAATGTTTCTACAGCATCTTTTAAGACATCACTTTCGCTGGTGAACTCCGGCTTTTTATATGCTTTTTCCTTGCTTAGATCAACAGATTCCTTCAATGATGCAACTGCCTTTTCAATCGCCTCGCAGGTTGCCTGCTCATCCAAAATATCTCCTTGCTGCTCCGAAACGATCTCATAACCTTTTCCCTCTGTATACTCGGCAATCGAAGCGCTCACCGCTTCCGTACCGTCTGTGGCAGATGCCCCCTTTAAGGCCGACACTTCCTTCGCAAGAAGATCCTTATCATATGACAGTGTATGACTGATCTCATAATCTTTCTTGTCTCCGGCAAAAAACTTTATGAATCCCTGGTCTTTCAATATATCATATAATGGCTGCGCATCGCCGACTGCCAATCCGATGTCTCTTCCTTTGATCGTTTCCTCAAAAAAACTTTCATCTCTGGATTTCTCATCAATCTTGCGTTCTTTGACATTAATGGAATATTCTCCGATCCGCTTCTGAAGCTGTTTCACACTCATACCGGAAACGTCAATCCCATTGACCTTTGTTCCTCTGGCAAAGTGTCCACTCGAATATACTGCGATCACGATCGCTGTTATAATAAGTACGCCTGCTGCTATTGCCACCGGAATGATCCACTTATGCTCTTTGAAATAATCTTTTACTTTCATACTTTCTTCTACTCTCTTCTTTCTTCTGTCATAATATATTTGCTGTATAAGTATATACCGCAAAACCTTTTCTGTAAAGGATAGAATTATCGATTGTCAATTTTTTCCGGGTACATATCGTGCCACAACATTCTTTTTTCTGCCATTTGTTCCCATTTGGTATCAGGGCGTCCATAATTGCAATATGGATCGATAGAAATTCCTCCACGTGGTGTAAACTTGCCCCATACTTCAATATACTTCGGATCCATTAATTTAATGAGATCTTTCATGATAACATTGACGCAGTCTTCATGGAAGTCACCATGATTGCGAAAACTAAACAAATATAATTTTAAGGATTTGCTCTCTACCATTCGTTCTCCCGGTACGTACGATATCGTGATCGTTGCAAAATCCGGCTGCCCTGTGATCGGACATAAACTGGTAAATTCCGGACAATTAAATTTGACAAAATAATCATTATCCGGATGCTTATTCACAAATGTTTCTAAAACTTCCGGTGCATAATCCTGTGGATATTTCGTTCCCTGGTTTCCTAATAATGTAATACTCTTTTCCTGTTCTCTCATTGCATTTCCTCCCTCTGTTGCAGCATCCTTATGCCACCTTACCGATCAATACCGTGATCTAAGCTCTCCTGCCTCTCCTTTAGTGCAGTGCCGGATCCAAAACGCCATTGGCGCGAAAGGCCTCTGCGCGGTCACGACACGTGCCACACACACCACAAGGCTTGTCACCACCCTCATAACAACTCCACGTAAGTTCATAAGGCACCTTCAAACGAAGTCCCTCTCCGACCACTTTAGCCTTAGTCCAATTGACAAACGGAGCCTCGATACGTACCTGATTGCCACTTCCCAAATAAATTGCCTGTCCCATTGCATCGTTAAAGGCACTGCTGCAATCCGGATAAGCGTTACCTGCCGCATCATCTGCATGCGCTCCATAATAGATCACTTCACAGTTTTTCGACAGAGCAATGCTCGCTGCACTCGCCAAAAACAAACCATTACGGAAAGGGACATAAGTAGATACCGGCTTGCCGGAAGTTTCCTTTAATTGCTCCGCATAGCTTTCTTTGGGAACTTCTGCATCAGACTGTTCTAATAAAGAACAATCACTGTACGTAAAGATCTTTTGCAGATCTAAAGACAGAAGTTCTATTCCATAATATGCAGCAATGCTGCGTGCTGCTTCCACTTCTTTTTTATGTTTCTGTCCATAAGAGATCGACAATGCGATCACGTTTTCTTTACCATATTTTTCGATTGCAAGCCCCAGACAGGTTGTACTGTCTACGCCGCCGCTAAATAAAACCATTGCTTTGCTCATAACACTCTTTCCTTCCTATCATGTCAAGCCTAAAGTTTTTATTATAGGCCTTTTATTGATTTTCTACTGCTTTCTCTATGACAAAAGTCTCATCTGTAAGCTCTGATCTTCCTGAAACTGTCCACGCAGTGTAAAGGTCTTCGTCGTCGCTGCATTCTTTTTGATTCCCCTGGCTGTCATGCAGCTATGTGTACCCTCGATCACAACCGCCACATCTTCACTTTCCAAGATCTCCTGCATAATATCTGCAATATCCGTACCAATACGTTCCTGCAGCTGAAGGCGTTTTGCCACCATATCCGCAATACGTGCGATCTTGCTAAGTCCGATCACCTTTTCCTTTGGAATATACGCAACGGTCACTTTCATATCGTACATTAGAGCAAGATGGTGTTCACAATAACTAAAAATATCAATATCCCGAACGATCACCATATCTCTGGAAGCCGATCCAAATTCCATACGATCGGTAAATGTTTTATTAAACATTTGCGCAATCTCATGATTTGTATAGTTCATTCCCTCAAACACTTCTTCATACATGCGGGCCACACGATCCGGTGTTTCTTTTAATCCTTCACGATCCGGATCATCTCCCAATGCTTCCAATATACCTCGAACATGCACCTTAATCGCTTCTGTATCTATTGCCATAATGCCATCTTCCTTTCTTAAACTCCACGTTTATCCGGATCCCAGATAAACTTGTGCAACTGCAATTGAATCCGTACTCCATTCCATCGTTTTTCACGAAGAAAATCAACCATTTCAGCCGGTTCGATCCTGCCAAATACCGGACTTAATATTACCATGCAGCGCTGCTCCAGATGATACTCTCTCGTCACCTCATAGGCCCTTTCCAGATCACTCCGTCCGGACACAACAAACTTCACCGTATCCTGCTTTACAACCTCTGCAAAATTATCCATACACATCTTTGTTTCCATGCCGCTTCCCGCCAATTTGTAGTCTATCGTAAATGACGGTGGCCGCTTCATTTGACGAAACGCTGTTAATGAAACACTGCCATTTGTCTCGATCTCCACCTCTAAACTCTCTTCTCGAGACAGCCTTTCTAACAATACATCAATATTTTTTGCAATCATCGGTTCACCACCGGTAAGTGTCACCCGACTGATCCCTGATTGCAGCAGACGCTCACAGATTTCCTCTTCCGTCATCACCGTACACGGCGCATCTGCTTCATAGGCCCAAGCTGTATCACAATACGTACAGCGCAAGTTACATCCCTTTAGCCGCACAAAATTAGATAACTCTCCGGCGAATCGACCTTCCCCATTAATGCTTTCAAAGATTTCTACCACTTCAAAATCTGCCATACTACCTCTTACATTCCTTTCCCGACCTGCAGGCTGTCATGCACAACTTCTGCACGAGGTCACCTCTCACATCACTTTAGACAAAGCGATCCGCACTGTCACCTCTCGCATCGCTTCAGACAAAGCAGGCCGCACTGTCACCTCTCGCATCGCTTCAGACAAAGCAAGCTGCACTGCCACCTCTCACATCACTTTAGGCAAAGTAAACTGCACTGTTATTCGGTGTCTCATATACTTCTACTTTCGCCACCGGATAACCTTTCAATGTAAACAATTCATAAAAATATCTGGCAAAATTTTCAGCGGTTGGACGAAACGGCATCTCAACCACCTGAAATTGTTCTTCCTGCATTGCTTTCATCGTACTCTCACGCAAAGATCCCTGTTCAATGATCAGCACATGATCCAACGCATCCAATTCCGTCCGCAAATCTTTTTTTAACTCTGCAAAATCAACACACATACCTTTTTGCTGCCGGTCTTCTCTTAGCGTCTCTGACTGCACCGTCAGCAGTACTCTCCAACGATGCCCATGCAAATTACCGCATTTCCCATCGTATCCGGCAAGAAAATGTGCCGAGTCAAAACTATGTTCTGTCGTCAATTGATACATGCATTCCCTCCAATTTTCTATTAACATCCAAAGTGAGACTTTGCTTAACATCCAAAACCCCTCTTTGCTTTACATCACGCTACCTGACTGCAAACCTTCCAATAAAATAAAAAGGCAGACCTACGGTCTGCCCAAAAACAATCTCTGTTCCATGCAGTCCGAGTTTTATTTATAGACAGGATGGTACAAATGAACTGTCTGTATGAACCCATGCATAAATCACATTTATCCACGGCAATAAATTATATTATCCTATTTTTCATTTATCGTCAAGTATATTTGTGCTACGAATTATTCTTCGGACCGGCAGCACAAAAGAAGGCGAAACAGATAATTCGTCAACACCCATTTTAAGAAACGTTTCCGTCAATGATGTATCCGCTCCCAATTCCCCACAAATTCCAACCCAACAACCACCTTTATGTCCATTCGTAATTGTTGTCTGAATCATTTTAAGTATTGCCGGATGATGGGGATCATAGAACGAATCTAATTTCATATTCTGACGATCAATCGCCAGAGTATACTGTGTCAAATCATTCGTACCGATACTGAAAAAATCAACATGTTGAGCTAATTCTTCGCTCATCATCACTGCTGCCGGCGTTTCAATCATGATACCCTGTTCAAAATTGCCATACGAGATACCCTGTTCATCCAACTCACTCTTGACAGAATCTACAATTTCTCGGATACGACACACTTCTTCCACAGAAATGATCATCGGGTACATTATCGCAATCTCTCCATACGCACTTGCCCGTATCAAAGCACGAAGCTGTGTTCGAAAGATTTCCGGACGTTCCAAGCAAATGCGTATAGCACGAAATCCCATTGCCGGATTATCTTCCTTATCCAGCTTAAAATAATCAACCTGCTTATCTGCGCCAATATCTAACGTACGAACAACGACTTTCTTACCGGCCATCATTTCAACAACTCGCTTATATGCCAAAAACTGAGTTTCTTCATCCGGATAATCCTCTGCCTCCAAATATAAGAATTCACTGCGGAACAATCCAATACCTGCCGCATCATTAGCAAGCACATTTGCAACATCTCCAACCCCGGCAATATTAGCATAGAGCTTAATCCTTTTGCCATCTAAGGTAATATCTTCTTGTCCTTTGAGTTCAGACAAAAGAGCTCTGGCCTCTTGCTCTTCCTGCTGCTGTCTGCGATAGAATGCCAATGTTTCCTCATCAGGTTCGATGATCAACTGACCTTCTTTGCCATCTACAATCGCTAACTTGCCATTCCACTCCGGTTGTATATCAACATCAATCAATGCCGGAATATTCATTGTTCGAGCCAAAATCGCCGTATGTGAGTTGGCAGATCCATATTTTGTAACAAAAGCTAACAGTTTTTCCTTGTCCATTTGAACCGTTTCGCTCGGTGCCAGATCATCAGCAACAACTATAACCGGATCATCACCCAGCGTACCCTTATCATCCTGCTCATTCAATACGCTGATCAAACGCTCGGTAATATCCTTAACGTCAGCCGCTCTTGCCTTAAAATATTCATCATCCATTTGCGAAAACATTTCTGCAAAATTATCACCGGTTACAGCCACCGCATACTCCGCATTAACCTCTTGTGTTTCGATCATATTGACAATAGAGGACACATAATCATCATCTTCCAGCATCATCATATGCACCTCGAACACAGCAGCATTTGCCTCGCCGACTTCCTGCAACGCTTTATCATACAACTGCTTCAATTGTTCGGATGCTTTTTGACTTGCCATCTGATACCGCTCTTTTTCCTTGGCAACATCCTCCACTCTTTGACGTTTCACCTGCTGCTTTTCCTTTTGATAGAATAAAATATCACCAATCGCAATCCCCTTAAAGATCGATTTTCCATTATATTTTTTCATAACAGCCTCCATTCTATCGTAACATACCTACAGTGTCTCTTCAAAAAACTTCTGCATCCCCTGAAATGCTGCCTCCTCATCGCCGCCTTCAATCTCTACAACAACTTCATCGCCACACTTTACACCAAGCGCCATGATTGCCATCAATTTACCGGCTTCTACTTTTTTCCCTGCCTTATTAATGGTAATCTTCGCATCGTATTTTTTAACTTCTTTTACAAGCATTCCTGCCGGTCTTGCATGAATTCCTACTGCATCTGTAATAACATAACTAAATGACTTCATCTTTCCTCTCCATTTCTACACACAATCACATTATTAACAAAATATGTGTCATGTGTCCAAGCATAAACCTATAATAACAACTTCCATTTTTTTAAGAAAATAATACTCCTGTTTTCTGCGATCAAATTTTTACTTCATACTACACATCCAACTCACCACTAGTCACACGACATATATGCATCGCTAAATATCCGATTTCTGCATCTTCAAATGTACAGTTGACCATTTTAGCAATCTCATCACAAATAGTCTTTGCCATATTAAACTCACTCGGATATTTCACACTCATATAGTCGTTCAGACTCATCTTGAGCTTCTCTCCCTTGATCGCACGAACAATCATATACCGCACATGATTCATCAATCGATTATAGGACAATGACAGAACGTCAATTTTTTTATCCATGGCTTCTTCCACAATTTGGACGCAGGCACGCACTGCACGTGCAATCTGTATCGCATCTGACACGTTTTCATTGTCGATAGCTGAATGCACATGCAATGCAATATATCCCACTTCATCATCACCAATTGAAATACGGTATTTCTTTTGTAATATCGGAATAATACAAGCAGCAACTTTATACTCCATATGAAACAGTAAACGAATATCCTCTGTGAGCGGATTACTGATCTGCTCCTTCTTTTTGATTCGTTCTACAGCATAATAAATATGATCTGCTAACGGAAAAAGAATACTTCGGTCAATCGTTCCAAACACACTTTCAGCCTGATCAAGTACCTGATTGGCAATTTCCAAAATCTCCGGATCTATCGATTTAATGATAGTATCAGCACCACCACGATCTTTATATTCCTGTAAATAATACACACTGGCTCCCATTGTGGAATCGATCGTTTCGCTAATCTTTTTGCCAAATCCAATTCCTTTGCCAAGCAGTAAACATTGTGCATTGTTGCCCTGTTCCACCGCAAGTACAGCGTTATGATTTAACACCTTTGTCACTCTATACATAATTATTCCTCATAAAAATCAACAGCGAATAACTCCTCTCCTGATTTTATTTCTCCCTCCCTTAATAAACGTACCTTTTGGTTATCCTCTAGTTCCGTACACAGTACCGGAGATGTGATTGACGGTGCGTGCTCTTGCAGATAATCAATATCCAGTTTCATCAATGGATCCCCCTTCTTTACCTGCTGACCATTCTCGACAAACACTTCAAATCCTTTACCATCCAGTTTTACTGTGTCTATACCAACGTGTATCAATAAACTCAAACCGGAATCTGTCGTAAAGCCAATTGCATGCTTGGTGTCAAACACAAACGCAACCTCTCCATCTTCCGGTGCCTTAACGATCGCATCCGTTGGTGTTACAACCGCACCATCACCCATCATCCGATCCGCAAAGGCTTCATCCGGTGCCGTAGACAGATCTGCTGCAACACCTGTGATCGGACTGGATACAATAACGGTTTTTACTACACTTCCTTTAATTTCCTGACTCTGCGTGGCATCATCTGGCTCTGAACAACTCTCATTATCATTAGTATATATAATATCCGGTGCTGTTTCAAGATACTCTTCCAAATTAGACTTGATCACGGTAACATTTGGTCCGTATATGATCTGGACTCCATTTCCTTTATGGATCACTCCACTGGCTCCTGTCGATTTAAGCAGAACATCATCAACCAAATCTGCACTTGCAACAGTACAGCGAAGGCGGGTCGCACAGCAGTCAACACTATCAATGTTGTTCTTACCGCCAAGACCTCTCGTGATCATTTCACTAAGTGTATCCTCCGATGATATATTTCCGTCATCCCCCTTTGCGGAACGTTTAGCATTAACATCTGCCTTCGTATATAATTTCACTTCCTGTGTATCATCCTCTCGACCAGGTGTTTTTAAATTCAATTTTTTGATCAAGAAAGAAAAAATCACATAATAAAGAATAAAATAAATGATTCCTACCGGAATGATACGAAGCCAGCTTGTCTTATCATTTCCCTGTAAAATACCAAACAGGAACAGATCCAAAAATCCGCCCGAGAAAGTAAGACCCACGGCGATATTTAATATATGAGCGATCATATATGCAGCACCGGCCAATACAACTTGCGCTGCAAACAAAATCGGTGCAACAAACAAAAAAGAAAATTCGATCGGTTCAGTAATACCGGTCAACATAGATGTGAGGGCCGCTGAAAATAGTAAGCCTCCCACCTGCTTCTTTTTCTCCGGTTTCGCCGTGCGATACATTGCAAGAGCTGCGCCTGGCAGACCAAAGATCATGAAAATAAATTCACCCGAAAAATATCTTGTTGCATCTGCACTAAAGTGTGAAATATGTGCAGAATCTGCAAGCTGAGCGAAGAAAATATTTTGTCCACCCTGAATCATGTGTCCGGCCACATCAGCGGTTCCGCCAACAGCAGTCTGCCAAAATGGCATATAAAACACATGATGCAATCCAAATGGTATCAATGCCCTTTTGACAACGCCAAAGATCAGCGTTCCCAGATACCCGCTTCCTGTCACCAATCCACCAAGTGCATAAATTCCATTTTGCACAACCGGCCATATATAATACAAAATAATACCAACAAACATATACGTTATAGTGGAAATGATCGGAACAAATCTTGATCCCGCAAAGAATGATAACGCATTCGGCAATATGATCTTATGAAAGCGATTGTGTAATGCAGCTACACCAAGACCAACGATAATACCACCAAATACACCCATCTGCAATGTATTAATTCCACAGACAGAGGCTATGGTTCCCTCTAACACATTTTTCGCAATGGACCCATCTTCCAGGATCTTGCCATTAATATTCAGCATAGCATTGATCGAGATATTCATAACAAAAAATGCGATCACCGCAGATAACGCTGCCACTTCTTTTTCTTTTTTTGCCATTCCGATTGCGACACCCACAGCAAATAACAATGGCAGGTTATCAAACACGGCACTTCCGACCTTGTTCATAATTACAAGCAGCGCATGCAATATTGTTCCATTCCCCAAAATTCCACCTAAATGATACGTTGCAATCGTTGTCTCGTTCGTAAACGAACTACCCAGTCCAAGAAGCAGACCGGCAACCGGTAAGATCGCGATTGGGAGCATAAAACTTCTTCCAATTCGCTGCAGCACTTCAAAAATTTTGTCTTTCATCTTTCATCCATCCTTTCTTCCTGTATTTATGTAGTTTGGCATATCTCTCTCGCATAACAGCAAGTACACACTCACCGATAGTATCCGCGGCTAACTATATAATATGCAAAAGAAAAAGGCATCAACTAACATAAATTACCTGTGATTTATGTATAGTTAATGCCTCAATTTCATTCAAATCAAGTAACACACTATTTATATAATATATATACCATGATTTTTTCAATTCGTCAATACTATAATCCACATTTTGGCTATGTATTGTTCAACCTTCACTTTAAGAATTGTATTTACAAACTTTCTACCCTTTCACACTACCAAGTGCCACACCCTGTACGATATGTTTAGAAAGGAGCAGATATACAACGATTACCGGGAAAATCGAGAAGGCAATCATCATATACACCTGACCCATATCCTTCTTCAGGAAATCCGCACTACGTAACTGTGCGATCAAGATAGGCAATGTCTTCTTCTTATTTTCTGTCAAGAGCAATGATGGAATGAAGTAATTGTTCCAGCTCTGAACAAATGCGAAGATTGCCTGAACCGCGATCGCAGGTTTCATAATCGGAAGAATCATCATATTGAATGTCTTAAACTCGCCCGCACCATCGATTCGAGACGCTTCTACGATCTCCAACGGAAGGGAAGAATCCATGTACTGTTTCATATAGAAGAATACTACCGGTGCTGCTATGGCTGGAACAATCAATGGAATAAAGGAATCCATCAGATTCCAATCCATCATTAAGCGGTAAAAACCAAGTGCAGTTACCTGTGTAGGAATCATCATGATCATCAAGATGAATGTAAACATAACATTCTTCAACTTGAAATGGTATACATGAATTGCATATGCCGTCATACAAGAAAAGTATGTTGTCAGAACGGCACTGAAAGCAGCGACAATAACACTGTTAAACAAGCCATTCCAAACCGGCTGTGAACTGTGCATCAAATGTACCCAGTTGTTCATAAACTCTCCACTCGGTAAAGCAGAGAATCCTAACTGAATCTGCGCATGTGATCTTGTTGCGTTAACAAACAATACATAAAACCAAAACAGGCACAATATCGAAATGAATATCAAAACAATATATGCAAGAACCCTTCTGGCATGTATTCCTATTCCTGAACTTTTTCTTTCATCCATGAATTATGCCTCCTTTTTCTGTGCAAATGCTTTGAACACGATCAAACTCAATATACCCGTTACGATGAAGAGCAGAACGGATAACGCACCACCCATACCGTAGTTCTTACTGTATAGCTGTTTGTTCAAATACATGATCAATGTCATCGTTGTATCTGTTGGTCCACCGGTACCGTTTGTCAAGATCTGTGGTACATCGAACATCTGTAAACCACCGATCAAAGATGTGATCAAAACGTATACTAAGATTGGACGCAACAACGGCATCGTGATTCGGAAAAATACCTGTGTCGATGTCGCACCATCAACTTCGGCAGCCTCAAACAATGCCGGGTCTATACCCATCATACCTGCCATTAACAGAATCGTGGTATTACCAAACCACATCAAAAAGTTCATAAATCCAACCAATCCTCTTGCACTTCCTGCATGAGAAAGGAAAGAATACTTCTCTTTGATCAGACCGGCGTGTAATAAAATTGCATTTACCGGGCCATTGTCAGAGAACAATGCGAAGAATAACATTGCAAACGCTGACGCCATGATCAAGTTTGGTAAATAAATAACGGTTTTGAAAAAACCGGATGCTTTCAATTTTAATCGTGTGTCTGAGAACCATGCACCAAGCAGAAGCGATAATAAGATCTGCGGTACAAATCCCAACACCCACATTATCATTGTGTTTTTCAAATAAATCAATAGCTTGCCGCTTTCAAAAAGCGAAGCATAGTTTTCTAAGCCGATATAATTTGGTCCCACCTGTATTAAGCCCATGCTATAATTTTCGAAAAAACTATTATAAATCGTGCTGATAAGTGGGATTAACTGGAAAATAACATATGTAAGAATAAACGGGATCAAAAAAATGTAGCCCCACTTATTATGCTTTTCCACTCTTCCTTTTTTGGGTTTACTCATAAGTGTTACCCTCCCCTTATTTTCAAAAAAAGTGCCTGCCTACAAACGTAAGCAGGCACATTCCTAAACCAGTTTACTTAACAATGTTTGTAACAATTATCCCACAATCTCAGGATGTTTTGTCCTAACTTTGTCGATGAATGTCTGCAATGCAGTATCATAATCTTTTGTATTGCCATCGAAGTAATCCTTCATTGCCGCCTGGAACTCCTCAGCACATGTCTGATCATATGAAGATATATTGCTCATGTCGATGTTGCCAACACCTGCGGAGAAGATCGGAACTGGATTCTGTCCACCGAGTGCCTTATCACCGAAGCTCTTGTCATCCTTTAAGGAATCCATCAACTTGCTGTTGTTAGCGTAGTCATTGTCTTTGCTAACAATGTCTTTCAATACGCTCTCGTCTGTTGTCATCTTCTCGATGATGTCTTTTACAAGGCTCTTGTTGTCTGTGCCATTAGCACCACAGATCCAAGTACCGCCCCAGTAGAAACTCTGAGGACCAGTTGTAAGTGCCCAGCCACCATCTTTAACTACAGAACCATCAAGTGCTACACCATCTTTGTAACCCATGGAGAAGTCGATGAACCAAGCTGGTCCAAAGTAAGCGAATACGTTACTGCTCTTCATGAAGCCTTCGCTCCAGTCAGATCCCCACAACTCATGTGTTGTAGTCTCGCCGTTGTCTACCATTTCCTTAGACATATCTACCCATGCCTTGATGTTCTCATCTACGTTAATCTTCTTATTCTCTACCCACTTAGATGTTACGTTGTTAGAGAATACACGATATGTATCGTTTACAGATGCTGTTGTAAGGTATCCAGCGTCTTTTAACTTCTTAGATGCTGCCTTGAAAGAATCCCAATCTTTGAACAGCTCCTGAATCTTCTCAGGATCATCTGTCTTGAATACTTTCTTAGCAATGTCGCGTCTGTAGATCATACCTGCCGGGCAAGCCTGCCAGGAAGCACCCTTTAACGCTCCTTTAGAATCTGTTACGATATCCTGTGTGTACTTGTACTGGTTAGCAAGTGCATCTTTGGATACGCCAAGATCATTTACAACATCCAGTGTGTAATTTGTATCTACATACTTCAATGCGTAATCTGCCTCAACAAGGAAAAGATCGATCTTGTCATCAGCTGCTGCGGAATCCTGCTTCTTAAGAGCTTCATCCAATGCGTTCTGATATGCATTATCATCAGATGGTGTGATTGTCCACTTAACTGTAACGTCGCCAATCTTACCTTCTGTATCACTAACCTTCTCATATCCTGGATAGTGATCTGTCATACGGCTCTTGAACTCCTCGTTCCATACACGGATGTTAAGAACTTTTCCACCGTCAGAAACTGTAACTTTTTTAGCTTCTTTTGATGAATCCTTCTTAGTGTCACTGCCGCCGCAACCAGTCAGCATGGTTGCTGCCATTGCTGTACATAACAGCACGCTTAAAAGTTTCTTTCTCATAAAAAAACCTCCTCTAATAAGAAATTGTTTGCTTCTATATTTTTACTGCAATGAACTGCAGTAGAAATATCAATATGCTGTTCATAATTTTATGAACATTTTCAAGTTGCGTTTACGAAATCGTTTTACTAAATCGTTTTCGTAAGATGATTATATAACAACATGAACAAATTTACAAGTATTTTTTTGAATTTTTTGTGAATTTTTGTGAAAAACATACAAAACACACAAAAATCTGCTAATATCTGACATTTAACGAATCTCCGCAAAACACCGATTTTGCGGAGATTTTGCACCCATTTATTGTATAAAAACATTAAATTTCGAACAATCTTTTTTATTCAGATTTCATAATTCAAAAACTGTTCACATCTTACTCTCCGATCAAAACAAAAAGAGAGTACCGTCCAACAATTGTCTTTGGTACTCTCTTACATAATTCAAAATCTCTTTACTTAAAGATTCCTTATGCGCGAAGTATTGTTGATAATCCGCCAACTGACATGCTGAATACAACAGCAAGAATGGTCAGGATAAGATAAATAACACCGATCACAATTCCGATGATCGCACAGATCTTACCAGCCTTAGCGTAGCTGCTCTCAAATCCATCTAACTCTACTGCCTTACCATGAAGCACTAATGCAACAATACTGCAGATAACTCCAACAATGCCATAGCAAAAGCAAAATACGATACCACAAATACCTAATATCAGACACGCAATGGAATATCCTCTTCCCGGCGAATTATTTCCCTGATAATTATACTGTGGCTGGCCATTATATCCATTGTTCTGGTAGCTGTTATTTTGATAGCCGCCATTCTGATAGCCACCATTCTGATAGCCGCCATTCTGATAACTGCCATTATTGGCGTTCGTCCACCCCTGTGAGTCATTTCCTGCATTGCCATTTTGAAAACTCTGATTTTCGTTTTGATTGTTATCCATTGTAATCCTCCTCAACTTTGTATATGTACTACCTCTACATTGTATGACATAACGCCCTGCTAATAGAAGTCCATAAGCCTAAGCACCCTGTCTCTACATTGCATTTCAAAGCTATATTCGATAGCCCGGAACAAACAGCTTTAACAAATACTGCACGATCAGCACCACGATGGCGATATATAATGCTGCATCCCGGAATTTCATTCCATTGATCTGCCTGTCAAAACGAGCCGCCACACGCTGCACAGTCTGACTGATAAAAAACAATAGATACCATACTGCACCATATACCGCAAATGCATTGTAATATACTGCCTGCAGTACTCTTCCATGTAACAGAGACCATATTGCTCTTGTTCCACCACAGCCCGGGCAGGGGATTCCAAAATACAGCTTCATTTTGCATTGCAATAACCGGTCGTTACCGGTTACATGCGCAATATAAAATGCTGCAATATATACAAGACCCATACCAAGAACACACCATATGCTGATCCAGTACAAAATATGCTCCGTCTGCTTACAGCCAAACTCCCGCAGCCGTTCCCATACTGATTCTAACATAGGATCTGCTCCTTTCCCTCTTTCGTGTATTTCGTCAAATCTGTCTATTTGAATGATTATACCAAAAAACAGGGCTGTTCGTCAAACATGGACGACACAGCTCCCGTTTTCTTTGGGCAATTTACTGCATAAATTATTTGGTCAGTTTCATCGATTTCTTATATCCGGTCTTGGCATTAAACAGCTTCTTGTATGCTTTCAGCTTTTTCTTGCCACAGGATATCTTCGCTTTTTTGTAAATGCCCTTGATCGCATTTTTGCCCACTTTTTTCAATGTGGTTGTCTTGATCGTTATCTTTTTGAGTGCCTTAGCCTTGGAAAATGCTTCCTTTCCGATAGACACAACATTCTTGCCAATGGTTACTTTCTTTAATTTGCTACATCCGGCAAATGCCTTTGCAGAAATATCCGTAACACGGAAGGAATATGCGACACCATTCGCTTTTACTTTTACCGTCGCCGGTATTGCCGCAGATTTGATCTTTTTATTGGCTGCCTTGCGGTAGCTGACCGTCTTCTTGGATGCATCTGTCACAACATAAGATGCTCCCTTTACCTTGAAAGAATATCCTTTACGGACAGACGGTGTTTTGATTGGCTGCGGCTTCGTTGTTGGTGTCGTTGTCGGGGCTGCAGGACTTGGTGACGGAGTGCTGATATCCGGTACCACATCCTCTGTCAGATCTTTTGGAAGTTCTTCTTCCGGCAGACCGGTTTCTGTACCTTTCTTTGGAGTCACATTAATCTCATCACTATTGTAAATGGAGCCGATCACTGCAATTGCATCCACGGCAAGACTGCCGCTTGCAACCTCGATCGTTACGGTATGCTCGCTGTCTTCCAGTCCACTCACCTGATATGCAGTACACATATTATCTGCGTTCCACAATGCGTCACCTTTCTTGTAGGACTGTCCATCTACCGTCACATTCACGGTTCCTCCTGTGGATTTATTGTATCCTAACACTTCCAAACCGGTTCCGTTAAAGGTATACGTAATGGATGCGCCTGTGCCCGTACTATTGGAAACACTTCTCTGATATACAAACATTCCCTGATTTGCACAAGTACGAGACCACTTGTTGTTATATACCAATTTTGCATTTTTCTGTGGTGTCAGATCATAGGTTTCCATATTGTCAATATATTCTCTGTAATATGGCGCATATCCTTTGATCTTCGTTACTGCCAGATTGTCAAATCTTGTATAGGAATTACCGCAGCCGATCGCAACACGTCCTGAAGTGATCGGATTGCTGTCCTCATATGTTGCGACTAAAGTATCGTTGATATATGCTTTGATCACATTACCCTCGCCACGGAGTTTGAGCTGGAACCAAGTCCCCGGTGTTACCTGACTTGCATCTACCGAACCGGACGCAAGCTCTGTACCCTTAGAAGATGTAGAACCCATTTTCGCACGATACAGTATCCAGCTTCCATCATCATTGACTTTCAAAGAATATCCTGCATTGTTCGAAAGATTGTGTGTTCTTCCGGTCTGTCTGATACCAATCTGCGCATACTGCTTATCTGCTGCACGCTCAAATAATACATCAATAGCTGCCGTATAGTTCGTCCAGCGGTAGTCTCCCACTAACGTGACAGGATCTCCGCTATTCCAAGCACTTCCGACACCTGTTGACTTCTTATCCAACTGCTGGCGAAGCACATGATTGCCGGATCCACTCTTATAGACCTCAAAAGCACCATTCAACGTATGAGTATAGCGTGCCATCGCACCTTTTTCTCCACCACGTGATGCAATGTAATCTTCCTTCTCTCCGGTAAAGCCGCCTTTGCCATCAAGAACAGGAACGGTCTTGCCGGTATACTCAAAATCATCCGCATACAGATAGCCATCCTCTGTGTCCTGAACGTCTCCGGTTGCATCTGTGTCAAGTACGGTACGCTCACCCTCTACCGGCATTGCCTCTGTGTGTTCTTTGCTGTCTGAAACATCTAAAGAGGTAACCGTAACTGCAGAATTTGGTTTTACCGCAAAGGAATATACACCATTGCTGTCCGCAGATAATTCCTGAATACATTTCATATAATTTTCATTAAATGCACCCTCGTCTGCTGCTCTCGTCTCCCAAAGTTCTAACTTCCGATCTGCTTTCAACTTCATATTCTTCGTCTGCAGTGTATATGTCATTGGATACTCACTGTCATTAACGATCACCGTTGAGAAATTATCTTTCGTCGGTGCTGCCAGAGTCATATAGTTTTCTCCACCGCCACGGCCGTCAACTGCATTGCTGGTTGTTCCTTGTACAGCAGATGCCTTGCTGGCCGATGCAACACCACGCCAAATGCCGGCAGTATTTGTTTCATTTTCCCAGCCGGTTACTGCAAACTTGCTGATATGTGCCAAAATCAACAATCCGGCATCATAATGCATCCATCCTGACCACGGATCTCTGGCGCTTACTAACTCCTTAAAGGAATACTGTGCACCCTCATAATAAGAACCGATCGCAGGCTGATAGATCACATGACCACGGCGTGACTCGACAAAGCTCTTGATCACGGTATTGCCCATTTCCAATGCACTGCCGGAGCCACCGATACCAGTACCCTCTACCGTCGGCGCTTTATCTGTCGTGGATGGACGGAACGCTGAATTTGAGAACGTTGCCTGCTCCTCGCTGTTCCATACTTCCTTGTCCACTTCCTCTGCCAGCCACTTCATCGCATTATTTTCATCATCCGCTGTCTTATAATGGTATCCGACAACATCCACTGCGTTCATAAACTCTTTGTCATCCTTTAACTTGTTGGCAACATCGCTGCTGACAACATTTGCCTCGTCGGATACAACAAGCTTAATCTTTTTGAATAAAGCAAGTGCTTTCTCATCCGCGATCGTCTTAGTGCTTTCCGCCGCGATCCACTTGGCAAATTTCTTAGTGTAAGCAACATCGCCTGCACCACCCCATTCTTCGTTCGTATTTGGATTAATATAGTCTACCATATAGCCATATTTCTCATAAGCATCCAAAATACTCTGTTTATACCAGATATACTTATCTTCATCTGTTTTCACCCAAGAAGGTGTACGCCAAGTCAGAATACTGACCTTCAAATTCGGATTGATCTTCTTAGCATCTGCTGCCAGCTGCCAGCCAGGATTACGAAGCACATTAGCTTTCTCGCCCTTTGTTCTCTTGGTTGCACTCTCTGATCCGGTCGAGTTGTTGCGGTCATTACCCATTTCCAATTTCACATGTGTAAAAATCGGATACTCGCCTCCGAATAAATACTGCATTAATTTTGCATATGCCTCCGGATTCTGTGATTTGTAATCCATCAACAGATCATTTGTAGAATTGGCACTAAGCATACCAAATCCCTTATACGTAAGTCCATTCACATTGTCTGCTTTGATATCATTGCCATCAATCACAATGCTTCCCGTTTTTGTTTCCACTGCTGCCCCTTTCCGGGAAGATGTACTTGCCCCGCTGATCCCGACATTCCCCGTCAAAACCATGGAAAGGCTGAGTAAACATACTCCCGCACGTTTCAGTAATTTTCTCACCATATTCTCCTCCTTTTTACCTACGCAAAAATTATGTTGCTGCTTGTATTATAAGTAAATCCGCAAAGATCCGGCAATCTAAAATAATTGTTAAATCCCAGTGATATGAACATTTTGATGCATTTTCCTATCAATCGGGTAGGAGGTAGATAATTATCTTATCTACCGACCTCCCACACCACCGTACGTCAGACTGTCTAACGATTAAGAAAAATGTTATAATAGAACTACCAAATACAGTATCGTAGGGGGATTCGTTATGGCATATATTGTTGGCGCAGATAGATATCAAACAAGAATGGTAACCACTTCATTAGATGACTTAATAAGTAAGGATAATTCTGTCCGAGTAATAGATTCTTATGTAGAATCCTTAAATTTAGAAAATCTAGGTTTTATAGAGTATAGTGGTAGGAATCGAGGACAATCACCTTATCGCCGATCTGATTTATTAAAACTTCATATCTATGGCTATTTAAATAAGATTCGTTCTAGCAGAGCATTGGAGACAGAAGCAAAACGCAACCTGGAATTAATGTGGCTGGTAAACTGCATAACACCTGATCATGGTACTATTGCAGGTTTTGTTCAGAAGAATAAGACTGCGTTTCACAATACATTACGAAATCTTACTCTTATTCTCAAAGGTTGGGGGCTCATTGATGGAGAACTGATTGTTATTGATGGAACTAAGATCCGTGCTCAAAACAGCAAGCATAATTGTATTACGCAAAGCGGTTTAGATAAAAAAATCGAATATGCGGAAGCTCAGATAAATGCATATCTTATGGCAATCGCTAAAGATGAAGCGCTGGCAGATGACCTTACAGATAAACTAAAAACATATCAAGAACTAAAAGAACAGTATCTTACACAAAAACAGGAATTAAAAGATGAAGGACTGGAACAAAAGAGTTTGACAGATCCCGATTCAAGAAGGATGAAAAATAACGGCTCATTGGATATCTGCTACAATGTACAGTCTGTTGTAGATGCAAAGAATCATTTTGTTGTAGATATTTCGACGACTAATGATATAAATGACCAAAACCAGCTTTACACTATGGCACAAAAAGCATCCGAACTTTTAGAAAAAGAGTCTTCTACAGTTCTGGCAGATACAGGTTATTATAACGGAACGGAGATAAAAAACTGTGTTGATGCCGGAATGAATGTCTTTATAAAAAAAGCTAAAGCGAATAATGCTACAAAGGATAATGAATTTCGCAAAGAAAAGTTTATATATAATGGTGAAACTGATGAATATACATGCCCAGCAGGAGATAGATTACGATTTTTTGAAAATACTTCGAAGAATGGTATGAAGTATCGCAAATATAAGTGTACAGACTGCAATTCGTGCAAATATAAAAAAGACTGCACTACTTCTTCATCTGGAAGAACGATACAGCGTTGGGTACATGAAGATGTTCTTGAAACTGTGTATAATGAAACACTAAATAATAACGAGGTTTATAAACAGAGAAGATGTATCGTGGAGCATCCGTTTGGGACTATAAAAAGAAGTCTCGGATATAGTTTCTTTCATCGACGCAGACAAGAGAATGTTGACGCAGAAGCTGCATCTATGTTTTTCGCTTATAACTTTAAGCGATTATTAAGCATGTTTTCAACAGAAGAATTAGTAACGAAGTTTGAAGGAAGTGTGATGTAGCAGGGAGAGGAACGCATGTAATTCATGTGAAAAACAAAGATAAAAATGGTATTAAAAAAATCGAAGATAAAAATACCGTACATCAGACTGAATTTTCGAATCGTTAGACAGTCTGACGTACCGTTCGGTATACGGCGGTTCTTTAGTTTTCACATATTTTCAGGTAAAACTCTGTGAATGTTGGATATCCCCATTCACGGAGTTTTTCATTATTCAAAGCAAACTGTACCAGTCTATTATTGCTACAGTTCCAAATGCCCTGGCGCATATTTGCGTGCCATTGAATAAAGTCTTCATTCATTCCGAGTTCTTTCAACTTTCGGTATTTCGTTTTAGTTTTCTTCCATTGTTTCCAATAGACTGCCCTTATTCTATGGCGTAACCACTTGTCATTACTCTGCAACAGACCTTTCATATCTGCCATTCCAAAGTAATTTACCCATCCTCTAATAAACTGTGTCAGCTTTAATGCTCGATATTCATTTCCCCATCCGTTATGTCTGTCAGTAAGCTCTCTGATTTTATTCTTCATCTTTGTTACTGATTTAGGATGTACCCGAAATCTGCATATTCCCTTGTATCTATAGAAGCTATAGCCAAGGTATTTGACTTTGCTGATATGTGCCACGCACGTCTTGGTGCGATTTACTTTAAGGAATAGTTTTCCCTCAATATATGGCACTATGTTGT
>ERZ773157.797-NODE-797-length-34625-cov-9.164449_pt1 | contig 34625 bp, 31 predicted proteins | sample MGYA00511480_ERZ773157 | MGnify/ENA primary metagenome ERZ773157 (study PRJEB29015, sample SAMEA2737863) | human gut metagenome | biome: human gut; feature: human-associated habitat; material: faeces | place: China | collected 2012 ... | reverse complement strand
TTAAAAATTGCCTAAATCGTATCTAATTTTTATATATTCGTTACATTTCTTAATGCTTTCATAATAGATAGAATTGGAATTTTCTTAAATATTGAAAATATCCTAATTTTCGTTAGAATAAAATAAGGTAGTATTATGGCAAGAGACAAAATTATCCAATTTAAAAAGATTATTAAACCTAAACAATCTCTAAGTAAGGGATATGCGTTATATAACGAAGGGAAATGTCTGTATAACCAAAATAAAGATGATTTAGCTTTTAAGAAATTTTTAGAGGCAGAAAAACTTGGTTTTGAATCTGATGATATGTATGCTTGTATGGCGTGGTTAGTTGGCCGAGATTCACAAAAAACGGATAAAGTTTTAGAATATATAAATAAAGCAATCGAATTAGACTCTGAAAATAGTTATGCTCATTATCTAAAAGGTTATACTCTTGAAAGTATAGGGCAGTATAGCGAAGCTCTTTCTTGCCTTCTGAAAGCTGAAGAATTGCATTATGATAGTCCGTATTTATATACAAAAATTTCTTATTGCTATGAGCAAATTGGAGAAGAATTAAAGTCTATTGCCTACGCATCTAAAGCGATAAAGAAATATCCAAACGAAATTGACTGTTATAGAAGAAAAGCTTGGGTATATTTTAGTCACAATAACAATGAAGAAGCCCTAAAATATTTTTTGGAAGCTGAAAAACTTGGAGATACCTCGAATTTTTACCAAATTTCATATTGTTATAGTGAGTTAGAAAATCATAAAAAAGCTCTTGCTTATGCAAATAAATCAATAATTGCGGATAGAAACAATTTCTATGGTTATTATAGAAAAGGCTTTGTCTATTATATGTCCGAAAAATATGAAAAAGCTCTAGAAAATTTTTTAAAGGCTGTAAGTTTAATAAAAGAAGAGGCTGCAGAAGTGTATGATATGTATCCTCGAATTTCTTGGATTTATCAGAATATTAAGGGCGATATAGAAAATGCTAAAAAGTATGCCAAAATTTCGATTGATATAATGCCAGATTATGACTTTGCACAGTATCGAATGGGTTGTATCTATTTGTACGCAGATAAAAATTATAAAGAAGCCGCAAAATATTTCAAAAAGGCACTTGCTCTAAAAATGGGCGAAACTGATATTTATGTGTATTATGACGTAGGAAAAAATTATTTTTCGATGAAAAAATATGCTCAAGCCTTAAAATATGTGGAAATGGGGTTAAGCATACAGCCAGAAAATCTCGGATTATGTTCTGTTAAAATAAGCATTCTTTATAAACAGAGAAAATATGAAGAAGTTCGAGCTTTGTTGCAGCAAGCATTGGAAAAATATCCAGATGATATTTGGGTTCAACAAGCTAATGCAATGATTTTGGCTCACTTTAAGCAATTCGATGATGCTGTAAAAATTCTAGAGCCAATAAGAAAAGATTTGCAGGAAGTGAATGTATATGCACTATTTGTTCTTGCGAATTGTTATTTTAAAAAGAAGGAATATGAAAAAAGTCTTGAAACATTTCTAGAATATAGTCAGAAAGAATATTTAGAGTATTTAGAAAAACAAGATATTCGAAGCATAAGGTCTTTTATTAAAAAGTTATCAAAACATTTTCCAAATGATGATAGACTAAATCAAATAGAAGAGAATTTTAAACCTGTTTTAAATCCGACTGAGTAAACAAATGTAACATAATTTTGGATTTTTGAATATTGCATTAATTTAAAACCTTTAATTCTATATAGTCATTTTATAGATTTTAGAGAGATGCAAGTAAATAACGATAATCAAATCCAAAAACCACAGCTTGACCAAAATTATAACATTGGTTGCAATCAACTTGGGAAAAATGATAAGCAAATGCAATCAATTTTTGCCAAGTATGATACTGATGGTGATGGCAAAATAAATACTTCTAATGCAAAGGGAGTAAATGAGCTTGAAGGTTTTATGAGCGACTATAACAAGATGCTCAGTGATGGAAATGCAGATAAAGAACAAGTTAGCTTTTTTACAAATATTTATAACAAAATAGTTAATCTCATGAAGCCTGAAAATAAAAATAAAATCTATGAAGATGGCGAAGAAATTGTGGCCAATGGAGTGCTAGAAAATTCTGAGCAAGGTCGTATTGGTGATTGTTGGCTACATTCCCAGGTAAATGCACTTAAAGATACGGATTTTGGAAAAGATGCAATTAAAAATGCTATACAAAAAAATGAAGATGGCTCTTACACTGTAAAATTCAAAGGTGTAAATAAATCTTATACCTTTTCATCAGAAGAAATTCAATCTAAAATAGATGAAAATGTATATTCTAAGGGTGATTTAGATTACAAATTGATTGAAATGGGTGTAGAAAAACTTTATGATGAACAAATTCCAAAAGAAATTGAAAAAGAACTAAAAATACATAGAGAATTGAGCAAAGATGGATTTAAAGAAGCTGCTCAAGATTCTGCACATAGAATATCTGAACTAATAGATAAACGTGACCATAAAATAAAATCTATTGACGGAGGAGCTGGTTCTATCAGTATTTCCGATAAAGGAAATGAAATTGCATATCTTTTAGGTGCTGATTGTGAACAAACTTCAATCGATTCTCCTTCGGGAATAGAAAGTGCGCTAATTGAAAAAGCAAAATCTTCAAATGAAGTTGCTATAAATTTTGGTTCTTATTATGATATAGAAAAAAGAGAACCTTTTAACAAAGAGCTCCCTGAAGCGGATGAGGGTCATGAATATTCTATTAAAAATGTAAAATTAGATGAGAATGAGAACATCGTTCAAGTAGATGTTATAAACCCTTGGGATAATTCAAAATCTATACCTCTAACCCTTGAAGAGTTTCACGCAATGCGAGCTCCAGATGAAAACATTAGTGTTTCTGGGACAAAAAGTAAAGTTAAAGAATTAGAAGACAATAAAGAGAATTATAAAATTAAGGACTTTGTAAATAAATGCAAACAACCAGATTCAACTTGGGATAATTTTACTATAATGGATGATATAAAAAATAAAAAAGATTTAATAAATGAATTTGGCGGGCTAAAATTGTATATTACAGAACTTAATAAAGCAATGGATAAAACAGCAGAAGATAAACATCCTCTTTCACAATCTGATAAAACAGCAGAAGATGAACAACCTCTTTCACAATCTGATAAAACAACAGAAGATGACCCCCCTATTTCTCAATCTGATAAAACTACGATTTTAACTAATATGTATTGCGATAATTTACATTTTTCTAAAAAAGATGCTAAAGATTTGGTTGAACATCCTGAAAAAATGCAACAATATTGTATAAAATATGGATATAAATATTAAAAAACATCTTGTATTCATAATAAAAATACAAGATGTTTAAAATAAATTTATTAAGCTAAATTTTAGATTTTATCGATTTTCCCAGCTTTTGCAAGGTTTGTATATGCAATAGTTGCAACTGCCGCTTGTGGGTCATATTGTGCAAGTTCATTTTTTAATTTTGATTCTGGAAGATAATTTTTGAACGCATATTTGTATTGTTCGTATGGGTTGGCATTTACTCTTTCCAATACATTAGCTGCCGCATTTGTAACGACTCCTTTTTCATCTGTCGCAGGGATGACAATCCCAAATTTGTCTTTCATAATATCAACAGGGATCCAATTTGCACCGTCTTTACTTACAAGAGATTCTCTTGCATCTCTGATAAATGCGTGTTCTCCTCCGCCAAAGATTGATTCAACGTTATTTTTGCCAACCATTTTCCCATAAACATTTGCGTAATCTTCAATTTGACCAACTCCACGAGTTAAAACAGATGGGAATGGAAAATCTGCTAAGATTGCGCCATTTGGAAATTCTTCTGATGGTGGGATTTCTGTTCCTCTCAAATATTGAGTATATTCTGTTGGGGTTGTTGCAAAGCCTTTTAGATTATGTTGTTCAACAATTTGTCTTGCTGCTTTGTCAACTCCGCAATCACTGTGTGCGAATGCAAAGCCAATGTCACTAGTTTTTGCACCATTTTCTTTTAGATAGTTAACGATTGGAGCATAGAAGTCAACGATTGCATCTTCGTATTTTTGTGAAAGTTCTTTTTTAGATAATGAAGAACCTCCACGAACTTGTTCAGGTTTGATGTTACTGTTACCAACTGAGCCAAAAATATGAGCTGGTTTTTCTCCGTATGCAGCACTCCACAAATCTTCGGTTGTTACCATCTTAGGGTTATCTACCCAACCTAACATTTTGCTTTCTTTAGGAAAAATTACTGGTTTTGCCCAATTGTCTGCCATTACGCTGGTTCCTAATGAAGTTTCTTTAATCGCAGCGTTTTTAGGAAGTAAGCCCCTAATTCCATCAAAGGCTTCTGCAACTTTTCCTTCTGCTAATTTATCTAACATATTTGATAATGCAGATGTAACTTCTGGATTAGACTCATTAATATTTTTTGCTATTGTTTCAAGTAGAATATCTTTTTGTTCTGTCCCGATATTTCTTAAATTTGCAACTCTTTCACTGGTTGCTTTTGATCCTTGAACTAGTTGATTGAATAACTTTGGCTCAAATGCCGAATTGATTTTTAACATTACACACTCCTATTTTTTACACGATGAATAAAAGAAAACGATTTGAATTGAAAAATTGCTAGTTAAAACATAATGATTTAACAATAGTTAATATAATGAATATTTGTTATTATGGTTATAAATATGAATATAAAGGCTCTTATTATTCATTTGTGTTGACAAAAATTATTTTTACGGGGTTTAATATATTTATTAAATTTGAAATTATAGAAGGATAGGTGTATATGAGAATAAACAATGTTCAAAGTAATCAAAATTTTGGAATGGCATTAAAGATAAATTCTAAGCTGTATCCAGAAATTGAAAAATCAGGATTGTCACATATTAAAAAATTAGAAAATTTAGGTGATGACGTTAAGAACGTAAAAATGTATGATGTTTGTTTAGAAAAAGATGTCTATGATTTGGAAATAAGAAGTGCAAACCCTAATGATCATACTGATTATTTAGGAAATTTTAGACGAGAAGAAAGCAATTTGGGTAAATGGCATGAATTTACTTGTAATTCCTCTGGATGTGAAGATACTTACGGAGGGTATAATCCAAATGAACCACAAATTTTTAGAACTCTTTATGGGAAGAATGCCGCTGATGAATATAAAAAATTCAAAGAGTTTGATATGTATAAACAAATTGGGGAATTATCAAAACTTTTGGAAAAACGAGATAAAAATAATATTGCAATACGTGAGGCTCAAAAAGCAAAGAAAGCCGCAGAATTGGAGGAGGCAAAAGCAGGAGAGTTAAGACTTAAAGAAGCAACAAATGATTTGATGGACAAATATAAAGCTGATTTCCCAGAAGAACAACCCATAAAAGAGAATTTATTCAGAAGAATTGTGGATAAGTTTATCGGATTTGTAATGCAAAAATAGTAGAATATTTGGATATTATAGATATTTATTGTCAAATTAACAGTTCTAATTTGACGAGATTGAGATACTTTGCTTCGTTCGAAATGGCTATTTGCACAACTCTCTCCAAGGGAAGAGAGAGAAATTGTCTTTGAGCCATTGGCGAAAAGTTACAATTACGAGAGAGGGAGCTTAATTACTACTCAATCAAACCCTCTCCCTAGCCCTCCACCCATGGGGAGGGAACTGTGTAACGAACTTATAAACTTATCAACTTATTATTGACATATAGACGTTTTCAATCAATTCCTCTTCTTTACTCCTTCCTCTCTTGAGAATGAAAATAAAAACGGCGGTAAGGACTCTGCCGAAAGAAACGATTAAGTATCATTTCTTGAGAGGTTGAACCCCGTTGGGGTGAGATTCTATGACGCTACAAAAAAAATAAAAACGGCGGTAAGGGGAATTGAACCCCTGTTTAGAGAATGAGAATCTCTCGTCCTAACCACTAGACGATACCGCTATCTATACAAAAATCTTATCACTAAAGTTAAATTTTTCAATAATAATTTTTACAAATTATTATTCTGTTTTTCGTAATCTCTTTTTTAATATATAATTAACCTAAGAGGTTGAAAATGAATCAAGAAGAAATTAAAAATAGAATTTACGAATTATCAGAAAAATATGATGAAGGAAACGATTTCGAAGGGATTGAAAAAGAATTAAAAGAGTTGTTAGCTCCATTTAAGAATGGTTCAATTGGGCTCGCTCAAATTAACCCTATTGCTGGTGACATTGAATATAATGCAAAAAAAGTTATTAAATATATTAACCATGCTCAAAATATAGGTTTGGATGTTGTGGTATTCCCAGAACTTACCCTCATGGGATATCCAATTGAGGATACTATTGATAGACACCCAATTATTGTTGAAGAAAACGTAAAATGGCTAAAAGAAATTGCAAAAATAACAAAATCAACCTCTGCAATTGTAGGTTTTGTTGAACCTCGAAAGTATGACCATTTAACGGGTAAAAAATATTATAATTCTGTTGCAGTGCTTCAAGATGGAAAAATTCAGGGAATTATAAGAAAATCGTTACTTCCAACGTATTCAGAATTTAATGATTACAGATATATTGAACCTTCTCCGATTGTTGGAAATCAGCCGAGCAATACTCTTGGACAATTTGATGAAGATAAAATTCAAAATTGTGCAAAAGTTAATGTTATAAATGGTAAAAAATATGGAATTTCAATTTGCGAAGATTGTTGGAATAATAAAGAATTTTTTAATGATACAATCTTGTATTCAGTTGACCCAATAGAAGAACTAGCAAAAGAAAAACCAGATGTGTTTATCAATTGTTCAGCTTCACCAACACGAGCTAAAAAAGAACAATTGAAGCATAATATGTTGTCTTTTGTTTCTAAAAAATATTCAACTCCAATAGTTTATGTAAATCAAGTTGGAGCAATAGATAACAGTTCTTTTGATGGTTCTAGCAGAGTGTTTGATAAAAAGGGCAAACTTTTAGCTCGTGCAAAATCATTCAAAGAACAATTTATGATTGTTAATCCGCATTTAGGACTAGGAAAAGTTTATCCATTAACTAAGGGTTTGGAAAAAACTTTAACAGAGGCAAAAGTTTATACTTTGGAATATGAACCTGATTTAGAAAGAACTTATAAAACAATTATCCAAGGAATAAGAGATTATTTTAGAAAAACAGGTTTTAGGCGTGCAGTATTAGGTTTGTCTGGAGGATTAGATTCGACAGTTTGTGCAGTTCTTTTAGCAGATGCTTTAGGAAAAGAAAATGTTTTTGGCGTGAGTATGCCTTCTAAAATTACAAGTTCTGAAAGTAAGTCTGATGCAGAAAAATTAGCAAATAATTTAGGTATAAATTTTACAGAAGCCTCTATCAAAGATATGGTTGAAACGACTAATAATTGTTTGACAAAACTATTCTCAACAGTAGAAAAAAGTTGGGATGGCAGATACTCAAAATCTTTTACAATGGATAATATTCAAGCTCGTTCAAGGGCAATATTCCTTTGGGGAATAAGTAACGAATTTGGTTCTTGCTTGCCAATAGCTACTTCTGATAAATCCGAGCTTTACATGGGGTATGCAACGATTAATGGTGATATGTCTGGTGGTTTTGCTCCAATTGCGGATGTTCCGAAAACTAAACTTTTTGCTCTTGCAAGATGGATGAATGAAAATAGGGAAAAGAAAAACGCTATTCCTGAAGCAATTATTTTGAAAAAACCTGGAGCAGAACTTGCAATTGACCCTAAAACAGGAAAACCATTGATTGCTGAAGATGCTTTGATGCCTTATGAGTTCTTAGATGAAGTTATTTGGAGAATTGAAAATAAAAAAGAACATTATTTTGATATGCTTAATTCAACATTCTTATACGAAACAAAAAATGATGTTTCAAAAGAACAAAAATTTGAATGGCTAGACAAGTTTTATAGAAGGATGTCAACAGCATTGTATAAATGGTCTATTTTGCCTCCATCTGTAATTGTAGATTCTCGCTCAATTAATAAATATGACTACAAGCAACCAATAACGTCTTCAAGAATAAATTATAAAGGTTTAGCTCCAGAAGAAATTCAATCTAAAATTGAAGAATATATGAAATAATTCTTTTGTTAGAAATGGTTGTTACAATATATTAAGAAAACAAAAAACTAATAATTTGTCTTAAATTCGCAATTGGTAAGGGGTTAATATATGTTTACACAATAAATCCCTATGAGGATGTATAAATAGCTTGTTCATATGTTATTATTGAAGATGTAAGAGGGAATTATACATTTTATATGATTAAGTTTAATATTTTAAAACGTTTATTTAAACGTGCACCAATGAATTTTTATAATTATGTTGATGGTACAACTGTAATTAAGTCAATCAACAATACTTTCCAAGGTTACAAGTTTGATAAAATTATTGATGAAGAGTATATTTCTTCAATTTGGAGTTCTATAAAACAGTATAAAAGAATTACCACAATAGGTGTATTTTTGGCTTTTATTATTTTGTTGTATGGTGTGGTATTCCCTTATTATACTTTTTTGTCAAAGTTAAGATGGTATTTTAGTGCGTTACCGCTTTTGATTGCTATCTTTGTGATTTATCAAACAATCCTTCGTATTTGTACCGCCCACTTTGAAAAATGGTTAAAAAAGAACTTTGGCGAGTTTGAAAGAACGGTTTATAATCCAACTGATTTTATTGATGAAAAATATTATAAACTTTTCAAGCTTGAATTAGCTAAAGCTTTTGGACTTATTTTAGTGTTGTTGATGTGTTTTTGTATTGGTTCTCCTTCAAAAATTACCCTTAATTTAATAAATAATAAAAAATATGACCAAGCTATAAAACTTGCAACTGTTGGTTCAAAAATATTCCCTATTGCTCCAACTTGGTATTCTTTAAGAGGATACTCAAAGTTCCAAATAAAGGATTACGATGGTGCGATAAAGGATTATGACAAGGCTTATAGGTTAGGTCCAGATGAGTATAGTGTTATGAATTTTGATAATAAAATTTTCATTAAATATTATACAAAACAATATAAAAGTGCGATTAAAGATTTTGATTCTGAAATTGCTAATGCTCAAACGGATGAAGATAGAGATTCTTTCTTGTGGGATAAAGCACAATTTTTATATAATATCAAACAATATGAAGAGGCTCTAAAAATATATAATGATTTGCTTGTAAAATCGAATGAAGACAGGGTCTTTTTGTTGCAAAATAGATTGTATTTTGAGAGAGCAGAAGTTTATAAAAAACTTGGGAAAGTAGAATTAGCTGAACAAGATTTGCAAAATGCTAATAATTTGGATATAGAGGAATCATTTAAAAATCCAATTCCAGAACCAACATTATTGTTAGATGAGATGTAATTTTTAATTTATCGAAGGTCTTTAAGTTGAACTTTTACGTTTCCTTCATTTAAGTTTCCGCAGATGGAAACCTTGAATACTGATTCTATATCCATAGGTTTAATTTTTATTGGTGGAATTTGTGCTAGTTTTGCTTTGTATGTCGCTTTTGTTTTTTCGACTCTGAAAATGACTCGGTAAATTAATTCTAGATAAAAGTTTGGGTTCGTTTTTAATGCTAATCCAGATAAAGAAATATTCAAATTGAATCTATTAGATAAAATTTGCTCGTATTTTGTTTGCATTCTATGAGAAGTTAGAACTGGAGGAAGCAAATACAAATAAGAAAAGTACAGCCCTCCTGTTATATTGTAAATGACGATAGTAAAATAACGTATTTTTTGTGCAATTTCATACGCTAATTTTAACACAAAAACGGGGTTGAATTTTCAACCCCGTTTTATAATCTATGTGTTTTATTTTTCCTTTTTATTTTTTTATTTAGAGAAAAATGACGGATTGCTTTCTTCTGGTTCTAATTGTTCAATTGTTGTTCCTTGCGTTTTTGTTGTTGATTGTTCTTCTCTTAACTTAATAAGTTCTTCAACCGTCATCCCTTCTTCTCCTTCTGCGGGAGTTGGGATGGTATCAACAAAGTCTTTAGCACTTTGAATTTCAGAATCTAACGCAAGCCATTTGAAGGATTTAATCATTTTTAATGGTTTTCTTGTATCGCCGTGAAGTACAACTTGGAATTTAGTTGCATTTCCCTCAGTTTTACCCTTGCCTAAGTGTGGAATAGCTTTCAATTCTTCTGTTGAAACAGATTGGCAGAAGATTGAAAAAGATTTTGCCACTACAACATTTAACCCTGGAGTATTTTTAATTAAATTTACTGGATTGATATTTGCAACAGGTCCTAATTTGTCAGAAAATGTTGAAGCCAATTTTGCACGAAGTTTCATATCCGCACTATTATCGAGTAAATTAATTTTTCCTGCAATATACATTGACATTACATTTCCTTGAGATTTAATCGGTTCAATATTTGCCCATCCATCTTTGAATGTTAAATGCCCATATAAACTGTTGAAATGTGAAGTATCAATAGTGGCAATGTTTGTAATTACAGAACCGATTGTTGAAGAAAAGAACGCATTTTCTCTCAAGTTTTCGGCCATCAAGAAGTTTTCAAATTTCCCAAAAGGTCCGAGTTGTCCATCTTTTACATTAAAGTCAACAGCTCCTTTCAATGTTTGCAATTGTTCTTCCATTGTTAGACCTTTTAGTGTTATATTTGTTGAAAAATTCATTGTTCCAGATAAGGTGTCTTTCATATTTGCGAGTTCTAATAAGACTTTTTCAACATCAAAGTTTTTGCCTTGAACCTTAACTGCTAAATCGGTTGTAGCTAAATTCATTGCAATATTACCATCGACACTTCCGCCCATAGAGTGAGTTCTTAATCTATCTAGGTGTAATACGTTATTTGCTAGTGAAATTCTTCCTGTTGTATTGTCAGCAACGATATTGCCAGATTTAATTTTCGCAAAGTGAATTATACCTCTCTGAACTGTTACTGGAATGTTCGTGGTTGTTTTTGAAGCTGTACTTGATGCTGGAGTTGCAGGTAATGATTTCATTAAGTTATTAGATACAATCATCAATTTATCAACGTCAAGCATTTTTGAAAATACTCTAACATTTGATAATGTCATTGTTTGTAAAAGGTCAAAGTTTGTCTGAGTAGTGATTCTGAAATCTGAACCATTTGCATCAATATCGTTCAAGGAAATATTTAAATTTCTATTATTGATGTTCAAAATGCCATGACGCATTTTTGTTTGAATTTCAGGGATTTCTAGATTTCTAATTGTTAAATCCCCTGTTAATCTTGGAGAATATAAATTCCCAAATGAGAATAAATGTCCGCCGACAGTAAATTTTGAACGATTAAAAATACAAATTGAACCATCCAATTCTCTAGGGATTGAAATTTTGAATAAGTTAATAAAAGGAGTTGTGTTCAAATTTGAAACCATCCCTTTTATTGAAACAACTTCTTTCGCTCCTCCCATGTTCGAGTACAAGTTATCGTTAAATTGGGCGTTTTGGTTTCTTGAATATAATCCAGAATTTGCAATTTTTATAGAATCATCGTTTTTATTCAAAATGAATTGGAATAGAGATTGTTTTCCATCTAAATTATTAATTTTTATAGGAGTAATATAGTTACTATCGTTCGCAATTGCTTGAACTATAACTTTCATTCTTTTTCCGTGCGTAGAAAATAATGCTTTTATTGGTATCGTTCCTCTCATTGATAAATAAGGGGTTGCATCTGACCCAATAAAGTTTGCAATATCGGAAACTACAAGTCCTCCATCTGCTCTGAATTCTGTTTCCATATCAGATAGGTAGTTTTTGATATTTCCGCTTAAATAAATGTCGGAATGATTATTAACTCTGATTTTTGATTTATTTAATTTTACATTTTTATTGTCAATGTTGATTGTTAATAATTCGTCTTTAATAACAGAATTGGTTTTTGGTAATGTAAATAAAAATCCTTTGTTTATCATTTTACCAAATATTTTTCCAGAATAATTTGCAATGACGAATTTTGAATCTGAGTTAGATAATATAAAATTCCCTGCTCTATCTCTCAATACAAGGTTTTCTAGGTCCGTTTTTAATAATGCGGAAATCCCTTTAATTTCTCCTGTAACTTTTGAGTTTAATGATAAATTCCCAGAAGAAAGAATATATTCTTCTTTAATATCTTTTGGTGCAAATGCTAAATACAATCCAGAAAGTGGAATTTTATCGGCCTTGATGTCAAAATTTGCAATAGAATTTGAATCGATTTTTCCAGAGAAAACAAGTGGTTTGTTGTTAATCAATACTCTGCTATCAAGAACTTGAAGGGTGTTATTATCTAGGAATATATTTGCCTTCATATTGTTGAAAATCAATCCAATATTTTTATCCGAAATATTTCCATTTCTGATAAGAATTTTACCTGTGGATGTTATATCTTTGAAGTCTGTTTTCAAGCTTGCGTTTGCAAGTAAATATCCGCTTGCTGTCATGTTTGCAATATCATTTTGAATATGAATTGTATCTAAGTAGGCTTTTGTTATATTCAAAAGGTTTGCAAAATGAACTTTTGGAGATTTTAATTTTAAGTCAATATATGGATTATCTTTTCCATAATCAACTGTTCCGAATAAGTTTAGGTATTCTGAGTCTGTAACATAAATATTTGTATCAATATCAGAAACCGTTCCATTTGATTTTAATTTAAAATAAGATTCTGGAAGTTGTAAGCCAGAAAGTTTTACTGTCGTATTTTCAACATCTACATAGCCGTTCAATAAAATAGTTTTGTCTATTTTGTGTTGTCTAATTTTAAGTTTAGTATTTATATTAGATTTTAAATCGTAAGTTCTGTACGCTGTTACAGGGTTAACGAAAGGTAGTGAAAAAACTTCTTCGTTATTTTGAAATTTCTTTTCTTTCTTAACTTCTGGCAAGAAAGTATCAATATCTAATTTAGCAACGACATTTGTATTGTCATCACTTAGCAATTTTGCCTCGGTTTTTAGTTTTGCGGTTTTACCGTTGAAATACCCAAGTTTTAACTTATCACCTTTCAATGTTAATTTATGATGAGCTTTTGTATCATCTATAACTGCGGAATAATTTTTTAAGTTAACAGAAGGTGCAAATATTTTGACTTTAGATACATCAATTGGTAGATTTTGAGGCTCAACGGCTTCAATGGTTGGATTTTCTAATCGTTCTTTTCTTTGTTTATTTACAATGTCTTCATAGACTTTACCTACTTTGAAGCTTTCGTTATTTAAGATTTCAATGTTCAATTTTGGAGTGTCAATTTCGACATTAGAAATTCTAACACTTCTCAATAACAAGCTTGGTAAAAATACTTTACCTTTAAAAGAATTGGCACTTAAAACTTCTGAGCCATCTGGAAGATTAACACTAATTTTTCCCGTTTTAATTCCTGCTTCTAAAAATGGAGAAGTGGTTAATTTTAAATCATCATAATCTAACGTCAAGTTGGTATTATCTTTAACAAGTTTTTGAATATCTGGCTTATAAGTATTCAAATCTATTTTTCTTGGTAAATAAAATAAAAATGCTAAATATAAGCATAGAATTACACCTAAAATTAAATATCCTGTTATAGTAAAAAATTTTTTCATTATACCCTCGATTACCATACATTTTATACCAGAATTATAGGATAAAGAATGTTAAAATCCGAGTATAATTAATAAATATTTACTTTATTAAATAGCTGTATTGTTGCAAAATTGGTTCAATGCTATTTGCTTCTGTTGCAGTTAGTTTTTTGAAGGTTAATAGAGTTTCTCGTTGAGGGTCAATTACACAAAAATAGTGGCAATATTCCATTAAATCTTTTGTGGCTCGAACGTCATAAGGGGTAGGATAAGATATTTCTTTATTTTCATACATATAAATCATGTTGAATTTATTGCTGTAAGAAGTTATAGATGTTTTTAATTTCTCGTGTAATAATTTAAAATTCGGATTTTCATTTTTAGGCTCAATTATTAGGATTGAAATTTTTGATTTATTACGAAAAACACTAGAAAAATCAGCATTTAGAGTTAATAAATCCTTGACATGATTAGGAATTGTGTATAATTCAAAACTCACATGGTTATTCACAAAATATGTTTTTAGAATAGGAGGCAAACTAGATGATGTTAATGGCTCAAATGATTCTTGCTTTTCTCCTGTTCTTGTCTTTCGCATAAAGTCAAAATGCGGGAACGCATAACACGCAATAATTAATAATACTAAAAATGCAATAAATGATTTCATATCTCTAATATACAAAATTTTTAAAGAAAATACAAGAAATAGAGGACGATTATATTATAAAACCGTCCTCTATAAATGAATAATTATTTTACTCTAAAAGTTACATTTGCAACAGAAGTAACTTTCTTTTCAATTGAAGTAGTATCGCTTATGCCCATATCAGAAACATTTGTTGAATCTGTTGGTGTAATTTGGAACACTCCCATACTTACAGATTGAATTTTACCAACTCTATTGTGTGTTGGTTTTAGCATTGCTGAAGCTCTTTGTTTTGCATCTTTTGTTGCTTCTTCAAGCATTTGAACTTTTAAATCAGCTAATTTTGAATAAAAGTAAGATGGTTCATCAACGCTAATATCAATACCTTGTTGAGTTAAATTGGTTATATCATTTGAAACTTTTTTGATTTTTTGTACGTCTGAAGATTTTACAGATATTCTTTGAGTTGAATCATACGCAATTATTTGATTTGTTGTAACTCCGTTAGAGTTCATTGCGTAAATATCGTAGCCTTGAGGTGCTTTTACGTCAATATCGTTATCTTCAAATCCTTGAGATTTCAAATATTTCATAATTGTTGGGCGTTGTTTGTTTAAAGTTGCAAAGCATTGAGCTTTATTTGTTTGTCTAGAGTGAATAGTGAATTCAAAACGTCCTCTATCTGATACTACATTTTGAGAATAAGAACCTGTAACGGATACAACATCTTTTGAAAATCCGTTAGTTACAACCGCAGAAGCAATCACTCCGCCAATTGCAATAACCAAGCCTAAAGACAATAGCTGGAATTTTTCTAATTTTTCTAAGAACATAATTTTACTCCTTTTTATGAATATCAAGCAATATACTATAATTAAAATAAAAAAAAGCAATAACCTAAAAAATATTTCACAAAAACAAATTTTGTTATAAAATGTTGGAGTGTATCATATAAGGAGAATAGGTTTTATGAAAAAAGTTTTATTTTCTTTGTTTATTGCAATTGCAATAACAATTCCAGCATCGGCTGCAAGTTACAATGCAACAAATAGAGTTTCTACTGTTGGTCAAACTTTACTTACAAAGAACGGTATTCCTGCTACAAATGTTAAATTCGCAGTAGTTTCTGGAGCAGTTGACAATTCTAATTATTCAACTAATAAAGTGGTAAATGTTTCAACAAATGAACTAGCTTATGCTGGTAATGATAATGAAGTTGCAGCTGTTGTTGCAAATGAATTAGGACATATCATCGCTGGACATGCTTCTAGAGGAAAGGTTGTATCTTTATTGCAAGCAGCAACAGATACAAATATTTCAACAAATGAAACTGCAACTACTCTAGCTACAAGTTATGCAAGCCTTCAAAAGGAAAAAGAAGCAGATGTAATTGCTGTTAACTTAATGTCTAACGCTGGCTACAATCCTCTTGCAATAATTGTTATTTTGACAAAACAAACAAGTACATATTGGGAAGCTATTCAAGGTAAACCAGCAAATGCTGAAAGAGCAATGAATGTTTATGATTATACTGCTTATGCTTATCCTGCAAAATTGAAAGCTGGGTATAGTTGCAATGAATACAAAAATTTCTTGACTTATGCAAATACTGTTTTAACAACAAGAAAAGAAAACAAAAAATTAGCTGCAAAATCAGCAAAAGAAGTTAAAAAATATAGAAAAAATAGTGTAAACCAAATTGCTAAATTCAAAACAAGAGGTGGTATGAGCGGTTGGGATGCTGCTTATGGGTTGTTAAACGGTTCAAACTAATATAAAACTATAAGTTAAAATAATTTCAAAAGCGTCAGGTTTTCTCGTAAAATCTGGCGTTTTTAATTATTCAAATAAATTTTTGAACTTTTTTCTTTCATGCTCGTTATATAGATGTAGGCAGAGAAAAGAGAATATAAAAGGAGGTCATTATGAAAAAGATAATCGCAACAGCTTTATGTTTAACTTTAGCAACACCTTGTTTTGCTGCGAGTAGATACCATGATAAATATCCAAATCGTGGTTTCCATAATCACAAACATCAATGTTATGACAGATGTGCGTATAATGACCTTCACACAAGACGTCATTATACTAGAACTTCAGAAAGAACAAGAACAATTGGAGCAGTTGCAGGGATTGCTGGTATCGCAATGATAATTTCTGCGATTGTTGATTAAATTCTATACACCTTAATCTACTAACATATCCTTACCAACACCGATTTACTCCAAACCGAATCTGGATTTTGCAAGATATTGCGAAATCCTGTTTTGTATTGTAACAACTTCTTAACAATAGAGGCTAAATAATTAAAGTTTTTTCAAAAACTAACCGATACATAAAATGTAATTAAAATTAAAAACAAAATTTAATTGACAATAATAATTTTTCCTCCTTTTCCCCTACTACTACTAAACGGAACCTTCTAGGTTCCTTTTTTATTGGAGAAAAAATAATAAAAAGGAGATTGTAACAACTTCTTAACAATAAAGACTAAATAATTAAAGTTTTTTCAAAAACTAACCGATATATAAAATGTAATTAAAATCAAAAACAAATTAAATTGACACTAATAATTTTTCCTCCTTTTCCCCTACTACTACTAAATGGAACCTTCTAGGTTCCTTTTTTATTGGGTTTAAAAGTTTGTTTTATCATTAAAATCCATATCAAGATGAAAAGAGGTGCAACAATTACGACTCGTGGATTGTATTCATACGCTTGTTGAAACTCAAGTCTGCTCAATGCTGCAAACGCTCTTGTCATTCCACAGCCTAAACATTCGTGATGAAATATTAGTTTAAATAAACAAAAGACCTTAAAATGAGCTTTTACGGCCAAATTTGCCAAGATTGCACACCAAAAAGGTAAGCTCAAAACAAAGATTCTATTTATCAAGATTTTATCTATTTTCATATTATTCTCTAAAAGAAAAGCAGTACCGATTTTTCGATACTGCTTTTTCTCAATTATTATTTAACTATGAACCAGCTGCAACTCCAGCACCTAAAGCTGCAAAGAAAATTGCCAATTGTAATAAGACGTAAAGAATAGTCATTAACATAACTGCTATATAAATATAGCCAAGCCAATTAATTCTTTCATATAATTCGCTTCCATCATCGTGGTTCCATGAACCAATAGCAATCATAATGCCGTCTATCATTGCCCAAATTGCTGAAATAGGGGCTAAACAACAAGTAAGAGTCATAATTGCCATTGCCCATGCTGTACCTGTTTTACCTGTGTAAAAACGATGAGCTCCAAATGCACCTAATGTCCAACATAACATCATTGTTGCAACCCAGTTTTTACCTTCTAATTTGTTCAAAGTTGTATCTGAACCATATTCTGTAATAGCCATTTAAAAATCTCCTCTTAATTTGTTACTTATGATTGTCCTGCAAATAATGCTGCTATTGAAAGAAGGTTTGATAACATTCCTACAATAATTGATAATACTAATAAAGCTCCTAGAACAATTGCAACAACTTTGTTATAATCTGTTAAAGTTTTTCCTTTAGCATCATTGAATTTGTTAGCTAAAATACAGATAAGGTCAATCAATGCCCATAATCCACATCCTCCAAAAGTTAATAATTGAACAATGCCGATCCAGACATATCCAGTGTAAAATCTATGGATTCCCAAAAATCCTACAAAAAATGATAGTAGAGCTGTAACTAGCCATGATTTTTCAGCTGCTTGAGGTTGTACCTGTGGGTTTGCATTCATACTCATAGTTCATAATTCCTTTCTTTATTCAAATATAAATAAACACCATAGTCATTTTAGTACTGACTATGGTGTTTGTAATCATTCAATAAATGTATTTAATTATTTTCCAGTAGAACCAAATCCACCTTCTCCACGAGTTGTTTCAGTTAATTCTGTAACAACCTCTAGTTTTGCTTGTTCAACACGAGCAATAACCATTTGTGCAATTCTTTCATCTGGTTGGATTGTGTATGTTTCATTTGAAATATTTACGATAGGAACGCAAACTTCGCCTCTGTAATCTTCGTCAATTGTTCCAACACAGTTGATTAAAGTAATACCGTGTTTTATAGATAAACCAGAACGAGGTCTTACTTGTGCTTCATAGCCGTGTTCTAATTCGATTTTTAATCCAGTTGGAACAAGTTTTCTTTCTAGTGGTTTCAATTCCATTGGCTCAGAAATTGCGGCACATAAATCCATGCCTGCTGCTCCTTCTGTTTTATATTCTGGCAAAATATTGTTGTGTGGTAATTTTTCAATTTTCAATACTGTCATCTTATTCCCTTTCTTATTATTGAACTTTAGCGGATTTAATTTCTTCTTCAACCTTAGTTAAAATTTCATCTAATTTAGAAGAATCTTTAACTCCTCCTTGAGCAAAGTTTGGACGTCCGCCACCATTTGCTCCAGTTGCTCTTGCAATTTCTCCAACAAGTTTACCAGCATTGATTCCTTGTTTTACAAAATTGTCAGAAACTTTAACCGCAACAGTTGTTTCTCCTGCAAGGATAATTACGCTGTTTCCAAGTTTGTTAGATAAATATTCCAATCCGATTTTGATTCCGAGAGGTTTTAATCCTTCAACCTTAGAGATGAATAATTTTCCGCCTTCAATTTCTTGAGCTTTTGAAATAAATGATGCAAATTTGTTTCTTGCATTTTCTTCTTCAAGTTTTTCAATATTTTTTTGAAGTTCTCTATTTTCATCTGACAATTTTTCAACACGTTCAACAACTTCATCAAAGTGAGATTTGAATTTAGTTGATAGTTTGTCAATTTCAGCAGATTTTGCATTTAGATACTCTATTGCTGAAGTTGATACCGCTGCTTCAATACGTCTTGTACCCGCAGCGATTGCGCTTTCAGAAATAATTTTAACAACTCTTAAATCAACAAGTTGTCTGGCATGAGTTCCTGCACAAAATTCTTTTGAAATGCAATCTACACCGTCTTTTGTTTCTTTTTCGATAGATACAACTCTAACCGTATCTCCGTATTTTTCTCCAAATAGGGCAGTTGCTCCAGTTAATTCAGCTTCTTTAATTCCCATAACTTTGGTATTAACTTTATAACCTTCGCCAATCCATTTGTTCATTAAGTTTTCAACCTTAACAATTTCATCAGATGTCATAGCTCTAGAGAAAGTAAAGTCAAATCTCATACGGTTTTCTTCAACATAAGAACCAGCCTGTTTTACTTCTGAACCAAGTACTTTAACTAATGCTGCTTGAAGTAAGTGGGCAGATGTGTGATGAACTCTAATTTTTTCTCTTCTGTCAACATCAATATAAGCTTTAACTGTATCTCCAATAGACACTTCACCATTTAAGACATTACATCTGTGAACGTATAAATCGTTAACTTTGAATGTAGTTAAAACTTCAGCTTTCAAGTTTTCGCTTTCGATGTATCCACTATCTCCAACTTGACCACCGCATTCAGCGTAGAACGGAGTTTTGTCAAGTACAATGTCAACATATCCTTCGCCTTCAACTTGAGCTAATATTTTAGCATCAGAACATTCATTATCTGTATAACCGATGAAGTTAGTTGAGCCAACTTCTTTTTCGATTTTTGCGTATTTCATATCTCCAGTTACACTGATTTTTGCAGTTGCAGCTTTAGCACGTTCTTTTTGCTCTTGCATTGCAGCTTTGAAGCCAGCTTCGTCAACATTCAATCCTTGTTCGGCTGCAATCTCTTTTGTTAATTCAAATGGGAAACCAAAAGTATCATAAAGTTTGAATGCACTTTCTCCATCAATATCCTTTTTGTTTTCGATAAATTCGTCTAACATTTTGTATCCTCTGTCAAGAGTTTTTGCAAAACGTTCTTCTTCTTTTTTAATTGTATCAATGATTTTTTGTTTATTTTTAACTAAATCAGGATATGCTTCGCCATAATTTTCAACGATTACATCAACTAATTTGTACAAGAAAGGTAATTCCATACCCAAGATTTTTCCGTGACGTAATGCTCTTCTCAAAATCATACGAAGAACATAACTTCTTCCTTCATTCCCTGGGATAACACCGTCTGAAATTAGGAAAGAAACACATCTTGCGTGGTCTGTAATAATTCTCAATGACACATCTGTTTTTTCAGATTGTTTGTATGGAACTCCACTCATTTCAGAAACCTTGTCCATAATTGGTTTCAATAAATCTGTTTCAAATGTAGAAGCAACGCCTTGGCAAACCATGGCAATACGTTCTAGCCCCATGCCAGTATCAACGTTTTTCTTTCCTAGCGGAGATTGGTTTCCTTCTTCATCTTGGTATAATTCAGTGAATACCAAATTCCAGATTTCAACCCATCTATCACATTCGCAAGTGTCAATACCACAATTAGGATCATCACATTTGTATTGTTCGCCTAAATCGTAGTGAATTTCAGAACAAGGTCCACAAGAACCTGAAGCTCCTGGAGGGCCCCAGAAATTGTCCTTTTTACCTTTACGTTTAATACGTTCTGCTGGAACACCTACGCTTCTCCAGATATTAAAAGCTTCTTCATCTGTTTCGTAAATTGTAATCCATAGTCTATCTTTATCTAATTTCAAGACTTCTGTAACAAATTCCCAAGCCCAAGGAATAATTTCTTTTTTGTAGTAGTCGCCAAAAGAGAAATTTCCTAACATTTCAAAGAATGTGTGGTGGCGAGGAGTTCTACCAACATTTTCAATATCAGAATCTTTACCACCAGCTCTAGCACATTTTTGACAAGAAGTTGCTCTCGCAGGTTCGTAAGGGCAAGGTTTAATTCCTAAAAATATTGGTAGGAATTGCAACATCCCAGCAGTTGTAAGAAGAACCGTTGGGTTGTCAGGAACAAGGCTTGAACTCTCAACGATAGTATGTTGATGCTTGTTTTTAAAATAATCTAAATATAATTTTCTAATTTCATTTCCGCTTAGCATAATCTTTTCCTTTATATATTAAATTACAGTATAGAAAAATTATAGCTTAAACATAAAAAATCCGAAAAAATATATGAGTTAATATGGATTTTTATTAACTTAAACCTCTCCACTTGGATAGTATAAAACTGAACAGTTGATTAGTTGTAAGTAGGATATTTTGCTAGTTAAATAAATTTGTAATACAAAATTAAAAACTTTTTCATACTTCCAGCTATTCATAAACAGGAGCCAATATGGCTCTTTTCTTTTATGGGTGAGGAATAAATGAATTTAAAAATTAGACTTGCAAGAAAAAATTTTCGTGCTAAGATAAGAAACGTAAGCCCTGGTAGCTCAGCTGGATAGAGCAACCGCCTTCTAAGCGGTAGGTCATGCGGGCACAAAAATCGAAAAATTGACAACTGAATAAATATAACTTATGCGTCTGTAGCTCAGCTGGATAGAGCATCTGCCTTCTAAGCAGAGGGTCGCGCGTTCGAATCGCGCCAGGCGTATTTTTTGTGCCTATTTTTGAAAATACTACAAATTTACTACAAATTGGAGAAAACATGTCAGAAAAAGTATTTATAAGTTATAGTTGGGATACTGAAGAACACAAAGAACAGGTATTATCCTTTGCAAATGAATTAGTTCACAAAGGAGTTGATGTTATACTTGATAGATATGAAGAAGCCCCTACTAAAGGTTGGCCTATTTGGATGGAAGATTCAATTGAGGAAGCAAAATTTGTTTTAATAGTATTTACAAAAAAATATTTACAACGTTTCTCTAAAAAAGAACCTGTTAATGGAAGAGGTGCCATATTTGAAGGTGCCATTATAACTCAAGATATATATGATGCTAATGGTTGCAATGAAAAATTTATACCGATAATTATGAGTCCTAACGATGAACAGTATATTGCTAAAATTCTAAGAGCTTATACTGTATATAGAATATATGACAACCAAGATTATACAAAGCTATATGCAAGGTTAACTGGACAAAGGTTTATTGAAAAACCGAAACTTGGGAAGATTGTACCAATTGATAAAAATGTTTTATTGAATAATTCTTTACCTGAATTCAAGATTGATTCGGTTGATGAATTAGTAAAATTTGTATCCGAATTAAATATTGATTCGTTGAGTGATGATATTCAAATTGGTTTATCTAAGGGGTCTAGGACTCAACGACAAGAAGAAATTTTAAACTTTAGATTTTTTTCTTTAAATCAGAGTCCAATAAATATTATTATTAATGAGAACATTGAAGGACAATATGAAATTAGAGTAATTGCAAATAGTTCTTTTATTAACGGCAAACAGGTTAATCTATTAGCTAGTGAGCTAATACAAAAACTAGAACATTCTGTATCAAATTTGCAACTGGTGTCTTCTGATAGAAATGATATCTGTAATGGAACAATATTACGTTATATTATTACATATGATAATTAACCCTAAGTTCCAAACTTTCTAATTTCAACAACTGCTGCTTTATCGACAATATTATCAAGCAAATTAACGCATTGTTCGTTGACTTCCGATAATAAGTGAGTGTATAAGTCCATAGTCATTTTGATTGAGCTATGGCCTAATTGGTGCTGAACATACTTCATTGGTGCGCCGTTAGCGAGCAACAAACTTGCATAAGTATGTCTTAAATCATGAAATCTCAATGAATCGATTCCGGCACGGTTTAAAGCAGGTTTAAATCTTCTTTTAATCATATTATTAGCATCTTGATAGCCACCGTCACCATTAGGGAAAACAAGATTGTGTTCGCCTTTAGGACAAGCTAAACGCCATTCTTTCAAAACTTTTACAAGCTCTAATGACATATCGACTTTTCTTACTTTTCCAGTCTTTGTTGTGCCAACTCGACCATGAGTAAAATTTTTATCAACTGTTATTTTTCTTGTTATCCAGTTTATTGAATCCCAAGTTAAGCCCATTAATTCACCTTGTCTCATGCCAGTAAATAGTGCAGTAAAAAGCAATGGGTAAAAGTCGGGGTAAATTTCTTTTGTTTTTGATATAAGAATTTTTGTTTCTTCCGTTGATAATGAGCGGATTTCTTCACTTCTTTCTTCTTTCAATGATTTTATACGGGCAAGAGGATTTTTTACCACTATATCCATATCAATCATAAAGCTGTAAATTTGACTCATGAGCTTTGTGTACTTATTCACGGTTGAATTTCTACGACCTGTTTCAAGTTCTTGTGCAACAAATTCATTGACAGCAAGCGGTGTTATTTCACAAAGTTTTAACTTCCCAAAATACGGTAATAAATGATTTTTTAAGTAACCCTTGTAACCGTGTTCCGTGTTATACTTGCATTTCTTGCTTGCATGCAATCGCATAAAGATTTCAGAGGCTTCTTTAAAAGTCATTTTGCAATCGCCTGGTGCTGTGCCGGTTTGTACTTTGGATAAAATATCAACCATAGCACTTTCTGCTTCAACTTTTGTTTTGAATCCGCCTTTAACTTTTCTTTTCCCAAAGAGGTCGAGATAATCGACCTCCCAGTAATTCGCACGTTTATTTTTTCTTACTTTAGCCATTTTGTACCGCCTTTATTTTTATTATGCCGTGTTTTTCGCTTTCTGTAAGCACTTTGACTACAAATTGCTAACAGAATTTTTCTTGATGTACTCTTGAATCGTATCTGGTGAAAACCTAAGCTTTCCTCCGAGTTTCACAAACGGGATTTCCCGTTTGTGTACCCAGCGATAAATTGTACTCGTTGATGTTTGAAAGAGTTCCGCAATTTCTTCTACTGTAAGTAATTTCATAGCAGCCCCCTTAAATTAAATCCTGATACTTATTTTCATCAACAAAGCTAAATGAATAGTATGTTACATTTGCATGACCTTTTTGAGTTTTGATTATAATCTCATCAGATAAATTGTTTTTGATATTTTTTAAACGAGTGCTTACTGATTTTGGGTTCTTGTACACTTGTTCAAAAGGTTTTATTAATGATTTTGTTACAGCTATTTTTATAAATTCTTCGTAAAGTTGGGCTGATGTAAAGCGTTTCCCTCTATTTTCAACATTTGCTACAAATTCTTTTAGGATAATATAAAGAACATCATCTCGTAATGTAAATTCGTTTTGAATTTTTATCATTGTGGAGAATATCTTCTTCAGCTCCTCAATTTCATTTTTATCTTTTGCAGTTTTTAGTGCAAAGACTGCAAAATCTGCCATTCTAAATGCGACCACAATACATGCATCTTTATTTTTATAGAGCTTTGAAATCATCTTTTGAAGTTGATTTACCACGTAACTCATAATTTCATTTCTTTCATCCATTGCTTCTTTTTTAAGGTGGCTTTCGTCCTGAAAAATGTCATATCTTTCGAGATAAATGCATACTAAACGGTCCGCAACATCATCTCTTGTAAATTGTGGCGTTCTTGAGGTAAGTGCAACAAAGCACTTTACATCATATTCAACTTCATCATTGGTTGTATAATAAACACGCTTTTTAATTGTTTGCCCTGTTGCAATTCGTGCAAGTGCATCGTTTAAGTTTTTAGTCGGATTATCAAGATTATCTATCACGACATAATAATTATTGGTTATAATCGTGTCTAAATCTCTACAATCACCCGATACTGAGGTAACATCAAATTTACTACCAAATAAGACTTGTCCAACACGTCTTAAAAATGTTGTTTTGCCACTACCCTTTTCACCAATTACTGTAAAAATGGGTTTTGTTTTCATTATTGACTCGAAAAACAGGCTATAAAACCATATCGCTGCGAGTTTTCTTTGAGTATTAGCATTTAAGAGGCTTGAACAAGTATCAACATTTAATTTGCTTGTTAAATATTTAGATACATAATTAATTTTTTTATTAAATTCAACAAGTTTAAATGGTTGATAATTTTTTAACTCAACAAACATAATACCTTCATCGCCATTTTCTTGAGTTGAGATTTCATTAGGAGTAATTTTTAATACTTCTTTTTTACCATTGTAAATATATAAACTAAATTTTTTAGGGTCATAGTATGCATATTTATATATTTCAACATTTTGAGCATATTCCAAGCAATAAACAAATACCTCATTCAAAACATATTTATACAATCCTTCAGAAGCATTTAGTCCCCATTTGGTAAATAAAGTTTTTATCTCAAAAGATTCATTAGAAATACATATTAATCGCTTGGTATCATTAAGAAATAAATAATATTGATTTTCCGCTTTATAAAATTTGCCCATACTTGAAAGTTCTGCAATTATAAGTTCGGATATTTTGTCTTTTTTAGAATTTCTACCAACTTCTTGACTTGCTTGTATTCGTCTTACCTTAGCTTTTATTGAAATATTTGATTCGGGTATTTTACAATCAGAATCACAAATTATTTTACTAAGGCTTATATTTGGATTTTCGCCCTTTAGGATAGAACAACCTGCAACATCTTCATTTTTGTATGTTGATTCAACCGTCGCAATTCTTCCTAATAATTCTTCATCACGGTTGAATTGCACAATTTCAGTTATTACATTTATAGCCTCATCAAGAGATACTTTCGCAACTTTCTTTAAAACTCCAGCAACAGCCATAGTTAAAGAGTTTCTTTCGCCGTCTTTCCAGTTTAAAGCAACTTTTCTAATACAATCAGGATATTTACTTAAAGATTCTTGAAACAAGAGCATTGAATTATTAACCTGCATAGAATTTTTTATTCTTGTCAGAGGATTTGTTATGGCTTCCATATTCTCACCTTCAACAAAACATGATTTTTTAAGTTCAAAAAATTCTTCGCTCAAAGTTTTTTCATCTTGGTACATTCCAAAACATGGTAAAAATATTGCATTTCCCTTTTTGCCTTTAGGAAAAATTTCAATAACCCCATTTGCAATTTTCTTTCCGGTTACTTCGGTTACTACCTTTTCTAATAAGTTTTGAATATAATCTCGTTTTTGAGGAACAGAGAAGAAAATAAAAATATGAAAACCTTTTGATTTTGACTGTTCGATTAAAGCATTTAGTCTGTACTCTTCAAAAAGGTTATTTTGTAGACTAAGAGCCATTTTATATTTTTCTTCTGTTGATAAATCTTTGCAATCAATATCAATTCCACCAAACAAGATTTTATCTTCTTGCCCCTTGATTTCTGGCGCAACTCCTAATCTTGTTTTGCCTAATAAATGCTCTATTAAAGCTTGTCTAAAATTCAAAGTCTTAGGTGTAAAAATTTCACCTATACCATTTTTCTGAGTGATAAATTTTGATGATGTTTTAAAGCTATCATCATAAGCTTTTGCAAGATTCTCCATAATGAGAGTCTCCTTTCCTGTTTTTAAGTTGTGCTAAAAAACATCACCGGTGTTGTTTTACTCTCTCATTATTTACTATCCAGCTAATAGCTCAATTCCGCAGCGATTACGCAATTATTCTACAGGTATTCTACAAAAAGCACCTATAACTTAAGAAACACAATGGTTATAGTTAAATTATCAAAAGACCTTGATGATTGTAATTAACGTTCAAATGCCAATAATTTTTTTCATCAATAACAATCAAATCTTTATCTATAAAAGCTCGATATTTCTTATAATTATTAACCCTATCTTTGTATTGATAGACATCTTTATATATCAGTTGCATTTTATCAGCTAAATGTTGCCCTTTAATACCTTTTGACCCAGCATTTGCAATATGAAGTATTAATTCAAATAATCTATCAGAAAATACAACTCTATTATTTTGTACATATATAATTTCATCTTCTTTATAAATTACTACAGCATAATAGGCTGTGCATTGACCATTGGATATTAAATCATTGGTTTCCAATTGAAATTCATTAAGTTCTTGTATATTGCATACAGGTAGTAATTTATTATTCATATAGTTATATTATAACTAAAAATTATTTTTTGAATTGTTGTTCTAAAATCTTCTTAGCTTTTGTAACTATCTCAGGAGTTGTTTTTTTACTTTTGATTATTTTATTCAAAACATATTCAACATTATTTTCTTCAATAATTTTGATAACGGAATTAACTCTAACTCTTGTTCCTCCAATATTTTTATCAAAATATCCTTCTTGGTTTTCAAAATATTTTTTTATTAATTTCGATTTTTCTTCTTTTGTTTCCAAATTAGTTATATTAAATAAAATTTCTTCTACTCGATAGACAAAAAAAGACATGCCTGCTGATTGTAAGTATCTTGCAGTTTTTTCTAACGAATTATACATTTATTACTCCTATATTGCTTACCTAATGACATATACTATAAGAACTACCTGGAATGCAATAGGTAGGATTCTGACTTGATGAATAAATAAAATGAGTACTTCCAGAATCGTAAGTATTATTGTTATATTGATGATTATAATTTGAGTTATCATTTTGAGTATAGGAATTAGTGTTAAAATTCCAACTGTTGTAATAGTTGCCTTGTGGCATAGTAATATAGGTCGGTTTCATAATAATATCACTATAGTCCACTTGATAGTATGGATAAGTTTGGTTATTTTGATATGCAAAACAGGTCGATGTTGTTAGCATTATAACAAAGAGAATTAGTAGTTTTAGAGTTTTCATTTTACCTCGTTATCATTAAAATTATTTTCAGTTGGTTTGTATTTATGTTTATCTATAATATTGCAATTACAATCGAGCTCTATTTCTTCTGTATTGGTTCCAAATATCCAGTCTGAATTTACTTTATACTTAAAGATTCTTTTGTTTTTTTGTAACAAAGGAGGTAAGTCTGAAAGAAAATTTTGTTTACATAACATTTTCCCATTTTTGTCAATAAGATTATATCCTATTAAAGTTTTTACAATTGCAATATCATCAACAAAAGGATACGCTTCAAAAAACTGATATGGAATCTTATTTTTCCCCTGTTCATCAATATATCCCCATAAGTTACACCGTCCATCGATGTCATAGATTGCAACAGGTGCGAGCCCTTCTTGAAATTCTGTAGCCATAGCAAATTGTGGTTTTATAATAAAATCACCACACTTATTTATATAGCCAAATTGGTCATTTATTTGAGCAACTTCAAGCCCATTCACAAATTCAATGCCCGAATAAATTTTATTTTTATTAAGCTTTTTACCCTTTTTATTTATAAGTTGCAAGTAGCAATTACCGTTTTTGCAAACTTGAACCAATGCACTATTGCCACAAAACGGTAAAGCTTTTTTATATCTTGGTTTAATAATTATTTTATTGTTTTTATTTACATAACCATATAAACCATTTATTTTCGAAGGAGATAAATCCATAGTCATAATTTGATTGCTATGATAGCCCTGAATAATGAACAAAATCAAAAATACAATAAATAATATGAACGATATTACTTTTAATTTCATATTTACCTCTAAAAACACTATACAACAAAATTTTTAAAATAACACGGTGGGTTTGTTTTATTTACATAAGTAAGCAATCATAATGTCTTTAATGAATGATTATGATAGAAATTCTGAAGAAACAAAAAAGAATTTAAAAACCTTTGGTTCGCGTATTCAAGAGTTAAGAAAGAAGAATAATTTAACTCAATCTGAATTAGCCGAAAAGATTGGGCTTTCTACAAATTTTATTGGAATGGTTGAGCGAGGAGAAAGAAACACGAGCGTTGATAAAATCTTCAAATTGGCTAAAGCATTCAATATAAGCCTTGCTCAATTTTTTGAAACGCTTTAAGAGTCCCATAAGGTCTCTATACTTGCCAGGATTGAGTTTACCTTTTTTAGGAGGACAAACACTTCCTCTTGGTGCCAAAGTTGTAATTCTTTATCGGTAATACAAGAATCGGTGGCTAGGGCACATGTTTTTATCAAGGCCCTTGCTTCAAAAAGTAAACTCTGGGTTTGTTTAATCTTGTTTTCTAGTTTTTTCATTCCTTCCTCCTTATAAAATAATGTACTTAACTAGCCGATATTCATAGGAATAAGGGCTCTAAATAAATTTTATCGAGAAAAAATCAAGATTCATGTAGCAAGATTAAAGATTGTTGCGAAAATTAAGAGTTGAGCTTATACTTAGAAGAAAATAAAATCCTTTATTTGATGTAAATATTTGTAAATAGACTTTATTATAATTATATTATTAATTATAATAAGTGTTATCATGCATGACTACAATTTTATTGACTTATTTGCTGGTTGCGGTGGACTTTCACTAGGCTTAATAAATGCTGGTTTTGAGGGTGTTTTTGCCATTGAAAAAACAGAAGATGCATTTAAAACTTTAAAGCATAATTTATGTGATAAAAAAAAGGCTTTTTCTTGGCCGAATTGGCTACCTTGCCAACATATGACAACTAGTGATTTGTTGGCAAATCATAATAGTGATTTAGAAAACTTAAAAGATAAAGTTTTTCTTATCGCAGGAGGTCCCCCTTGTCAAGGCTTTTCTTTTGCAGGCTTAAGGAATCCTGATGACCCTAGAAATAGGTTAACGGAAGAATATATTAAAATTGTTTCCATCGTTAGACCTAAAATGTTGTTACTTGAAAATGTAAGAGGGTTTCAAGTTGCATTTAGGGAAACGGCTAAAGAACCTTACTCAGAAAAAGTGTCAAAGTTACTTGATAAAAAAGGATATAAAGTATTTAAAAATATGATATCCGCAGCAGAATTTGGAGTCCCTCAACTTAGGCATCGTTTTATAATGGTAGCCATTCGCAAAGATTGTTTATCTAAAAAGCTAAAAAAATATTCCGATAATGATATTTTGGATTTAATTTTGCAAAATGCGAAATTACAAAAAAAAGAATGGGGGTTAAAATCTGTAACTGTAGGGGATGCAATATCTGATTTAGAACTTTCTGGTAAAAATAAAATACCTTGTGTTGATTGCAAAGGTTTTAATCAATTACAATATGAACAACCGACTAAATTAAATCCTTATTTGAAAATAATGAGAAAAGGTTTAAAGAAAAATGAAATGCCAAATAGCTTACGTTTAGCTAAGCATAAAGAGAATACTTTAAAAAGATATGAATATATTTTAGAACATGCTCAAAAAGGTTGTGCTGTTAATAGCACTATCAAGGAAAAGGTAAATTTTAAAAAACATTGTTTGTCAGTTTTATCACCGGATAAAATATCAAATACAATAACTACTATTCCAGAAGATACCTTGCATTATAAAGAAGCGAGAATACTAACGGCTCGTGAAACGGCACGAATTCAATCATTTCCTGATTGGTTTGAATTCCAAGGTCGCTATACCACAGGCGGTCCTAGAAGAAAATTTGAGTGTCCTCGATATACACAAATTGGCAATGCTGTTCCTCCATTAATGGCAGAAACTTTAGGTAAGTTTATAATCAATCTTGCAGAAAGCGAGTTGAATTATGAATAAACTTGAACAAATGGGGTTTTCAACTCATGCTAGATTGAAGGATATTGTTGGTAGAGGTTTAATTTATAATGATAATATTGCCTTGATTGAATTAATAAAAAATTCAAAAGATGCAGACTCAACAAAGGTTGAATTAGAATTTTTAAATGCAGATAAGGGCATTTCTAGTTCTAAAATTATAATTCGTGATTTTGGCAGTGGAATGTCACTTGATGATATAAAGTATAAATGGTTAAATATGGCATATTCTGCAAAGAAAAATCACCTTAAAGATAATGGCAAAAATTATGCAGGGAATAAAGGAATTGGTCGTTTTTCTTGTGATAGATTAGGTAAAAAATTAGATTTTTATACATTTCAGGATAATAAGGGTTATTATTTTCATATTGATTGGGAAGCCTTTGAAGTAGACAATCCAGAAGCAACAATACAAGATAATAAGTTTTCTATATATAGTGTAGAACAAGATGAAATTTTAAAATATTTTAAAATAGACAATTTAAAGTCTGGTACAACCTTAGTGATTTCTGATTTAAGAGATAATTGGTCATATGATAAACTTGTAAAATTAAAAAAAGAGCTTGAAAAATTTGTAATTTCACCAATGGATAAATCTTCAAATGGAGATTTTGACGTATATATAGAAACTAACTATTTATCAGATGAAGAAAAAAAAGAAGTTGATGGTCTAGTTAACAATAAGATTTTTGAAGAATTAGATTTTAGAACAACTTCTATCGATGCTCAAATTGACGAAAAGGGAGAAATCCTTACAACAGTATTGAAGCACGATGGAAATTTTATTTTCAAAATCAAAGAAAAAAATCCTTATACAAAATTAAAAAATATAAAAACAAAAATATATTTTTTAAATACTGCTTCAAAAGGTTTTTTTACTAAAAAAACAGGTTATCGACATTTAGAATATGGTTCGATTTTTATGTTTTTAAATGGATTTCGTGTATTCCCATATGGTGAAACAGGTAATGATTGGCTTGATATAGACCGAAGGAAAGCGCAAGGATATAATAGATATATTGGAACAAGAGACCTTATTGGATATGTATCTGTAGAAGATAATGAATCATCTTTTATTCCAGTTTCCGCAAGAGAGGGGGTTGTAAAAAATGAATCTTTTGAACAATTGCAATCGCCTTATGATATAAAAAACATAGGAAAACCAGGGTTCGTTAGTAAAGCTGTAAGAAGATTAGAAAAATTTGTTGTCGAAGGTTTAGATTGGGATGCAGTTGCAAATTTTAGTCCTAGCGAAAAATTTGAAAAAATTGACCCAAAAGAAGTAGAATATTATAACAATGATGAGAAAATTTTATTAGTTCTATCTTCTGTTATCTATCAAGGCACAAATAAAAATGAAGTGATTGATTTAGAAATAAATAATGAATATTTAAGAGAACTTGCGGAAAAAGAACGTATAGCTTTTCAAGATTTTGCCAGTCAATTAGAAGTAAAGTTAGGCAATACCACAGAAATATTGCCTAATAAAAATTTTATTCTTTCTTTTCTTGAAGAACAAAACAAAAAATTAAAACAAAAAGATGAAATAAATATATCTTTAAGAGAGCAAAATGAAGAACTCTCTACTATTATTGAACAAAAAGAAGATACAATTAGAGAAAAAGAAAGAGAAATAAAAAAACATAAAGAAAAATTAAAGAAAAAAGAAGAAGAAAACTTATTTTTGCGTTCTTCAGCTCCTAAAGATGCAGAACATTTACAGAATTTGATGCATAAAATAAATGATGATGTAGATAATCTAAAACAAAAAATAAGTAATTATTATTCCGATAGAAAAAAAGATAAAATAAAAAATATTGAGGATTGTGATGAAATAATTGATAAATTACACAAAAGATTGTGCGAAATAGGAAAAATCGCCGATTTTGCGACTTATAGAAATTATAGAATGGCTACTGAACATAAAGAAATTCAGATTGTTAATTTTATTGAAAAATATTTTGAACTTTTGGTTGATGAAGAAATACATTCTGAGAAATTAAATTTAATTAATTTAAACAGTTTAAGAAAAGATTTTGTTTATAATATAAAACCAATAAATTTAACGATTTTGATAGATAACATTATTAGTAATTCCAAAAAGCATAATGCTTCAGAGTTAAGTTTTAGTGCAAAATGTGATAAAAATTTTTTATATTTAAACTTTAAAAATAATGGTGATAGGTTATCATCAATGTATAGTTCAGAAGACTTATTTCAAAAGGGTTTTACAACAACAAATGGTAGTGGTCTGGGACTATTTCATTCAAAATCTATAGTGCTTGAAGAATTTGGAAATGAAGCTGAAATACAAGCTGTTTTTGGTGATGATATTGAAGGCTTTGAAATTGAGGTTAAGATAAAATGCAATTAGAATATAAAATTTTATGGGCAGATGATAGTGACGATAATATTGAAACATACTCTCATCCGATTGTCGAATTTTTAGAAGATGAAGGCTTTGTTTCTAAAATATATCCTTGTAGGACTAAGATAGAATTGGAATCTGCCATAAATCAAAATATGAATTATAACTTAATCATTTTAGATTTTAAATTCAATGATAAACCAGTTGGTACAGATTTTATTAGGTATATAAGAGAAAAAAATATTTATTCTACCATTATACTTTATACAGCAGCAAAAGATGTGAAATTGCCAGAAGAAGTTTATAAATCAAAAGTTCAAAATGTATATACTTTAACAAAGCACGAAATTGCGGATGATAGAAGTTTAATTACCAATATAATACGCTATGATTTATATAAAGATTTAGATATAAATTCAATGCGTGGTATTGCTATGGCTGAAGTATCAAATATGGATAAAATAATATGGGATATTTTAATACAAGAAAACATTCCACAAGAACACATAATAACATATATTAGAAATGGTAAAGAAAACTTTTATAATGAGTATAAAAATAAAGATGATAAATTGATTTGGAAAGAATTAAATAAACAAAATAGAAGTACAATGCATTTCCCGAGTAATGATAGAGCAATATTTTTAAAAGAATATCTAGAAAGTTTGTCTTTGACGGAATTACAAGAGATTATAGAATTGATAGATGTGTATAAATCAGAAATTATAACTCCTCGTAATCAATTAGCACATCAAAATACTTATGAAGAAATGAATCAAGAAGAGTGTAATAAAAAATTTCAAGAATTAAGAAAAAACATAATAAAACATAAAAATAATTTAATTGAATTAATTAAATTAAGAAAAGACCATTTAGCAACAGTAGAAACATCTATATAAATTCAATTTTCAAAAATCAGTCAGGAGTTTTTCTAACTCTCGACAACATGTTAAATCTCAACTTTCCCCCTATAGGGCGGGCTGCTTTTTTGACATTTAGGCTTTCACTACATCAATACTACAAACTTCTTGCAAAAATTTTGATAAATTCTAGCAAAAGGGGGTAATGGTTGAGAGAAGAAAAAAGTCTGAATGTAATAAAAATAATAACTTCTGACAAATTATGATAAAGCCTGAAAACTATTGCAAATATGGCTTTTAACTACTTCTAAGCGGTAGGTCATGCGTTCGAATCGCATCCAGGGTATTTATTTTTTCAAGAGGGTTTTAACCCTCTTTTTTAATGCTAATATATATGCAACATAAATATTTTTAAAAATAAATTTAAGATTTCTATTTAGTGAATTACATGAAAAACAAAAAGAAAAACCCTTGACAATAGTTAGATATCTAACTATAATATAATTGTATGAACGAAATGTTATCATTAGTATCTAAAATCCATGAAAAAGGAAACCGTTTTATTATTGAAGAATTGAAGAATAACGGTGCAGAAGGACTTGTTCCTAGTCACGGTGATATTCTTTTTTGTCTATACACAAAGGGTAAAATGACAATGAAAGATATCGCAAATCGTATTCATCGAACAAAACCGACGGTAACTGTACTAGTGGATAAACTTGAGAAACTAGGATATTTAAAAAGAGAATCATCTGATAAAGATAATCGTTGTACATATATTGTTTTGACTCAAAAAGGTGAAGATTTTAAAGTGATATTCGAAAGAATTTCAGAAGAATTGAATAAAGTTTTATACAAATATTTATCTCCAGAAGAGTCTGAATTAATGGAAAAACTTTTAAGAAAAGTACTAAA
>ERZ773157.782-NODE-782-length-35088-cov-13.359804_pt1 | contig 35088 bp, 31 predicted proteins | sample MGYA00511480_ERZ773157 | MGnify/ENA primary metagenome ERZ773157 (study PRJEB29015, sample SAMEA2737863) | human gut metagenome | biome: human gut; feature: human-associated habitat; material: faeces | place: China | collected 2012 ... | reverse complement strand
TATACTGGTATTATAAAGAGGAGGGGCGGTGTGTGACCGTGAAAAGATCTTTGTTTCCCGTTTTGTCGATGCTTTTTTTGACAGGCTGTGCCGCCGGGGCGGTTTCCTCGGCGGCTGTGCCATCCACGGCTGCCCCTCTGCCCGGAACTGCGGAGACTGCCGGGACACCGCAGCCCGCCGGAACCGCCGAGGCCGCGGCGACGCCCGCACCCATTGCTGACACTGTGCAGCCGCCGCAGGGACTCGTGGAGACCGGCGCGGCGGTGCTGGACTACGATGAGATACGGCTGATCGACTATTTTCGCGAATATCAGCCCTACCCCGACACCGATTACTATACGATGTGCAGGGACGGCAAGTGGGGGCTGATGCGCAGCGACGGCACCGAGGTACTGCCCTGCCGCGCGCCCGAGCCGCTTTTTGAATGCAGCTGGAACGCCCACCATTGGCACGGGTACCTGGACGACCTGTTCGGCTCACCGGACTATGAAGCCGCGTATAAAGCAGCCTCACAAATGCTGACAGAGAGCGGCGACGGACGCCTTTGTGCAGAACACGACGGCGGCGGCTACCGGCAGTTTGTCTTTTTGCAGGACGATAAGACCTACCTGTACAGCGGCAGCATGGGGCCTGGCCAGTTCATTACGCTCACCGACGACATCCTGCGGCTGTTCAGCGGCAGCACCAACGGCCTTGTGCCCGCGCAGAGCGGCACCACCACGCACGAAAGCGACGAATGGTACAACTTCGTCGGCGACGGGCTGTACGTGTATCGCTGCCGGAACAGCGATGCAGCCAACAATTTTGTATACACCGCAGCTGACTGCTTCTTTGACGCGCCGCTGGCCGCCGCCCAGCGCGAGGGCAAATGGGTGTATCTGGACACAGCGGGCCATGAAGTGACCGCCCCCTGCTACGACGGCATATACCGGCCCAACCACTATACAGACGAGCCGCTGGTCTTTGCCCGCGCCGCGCCGCTGCTGAACGGCTATGCAGTCGTCAGCCGGGACGGAAAGTTCGGCCTGCTGGACAGCACCGGCGCAGAGCTTGTGCCCTGCGCGTATGACGGCCTTGCGTGGGACGGCGGCACGGCATGGGTCAAGCTGACCGACGGCTGGCACGAGTACACAATTCCCGGCGTGACGAAGCCCGACCCGCTGGCCGACCTGCCCGACAGCGTTACAGCCCCCGACACCTACCCCGCGCGGACGGACGCGGTGTTTTTCATGGCGGATGCCGACAGCACCAACCGCCTGAATCTGCGCGCCGGACCCGGGCTTGAGTACGACATCCTCGGCAAAATTTCTTCCTCCACCCTGCGCGTGTACGGGTATTCTTCCGCCGCCCCCGGCTGGGCACTGGTGCGGTATGACCCGCTGTACGATGTGCCGCAGTTTGGCTGGGTCAGTACGGCGTATTTGATTTCAACGGAATAAAAAGGCGGTGTGCTTCTATGGGTCTTTCGTGGGAGGCCCCCGGCTGGGCGCTTGTCAAATACGGACGTAAATTTGGCTGGGTCAGTCAGGATTTTCTGGTTTTGGGACATTAAAATGAAAACGCCCCGGACACGCGATGTGTCCGGGGCTGTTGCTTTGCGGTGGTCGGTTTGCATCGGGCAGCCGTACAGTTCTCTCCCCCCACCGCCTGCGGGCGGAGCCCCCTCGCAGAGGGGGCCAAGGGGTGAACGCACCTTTTTCGACAGTCTGCGCCACTGCGGTGGCTTACTTATGTCTACTATTTTACACCCCCGGAGTACGGCATCGCAAGTGGCAAAATGAAAAGGGCTTCTGATTGCTTGTAAAAAATCATCGTGCTTTATTTTCCGCCAATTCCTGTTGCTGTAACTTTATTTTCGATTTTTTGTTGTGTTCGCTAAGAGAACTCTTGACTGCCAAGGCGACTGCTCTCGCTGCTATAGCATATCGCAACTTTCCCAAATCCTGCTGCCAGTCCCCTCCCCTGCCCTCTTGAGATAGCCCTTACCTTATTGGATGGTGTTTGCTTTATTCTTTTTCTTCCTTCGCCATGTGCCATATAACCTACGGGGCGATAATCCGGCTTTCTACCTATTGCAAGGTCCATTCTCAAATTCAGCTTGTTTCGTGTTGCGAAGGCTCCCCCCACCTAAAAGAGAGGTTTCTACACTTTAACAATCGGATAATTTCCCTTTTTGGAACAGATTGTATGTACCAATTTGTATATTTTTCATATATTATCCTATTAGTATATTAAATTGTATCTTATACAGCCACTCACCTATCCTTTTTATCCACCTTCTGTAAGTACATTAAGCCCGCAATCCCTGTGGATTACTGCCGAAAAAGTGGATAAGTCCGTCAAAAAGAGGTTTTCTCATCAAGAAGTCGGGAAGTCCAGTGAAAAGAGAGGTTTCTACATCTCATTCCCGAAAAAAATGTTTACTTTTCATTAGGCCATACTTTGCACCACTATGGACCTCTCTGGATCATCTTTGCATTACACTATATACATATCGTATATATTACAGCACTATTTCCTCATTGTATTTCATCTGCAACGATTTTCCCCTTTCCTACTATCTTCTCTCCCAGCTTTTTTGGTTTTTCAAGTGCTATTTTCTTTTCTATATCTATATATTGTGGTTTTACATCCTTTTATCACTACGCTGCTTTGGTAGTACCCTTCTGTACATGGCTGTGTTTTTTCCTCTTTTCTTTCGCTCTTTTGATGTGGAAATCTCTTTTTAGTGCAGATAATTCCTTTTTCGTAGCCCAATTATATATCGGTATATCGCCGATTATTTCGTTTAAAAATCTTACGCTGTTTATGTGTAGAAACCTCTTTGTTCGCCACTATTACCTTTCCTGTCTCTGCCTATATAGCCTCTCTTTGTGCAAGAACAAGTATGTTAGTTGATCCACAACACCAATATATAGTGTTTTTGAAGCAATTTCTAAAAGGAGGTTTCTACACCGGAAAAATTTGAGCACTTCCTACCGCAGAGATCACTTGCAGCAGCAAAAGGAGGTTTCTACACTCGCGAAAAGGGAAATTCTTGTTTCACTTCTCCCCTGCCTCTATGCATACTATCCTAATTCAAGCGCCGGCGTTTTCCGATGCTTGTGCAAAGAGAGGTTTCTACACCGGAAAAATCAGCTATCGCACTCTCCACCTATGTTTGCACGGCAATGCTCTCCCGCTATCGCAAAGGCAAGATTTCCGCCCTGCACAATTTGTAGCCGCAACAGGCAGTATACAGAAAAAACTTTGAAAACAGAGATTCTTCCACTGCAAAAAAGAGGTTTCTACATGCTTCTTTTGGCTGATTGGGCTGTAGCAATCTCTTTCTACAGCCTTTTAAACCTCTTGCATCCGGTGTGGAAATCTCTTTCGCCAAGTGTTTTTTCCTCTCCGCTGGCATGTGGAAACCTCTCTTTCTACATATTATAATAAATAAGTAAAAAGTAAGATATAAAATAAATAATTGTAAAAGAGAAAAAAGCAAAATTTGAAAAATAGAAAAGCTCCAAACATTTTTTCGTTGACAGTCGGCAAATAGTATAGTAATATTATCAGTATAATGATATTTGTGTACCTATTTGTATTGTAACATCTAACGAAAGGAATATATAGCTGTATATCGTAATTATTTTAAGCCCCTCCTTGTACAGCTATAAGTAATGGATATGAACAAAACGAATTCGTCCATTGATGAAAACGAGGAATCTTTAGTTGGAGAGGTCCTTTCTGATGATGAGGTCCGCGAAAAAAAGCAAGCGATTGCGAAATGGCAGCACTCCCCTGTCGGCTTTGGCTCTTACATTACCAAAAGTAATGACCTGATCCAGCGGACAAAGTACTCTCTGCCCAGAAACGAGCAAAAGGTTCTCTTTATGCTCATGTCTAAAATCGACCAGAAAAATGATAAGGATGCATCCAAATATTATTCGATCACTTTCAACGATTTTGCTAAGTTGACCGGAGTGCGCACGGTGGATACGACTTATGCGCTGAATCTGAAGGAAACTATAGAAAATTTGGAAAATCGTACCTTCTGGGTCAAGAAAGAACCCGGCAGTAAGGTGTATCGCTCCATTTCCTGGCTGCAAAAAGGTTCTGAGGTCGATTTCGACAAGAAAGAGATTCGCCTGCGCTTTAACCAGGACATCTGGAAGGATATTGCGCAGCTTACCAGCAACTATACCTCTTACAGCATCGAATATCTACTGATGATGAAAAGCACCTACTCTATGCGCGTTTATGAAATCATACTCTCCTATGACAATGGAAACAAAGACTATGGCTATACGAACGGGCTTGTGTTCCAGCCGGTAAATGATGAGATCCTGAATAAGTTCTCCTCAAAGCGCGACGAGCTGACGGGTTATAAGTATAAAAAATTCAATATTGATGAGTTTAAAGGTCTGCTTTCTGCACCTACAGAGGCAGAGAGAGAGTCCACAAAGAGCAAAAAGAAAAAGGATCCAGCATCTGCCGACAAGAAAAAGTTTGACCGGGAAAAACCGCTGTCTGAAAAGTACAAGACTTTTACAGAGTTTGAAAAGAATGTTTTAAAGACCGTTAAGAAAGAAATCAATGAGATGACGGATCTTTGGTTTGACTATGCCCCGGCGCGCAAGCGCGGTGTTCGCAAATATGAATACCTGTATATTTTCATCAAATACAAGACCAAAGCGGAAATGAGGGATGTCCGCTCTTATCATGATAGAAATACGCACGATGACGAAATTGTAAGGGATTCCAGAAAGAAGAAAACCCAGAGTGCGGAAAAAGCAGCCCAGCATATTACAGAGCCAATTAGCACAGATATTTTGAAAATGAAGTATAGAAAAGCAACTACGGAGATCAGAAACAAAGCAGACTATGCTTCGTATGAGGATAAGCTGACGGACAACGAGAAAAATATCTGCAATGATATTTTCACATACACGGCTAAGATTCTGACAAACACCAACAGGTGTGACCAAGCGGAGGAAACACTGGATTCTTTAAACCGAATCATTCATGACAATGCCGGGCTGAAAACATGGGCCCTGGGACTGTGTGTAAAATTTACGGAGATGTTTGAAAAAGCAACCGAAAGGAAGTCTGCACAGTATTATCGCACGGTTGTTTATAACGATACGATTGAAAACAGTGCTTTGATCATCGCGGCTGGCAAGCAGAAGCTCACATCGTTGGGTCCGGCGGGAGTGTTTAAGTTTGATATGTCTGTCTTTGAGGATGTATAAGTATTATTTGGCAGCAGCCGGCAAGTTGCAGGCTGCTGCTTTTTGCTGTAAAGAAAAAGCTAAGATTATAAGTGACAAATAAATACAAACCGAGAACAGCAACAAGAATTGAACGACCAGCCAAGAAGGAAGAACGCATACAAAGATGATGCTTATTACCTTTGCGCTCAACACCTCATGGCTAAACGCCTTCGGAAAACGGTTTATAATACAGCAACAAGAATTGAAAGATGTGTTGACTCTGTCAGACTGTCGAAAAACTCTTGTAGGGACGAGCATTGCTTTCCCGTGCCCGTTTGCCTTGTAAGCAAACTATCCCAGAAAATGCGTTGCTGCGGTAAGTTGACGGGCGACCAATGGTCACCCCTACACATGCAACAAGGCAATAAAACAATTTTTTGACGGTCTGGACTCTGTTTCGTGCTATGAAGCGCGGTGCGAGTATGTAAAGAAATGGCCTATACGAATGCAGATATATTAAAGAATAGCAACAAGAATTGATAGACTTGAAATATCGTTATGGCAGGATGATACCCGGAAAAGAGAATTGACTTTACTTATATCTATGTTATAATTGAAATCACAATAAGCAGCAAAAGATGACTGAAACTATTTTGTGGTGAGGTATAGGCTTCAACATATTCAGCCACTGAAGTATGATAAAATCATACAACCGGGAATGGCAAAAAGACATGGAAAATCGATTACAAGAGAATTACAGAATGAAAGTTCACAGCAACAAGAATTGACGGACACATCCACAAATAACAGCCTTTACAGAAATGAGGAATTGCTCAATGTCTGCAAAAATTATTACAATTGCCATTGAAAAGGGCGGCACGGGTAAAACCGTAACGGCCTCCAATCTTGCCTACCTGATGGGCGATGAGGGAAAAAAAGTTCTTTGCGTGGATACTGATCCGCAGGGAAATCTCACCAAAGCACTCAGCGGCGGCTTGAGCATCACAAGTGATGAATTCTACGGCAAGGCACTCTATAATCTTTTCGACGGGTTCCTGTATCATAGCAAGACGCGAGACTTTATTGTGGAAACGCAGTATGAAAATGTGGATATGATCCCGTGCGATGCGCAGACGCCGCGAATCAATAAGCGCATTGAACTGCTGATTGGCGATGCAGAGCGCCTGAAGGACGGAGATCCGAGGAAGGTTTCCGGTATGGGAGATTTTCTGTGCTATTTCCTCAATCAGGTGCGTGATGAGTACGATTATATTCTTATTGACACACAGCCTACGCGGGACAGCCTGTTGCTTTCCAATGCAATCTATGCAGCGGATTATATCCTGATTCCAGCTGGCTGTGAGGATAACTCCGAAGAATCGGCGTTTCGCCTTTATTATGAATGCAATAAGATGAAGCAAAGCTCCACTTCTCACCTGATGGGTGCCGGTGTGTTGTTGGTGAATGTAGATAAAAGCGCAGCAACAGACAAGAAGATTCAGGAGCACTTTAAAGAAGAACTCGGCACATCGCTGTTCAGTGTTGCAATTCCCACAAGCAAGACGGTGAAAACATCCATTTCCCGCTTTTTGCCTGTGTGCTATATGGCAAAAACGCAGCCTGTGGCAAAAGCCTATGTGAAAGCCTACGAAGAGTTGAAAAAGCGTCTGGAGGTGAAATGATATGGGAATGAAAAGCCCCGCCAAAAAGAAGGAAATCGTAAAACGTTCCCGCCCGACGGATGCAGAGCTTGGCAAAATTGATTCCAATAATGGCGATGCAGGAAAAATTATCAGCGATCTGACCGCAGGGCATAAAAGCGTTGAATACGAAGCTCGGGATATTGCACTGTACGATATTCGCGTAAACGCGGACAACGAAATCTTCCGGCAGGCAGATACCCAAGAGGATATTGTGCAGCTGGCGGAGGATATTCAGCGCAACGGCCTGATGCATAATTTGGTGGTGTTTCCGCAGGAAGAAAATGGAAAAACAGTGTATGTCCTTCTCTCCGGTGAACGCCGCTACCGCGCGATGGAGTACCTCGAAAAGAGAGGAGACGCCACCTGGAACACCATCAAAAACTGCAATGTGATCACAACCAGTCTTTCGGAAAATGAAAAAAAGGTGCTTTTATACAGTGCGAACCTGCAGGTCCGCGGCGGCTTTGCGGATGAACAGATCCGCCGCAAGGCCGTTGCAGAATTTGTGGTCTGCCTTCAGAACGAGCCGTTCAATATGACGGAAAAGGACGCTAAAAAGGCAATTAAGGAAGTGAGTGCAACCACAGCCAAGCAAATCGACCGTGATTTCCGCATTGAGGAAAAGCTGGACAAAGAGTTGCTTCGCCTTTTGGATAACAAGTTCCTAACCCGCATGGAGTGTGAAAGCTATATCACGCTGGAGCCGGAGGTGCAGCATAAAATTGCGCAGTGCTATCTGTTGCTGAGCGCGGTTGATGTGAGCAACTGTGACACCGATGCCCGGGAGCGCCTGCTGCAGGAATGCAACAGCATACATTATGACTTTATCCGGGCTATTGACAGAGCCAGAAAAACCAACGAGCCGGATGAGCGGGACGAGCGCCTGGAGACTGCGTTTGCGGAGTGTGAAAACGCAATCCGCCTGCTGCAGAACAGGGTAGGGGAGTACCGTGACGCCGTCAGTCGGCATGATACGGAGAAGGCCGAGGAAATCGCAAAGGATGTGGCCAGGGATCAGGAGGCAAAGCGCGTCGAGAAAAAGGAGCAAAAGAGCGAGTCTGAAAGCGCGACCTTTGTGGAAAAGACGATCCAGCCTGTTGCCAATAAGATTTTTAAGAAAATGAGTTCAACCAGCTATAAGCGTGGCGTCAGAAAGATGTCTCAGGAGCGCCGTGATAATGATGTTGCGATTCTGAATGAACTGATCGAGCAGGCGCAAAGCCTCCGGGATTTGATTGAAGCCGCAAAGTAAGGCAGGGTAGGGGAGACACTGTCCCGGTAACCAAAGGGTGATGCGAATGAAAGAAGAAAAAGTCAAGGTCAACCTTCGGGTAGGGCTCCTGATTCGGGAGACGCTTGTGGATGAGGCTGCTGTGGAGGATATCCGCGTAGGCACCCTGGCCAATCGGCTGCTCCAGTCCGAGATGGATAAGGTCATGATGGTCGGTGCTGACAACTGCCTGATCATAAACAGCAGGGAATATCTGGCCAGCAAAGCAGAAATCGAGCAGAACAGGGCGGCCTACTATCTGTTTCCGGAAACAAAGGTTGTCAGCCGGTTTATTGCTACGCAGTTGGATGACAAGATCTATCCACAAATATCTTTTTACTTTTTGAAAGAGCAGATGGATGCGCTGGAAAAGCTGGTACGAAAGCAGCGGATACCGCAAACGATCCGAAACGGTGCGGTTCACTCCTATCGGTATGTTATCGCCGGTATGCTGCTGAATCATCCGCTTTGCCGTGCGCTGGGAGCATCCGCCAATAATGATTGAACCCAAAGCCCACAGCCGCCGCTGTGGGTGTTTTTTTGTCTGCCGCTGCCTGCAGCAAAACGCGCTGCAGAGGCGTCCACTCACGCGCTCTGAGAGAGGGACGCGGTGAAGACGGTAAACAAAAATCCCCCACCCGCAAATGCGGGCAGGGGAGAGGGGAGACGCAGCTTTGAAAAAATATAGGAGCGGCACACAGAATTATGCGGTGTTGCCTTAGAGCCAGGTACCCTTCCGCAGGTACTGCGGTCAGCATTTTGGTTTCGCCTTCCTTACAATTTGTTTCTATAGAGGGAAATTTTTGCTTGCTTTTGGGTTGCGGTGCTATTATACTTTGTGACATAGAATGTGTAAGAAGTATTTACCGCATTATGACTATGTAATTTTGGTATGAATGAGGCTGCGCCTATGTATGTCGATTGGGAATACTACAAGATTTTTTACTTTGTCGCAAAATACCGCAATTTTACCAAGGCGGCCCGCGTGCTGGGCAGCAACCAGCCCAACATCACACATACGATGAACAAGCTGGAGGATCAGCTGCACTGTGTGCTGTTTATCCGCTCCAACCGGGGTGTGACGCTGACGCCGGAGGGGGAGATGCTCTATACCCGCATTTCCTCGGCTGCTGTGCAGATACAAGATGCAGAGGAGGAGCTGAGCGCCAGCGCGACCTTTGAGCATGGTGCAATCAGTATCAGCGCAACCGAGACGGCGCTGAACATCTACCTGTCGGAACGGCTGCGGGACTTCCATGCGCAATACCCCGGTATCCGGCTGCGGATCTCCAACCATTCAACGCCGCAGGCGATTCAGGCAGTGAAAAACGGCGAGGTCGATTTCGCTGTTGTGACGACCCCCACCGGCGCAGAGGGGGAGCTGAAAAAAGTTGATTTGATGTCGTTCAACGAAATCCTGGTCGGCGGGAAAACCTTCACGGCGCTGGCAAGCCGGACGCTCTCGCTGCAGGAGCTTGACGCCTATCCGCTGATCATGCTGGGGAACGAGAGCATGAGCCGCCTGTTTTACCGGCAGTTTTTCCTTGAACACAGCGCAGACCTGAAGCCGGATATTGAGGCGGCCACCACAGACCAGATGATGACGCTGGTAAAGAGTGAGCTTGGACTTGCCTTTGTGCCGGAGCCGATGGCCCGCAGCAGCCTGCAGCGCCGCAGCATTGTGCAGCTGACCCTGCGGGAGGCGATCCCGCAGCGCTCAGTAAGTCTGGTTTATGACCGGCACCGTCCGCTGAATACGGCGGCCCGGGAATTTCAAAAGCAGCTGCTGAATGCGGCCAGACAGGAAAAAGCAGAATAACGCAAAATGTGCCCGCGCAAGCAGGCACATTTTGCGTTATGGGATGCAGAAAGCGGCAGTGTTTATGTTCAACCAGTGCATAAAGTGCTCCGGATTGGAACGCCGCAAAAATGCTGTTGCAAAAGGCGGGGAAAATGTCTATACTTGTACTATTACAAACCAGCAGACGCGGTATAATACCCCGCTGCGGACACTTTGCAGAGCAACCAAAGGAGTCACTTGTATGGATAAGCAGAGCAGAACCTATCAGGCGTATGTGCAGATCCTGAAAGAGGAGCTGATCCCTGCCATGGGCTGCACCGAACCGATTGCCATCGCCTACGCCGCCGCCAAGGCGCGGGATGTGCTTGGCGGCATGCCGGACAAAGTTGAAATCGGCGTGAGCAGCAACATTATCAAGAATGTCAAGAGCGTCATCGTGCCCAATACCGATGGCATGAAGGGCATTGAAGCCGCCGCAGCGGCAGGCATCGTCGGCGGGCAGGCGGACAAGGCACTGGAGGTCATCTCAGCTGTAACAGCGGACCAGAAGGCAGCGATGCGCGCCTTCCTGAAGCAGGTGCCGGTCACGGTGAAGGCAATCGACAACGGCTTTATCTTCGACATCATCGTGACGCTGCGGCAGGGGGACGATTCCGCCGTGGTGCGCATCTGCCAGTACCACACGAATATTGTCCTGATCCAAAGAAACAGCGAAGTGCTGCTGGATCATACCGCGCAGGAGACAAAGCAGCTCTGCGGTGACGCCGCCCCTGCCGAGAGAGGTCTGACAGACCGGGCACTGCTGAACATTGCGGATATCTTTGCATTTGCCGATACCTGCGAGATCAACGACATCCGACCTTTGCTGGAAACCCAGATCCGGTACAACACCCGCATCTCGGAGGAGGGACTGCGAGGGGATTACGGTGCGAACATCGGCTCTACAATGCTGAAATTTTACGGCGAGGATGTGCGCAACCGCGCTATTGCCAAGGCAGCAGCAGGCTCTGATGCCCGTATGAGCGGCTGTGAGCTGCCGGTTGTCATCAACTCGGGCAGCGGCAATCAGGGCATCACGGTCTCGGTGCCGGTCATCGAGTATGCCAGAGAGCTGGGGGCATCCGATGAGACTCTCTGCCGCGCACTGGCCCTCTCCAACCTGATTGCGATCCACGAGAAGGCCGGTATAGGGCGGCTGTCCGCCTACTGCGGGGCCGTCAGCGCGGGCTGTGCTGCGGGCTGCGGCATTGCCTATCTGCAGGGCGCAGACCTGAAAGCGGTCTCCCACACCCTTGTCAATGCACTGGCCATCGTTTCGGGTATTATCTGCGATGGTGCCAAGGCCAGCTGTGCGGCGAAGATCGCCTCCAGCGTGGAGGCGGGCATCCTGGGGTATCACATGTACAAAAACGGCCAGCAGTTCCGCAGTGGGGATGGTATCGTCACAAAGGGCGTTGAAAATACCATCCGTAATGTGGGACTGCTGGGCCGTGAGGGTATGCGCGAAACCGATAAAGAGATCGTGCGGATCATGCTGCAGGAGCCGTAAGGCCGCCGCAGTGGAGGACAGGGACTACTTATAGGAAGTGACCTTTATCCCGTATTCCTGCGCGGCCAGCTGCTCCCACCCGGAAAGCTGTGCTTTTGTCGGCGCTGCGGATGCAGACGGGCTTTCACGCGCTCCTTTTGTAGGATTCTGTCCAAAGTGCGGCGCGTTCGCAGGAGATCTGCGGTTTGGCGTTTACATAGTTTTGGCGTATTTTTTCAATTCGTGCGGTAAGCATTTTCAAATCTCCCCCATTCGGAAAACAAGCAACAGAAAAGTCAAAAGGCGTGCAGCACCCAATGAAGTGCGGCACGCCTTTGTGCGCAGACGAAAAAGCGGGATCACGCACCTTGCCTGTGCGTGACCCCGTTGTCCCATTCCTATTCTGTGATGATGCTATGATTACAGCACGAACCCTAAAAAATGCAAGCACTATTTCGAGAAATTGGGCCTGTATTACCGGTTCACGGTAAGGTCACGCTCGTTTTCGACGACTGCTTCTACCGCAAGCGCAAGGCCGCGCGCGATTTGATGCAGCTCCATGCTGGGTGTTCCCAGCGGCTTGCTGACGGCCTGCTCCATCGCATACGGCACATGGATAAAACCGCCCCGCATAGCGGGATACTGCCTGTCGATGAGATAGAGCAGCGTATACATCAGGGAGTTGCACACAAAGGAGCCAGCGGTGTAGGAGAGGGCTGCTGGAATACCGGCGGCTCTCATTTTTTGCACCATGGCTTTTACGGGCAGAGAGGTAAAGTAGGCGGGCGCACCGTCCTTCCGGATCGGCTCGTCCACAGGCTGGTCGCCTGCATTGTCAGGGATGCTTGCGTCCGCAAGGTTGATGGCAACTCTTTCCGGCGTGATGGCGGACCGCCCGCCTGCCTGCCCGACACAGATGACCGCATCGGGCCGGTGCTCGTTTACGGCGGCTTCCAGAACGGTGCCGGAAAGAGCAAACCGGGTGGGAACCTGCAGTTTGATGATCTGTGCCCCGGCAATGGTGTCGGGCAGCAGTTTGACAGCCTCATAGGCCGGGTTGACGGTCTCTCCGCCGAACGGGTCAAAACCGGTGACAAGGATCTTCATGAAGGAAACCTCCGCGTATTATTTTCTGCGCACGGCAAAACCAAACACAGTGCCGCAGGCGCCGCCGACGATGTGCATAAAGTTGGCTACATTGTCCTGCACGAACAAAATATCATATACCTGCTGGCTCAGGTAGAGCGCACCGACAAGGAACAAAGTGATCGGAATACCGCCGTAGCGCTCCTCCAGCGGGGGCGCGATGACAAGGAAAAGCAGCATGTTGCCTATAAAGTGGTCCCAGCCTGCATGGCCCAGCACATGACCAAACAGCCGGACAAAAAACAGCGGATCGGCCAGCGAAGAACGATAGACGCTGAAAAGATGATAGGTCGTCCACCCATTGGTCAGGTGACCCAACTATTAACTTAAAGCAAAAGACCGAAGTTGTAAAGCCTTTTTTGGCTTTTACTTCGGTCTTTCTTTTTGGGGGCTGTGCAATTGATAAGCAAATAAAGGGTCTTGCTATGACTGCGGCAAAAGCGGTCATGGCGGGTCAGCAGGGTTTGGTCTGCCGCTGCTTTAAAAAGTGGATCGTCATAACGGCGCAAGCAGCCAGACGGAAGTGTGTTTTTAGGACCTACTTTGTATCAGCGCTTTATGCATTGCGCCACGGCATATTTCAATTTCTGCAAGTCCGTTTCGTCGGGGTGGGAAACAGCAGTATCAAAGTTTTCAATCATTTTGTCAACGTTTGGGATCGGCAGAGGGCTGTTTTTCATCTTTACATAGCGCTCCCGCACCGATTGCGGCATTTTCCCCTGGCACATGTAGGTGCCGATGACAGTATTGGAAGCACCGAGGTACTTTTGAACGGAAGAAAGAATTTTGTCAAAATATTCCTGACTGCCGCCGAACCCGGCTGTGCCAAACAGGAACACCTCTTTGCCCTTGAGCGTTTTCAGAAAATCGGTGATTTCCTGATTGCAGCGCCCCTTGTCCGTCCAAAAGCCGATGAAAAGACGCTCTGCCTGCAGGGCCTCCTGTGACGGGGAACCGAAGAAACACAAATCTGCCTGAGGGAGAACGGAGGAAACAGCCTCGGCAAGCTGTTTAGTATTGCCGGTCTGGCTGCTGAATACAATAGCGTATTTCACAGGTCATACCTTCTCATAAATGCAATGGGTGCCCTGATGCTGCTGCAAGCCGCCAAGGCATTTTTTGTTGCAGCGAACACAGCGGTGAATCTCCTTGATCTGCCCGGAGGCCACTTTGTTCGGCCATTCTGGGTCAGCCAACAGCTGGCGGCTCATGGCAGCACAGGTGATGCGTCCGCTTGCAAGCTGCTGCTCTACAAAATCAGGCTGATTCAGTCCACCGACACCCGTGATGGGCTTGTCCGTGTATTGGCGAACCTCATCGCAGAATTTCAGGAAGCAGCCCTGCTCTTTGAAGTACGGGTGGTTGGCCGGGGGAATGGTGTCCTCCAGACTGGAATGGTTCGCCAGCGTTACATGGAAGCTGGTCACACCGGCATCGGTCAGCAGCGGTACAAAAATACCCAGCTCGGACTCCACCACACCGGCATTGCCGTAGTGGGGATCTTCCTGCCGGACGGCCAGCTTGTAGTCGATGGGAATCTCCGGCAGGCGGCTGCGGATGGCCTTGACGGCCTCCACCGCAAAGCGGGCGCGGTTCTCGGCGCTGCCGCCGTATTCATCCGTGCGGTGGTTAAAGACAGTGGAGCTGAAGCTGCCGCACATGCGGTCACCGTGGACCTGCACCATATCGAACCCGGCTTTGACAGCCAGCACGGCGGCCTCGCCGAAGCCGTTGATGATCTTATGAATCTTGCGGGTGGACAGCTTGCTGATGTAAGGGGCAACCTCGGCATTCAGCAGGGGACGCAGCTCCTCCATGGAAATCTTCTTCGTCAGAACGCCGGGCACGTATTTCAGCATGGCCAGCATATTGGAGTCGGACTGGTGCAGCTGGGCGCAGATGCGGCAGTTATAGCTGTGGACGATTTCGGCCAGCTTCTGATAATAGGCGAAGCCTTTTTTATCAAAAAGAGATTTCTCAAATTGGCTTTTGCCGACGGGGACGTCACCGATGATAACCATGGCGCAGCCGCCTGCGGCGATCTTGCGGATCTTTTCAAAGTATTCGTCCTCCGCAAGGCCAAAGGTGGTAGGGGCAAAAATGATGCGGTTTTTCAATTCCAAACCGCCGTAATTGATGGGGCTGTTAATCGTTTCGTACATGGTGCGGTATCCTTTCTGTTGCTTTTTCCAATAAGGCAAGCAGCTGTTCCTTTTCTTTCGCAGTCAGATTCGTCATAAATCTGTCGTCCCAGTCAAAGAATATCCGGTGGGCGGCTTCAAAAGCCTCCTGCCCGCGTTCTGTCAGGTTGAGCAGATAGTGACGCCCTGATTTTTCCTTGGTAATAAAGCCATCGTCAGTCAGACGATTGATGCACCGTTGACTGTGCCCCCAGTCAAGGGACAATGCTTTTGTCAATTCCGAAGGCGTACAGTTCGGCTTTTTTCCGATATATACAATAAAAAACAAAAGCCCGAAATTTAGTCCAACTTCCTGCAGCTTGTCGCCTGTGAAATCCGCAAAGCTGCGGTACAGCATGGCGATGTAGTAGGAAAGGGTCTTTTGATACATGGTGGATGCAGCATCTCCTTTCGTAAAAGAGTATAGTCTATACGCTTGACTTTGTCAAGTATAAAATGCTGATATACAATCGAAAAGACAAAATATATGCTATAGAGGGAAAGCAAACCGGGCAGTAAGCCCTGGAGCAGGGGACATCGGCCGCCACACGGCGGCGCAGCAAAATACAAACTCGCAGCAGTCAAAGGGTACTTTCGTATCCATGACTGCTGCGAGTTTTTTAAGGGCAATACCGCATAATTCTAAGTGCCGATACGGCGAGCGAGGTGCGGCAGCTGCTAAGCCAAAAGCGCAGATAATACTTTGTGTATTATCGAGCATTTTGGCAACGCAGATGCCGTGCCGCACACCGAGCCGCAGCGAGGCGCTTCGGAGCGCAACCGCCGCTTGCGGCGGCTCTTGGCGCGGAGATCCGCCGGAGCGGCGCTTAAGCCGTAAGGCGGGAATTGTGCGGTGTTGCCTTAAGCTATTTTCTTATTTACTGCTGCGACTGCGCAAGAGCCTCATCGATCAGCTTTTGCAGTGTGGCAGCGTTATCCTCTTTATCAATACCGCCCATAATCGGTTCCCCAACGATGTTGCCCTGACGATCCACAACGCAGGTAGTGGGGAAGGCCATAATGCCGAGGGCAAACTTACCGGCATCACTGGCAGAGTCAAAATAGATGTTGCGGAATGCAGCCCCGGCCTGTTCCAGAATCTGTCTGGCAGCGGCAATGTTGTCCGCGTTGCCATCAAGAGTTTCTGTGTTGATACCGATCACCTCGCCGCCCTGCTCTTGAATGCGCTGATTCAATGCGTTAAGGTCGTCCATCTCGTCCACACAGGGCTTGCAGCCGCTGAACCAGAAATTTACAACGGTGAACGCATTATCGGCAAAAAGACTGCTGCTTACGCTGTTGCCGTCCAAATCCTTTCCTTCAAACTGCGGGAATGTGCTGGCCGTCTGCGTCATAGACTGGCTGGCAGCTTCATCCTGCGGCAGTGCTGCGATCTGTGTTTCGATCTCACGGATTTTGTCCGCATCGGCCTTTAAAGCAGCATATTCTTCATCGGTGAACTGGTCCTTCGCATGATCCAACGCACTCATAAGAATATCACCGTAATTGCTGCTTAGTGTGGTGTCGGTAACATTCTTGTCCATGGAGGCAAAAACCTTTTCCCACAGGGCGTTATTTGCCGCCAGAATATCGTTTTCCTCTGCGATAAGCTCATTTTCAGACTTGCCCGTCTCAGAAGTAGATGCTTGCTGGGAAGCTGCCGCAGTGCTTGTCTGTGTGCTGCTGCAAGCGGCGAGGGAGAGCAGCATCAGAAGGGCTGTGATCCATGCAAAAAAACGTTTCATTGTCAATTCTCCTTGATTTCTGTTTTTGACTTGTCGCCGAAACCGTACTGATAGCAGATCGCTTTGGTCGGACAAGACTTTATACACTTACCGCAGCGGATACACTCCGCGTGGTTTGGTGTTTTGGTAATATCCACATCCATCGGGCACGCTCTTGCGCAGGCACCGCAGGAAACACATGTATCGCGGTCAACGCGCATCTGAAACAGGGATACATGATTCATAAGTGCATAGACCGCCCCCAAGGGGCACAGCCATTTGCAGAACGGGCGGTAAAAAACCACGCTGCCTACCACAACTGCCAGCAGAATGCAGAATTTCCAGCTGAACAGCTTTCCCAAAGCAGCTCGAATGCCCGCGTTTGTAAGAGAAAGCGGAATTGCGCCCTCCAGTACGCCCTGCGGACACAGGTACTTGCAGAAGAACGGATCCCCCATGCCGGATGTGTTGACAATAACAGCCGGAAGCAGTACGACCATGATCAGCAGTACCGCATATTTGATATAACGCAGCGGTTTCAGGCGTTTGGTTGACAGCTTGGGAGAGGGAATCTTATGCAAAAGCTCCTGCAGCCAGCCGAACGGGCAGAGAAAACCGCAGATAAAGCGCCCCAGCAGCACGCCCAGCAGAATCAAAATGCCGGTAACATAATAGGAAAACCGAAACTTTGACGACCCGACCACAGCCTGAAAGGCTCCGATAGGGCAGGCCCCCGCAGCGCCGGGGCAGGAGTAACAGTTCAGGCCCGGAACGCAGAGATATTTCCCTTTGCCCTGATAAAGCGTTCCTTTGAGAAAATTCGGCAGATGGATGTTTGTCAGCAGTGCTGCACCTGCCTGGATCAGTCCCCGGAAACGGGCCAGAAAATGCGAACGATTCTTATCCAATGCCAACACACTCCATACATAATCGAATTGCTTTCGTAAAGACAGTGCCTGCCTCACCGCGCCATGCCCCGTAACCGATCATCATAACGGCAGCCAGCAGAAAAAGCACCTGAACGATTGCCTTTTTGCTCAACATTTCGATCCTCCTTTTTGTCTTGATGAGATCAGTATAGCACAACGGGTATAAATTTTCTGCTAAGAAAAAATTAACGCAGATTTTAGCAAAAGCTGTTATAATGGTAGTAAACAGAAACACAGTTTATATAAGGAGTGTTTATTATGCGTTTGCTGCTGGTTGAGGATGAGCCGTCCCTGCGGGAAAGCGTTGCCAGAAAGCTGCACCGTGCAGGGTATGAAACAGATGACTGCGGTGATGGGGAAACCGCGCTGGAAATGCTGGCGGCAGAGCGGTATGACCTTGTTTTGCTGGATCTGAACCTGCCCCGAGTGGATGGAATGACAGTTCTGCGCACACTGCGAAAGACCGATTTGGAAACGCCGGTTCTGATTCTGTCGGCCCGCAGTGAAATTGCGGACAAGGTGGAAGGCCTGGACGCCGGCGCCAATGATTATCTGGCCAAGCCGTTCCATTTGGCCGAACTGGAAGCCCGCGTCCGCAGCCTGACACGGCGGCAGTTTATTCAGCGCAATGTTTGCCTGCGATGCGGCAGACTGAGCTTTGATACCAAGAGCCGGGTGGCTATGGTGGACGGTCAACCTGTTCCACTGACCCGCAAGGAAAGCAGTGTTCTGGAATATCTGCTTCTGCATCAGGGACGCCCTGTCAGTCAGGAGGAATTGATGGAACATGTCTGGGACGGCCGCGTAGATGCGTTCAGCAACTCGATTCGGGTGCATATCTCGGCGCTGCGCAAAAAGCTGCGCACGGCACTGGGGTATGATCCTATCCGAAACCGCATCGGAGAAGGCTATGAAGTGGGGGAGAACGAGCAATGAAGCGATTATCTTTGCAATGGCGCATCACACTTATGACGGCATTACTGATTGCGGGTGCCTGCATCTGCCTGAACTTGTTGCTGTATCGCTCCGGCGCCTCCGGTATGGACAATCTGAACGGGTACGTTTTACAATATCAACAGGACGGCGGGGAGGATCTGACCATAGAGATCCCCGAAGATCAGATGTCAGACTTTCTGGTGCAATTCTCGCAAGAGGTTTACGATACAAAGACGATTTTTGGCCGCAAAGGGTGGTGCATTACGGCAGTGGTGACGCTGTTCAGCGCAGCGATTGCTTATTTTATCAGCGGCAAAGCGCTGGAACCACTGAAAGAGCTGGCACAGCAGGCCGAGAAGGTCGATCAGGATAACCTGGTTGATGTACGGCTGGAAGAAAATACCGTTGCGGAATTTCGGCAGCTAAGTCAATCTGTCAATCAAATGCTGGATCGCCTGGCCCATTCCTTTGACCTACAGCGGCAGTTTGCCGGGAATGCAGCCCATGAGCTGAAAACACCGCTGGCCATCATGCAGGCAAAACTGGAAATCTTCGCCGAAGATCACATGAATACGGACGCGGAAACCGCTGAGCTGGTACACTTTCAGACAGAGCAGATAGCCCGTTTATCGGCGCTTGTACGGACCCTGCTGGAAATGAGCAATTTGCAGGCCGTTCCGCGGGATGACTGCATTGAGCTTGCGCCGCTGGCAGATGAAATTGTGACGGATCTGACGCCGCTGGCCCAGAAAAAGCAGATCACCTTGCATCAGGAATGTGAGGATATTCATATTATCGGAAGCGATGCCCTGATTTACCGTATGCTGTTCAACCTTGTGGAAAATGCGATCAAGTATAATCAGCCGGGCGGTTCTGTGCAGATTACGATCAGCCGGTCAAACGGCAAAGCAATACTGCGCGTTGCAGATACCGGCTGCGGTATTCCCGATGAATACAGAACCAGCATCTTTGAACCGTTTTTCCGTGTGGACAAATCCAGAAGCCGCGAAATGGGCGGCGCAGGACTGGGTTTGGCGTTGGTGCGGGAAATTGCAGCACTGCACGGCGGTACAGTACAGGATGAGCCGGCAGAAGGGGCAGGAACCGTATTTACCGTTGCGCTGCCCATGTAAAGCGGAAATAAAAGTCATCGGCAGGGAGAACGAGATGACGGGAGCAGGGGGCATCGGGAAACAAAAGCCTCCCGTAAAAGAGAAATGCACAAATTCGCTAAATGCAACTTTAGCGAACTATAGGGGGCTGCCTTTTGCGGTGTGTTGCAGTAGACCTTATATAGTATATCAGACCGTCAAAAAATTGCATTTTTGCCTTATTGCGTGTGTAGAGGCGACCATTGGTCGCCCGTCAACTTACCGTGGCAACACATTTTCCGGGACAGTTTTCTTACGACGCACCGCCTGACCGGAAACAACGGCTGTGCCTCGGAGAAGCTGTATCAGCTCTGCGATGCCACTGTGGTGCCAGAATACCGCGACCTGGTCCGCCGTTTCCTAGATGTGCCCACCCTTGCGGAAAGACTGAAAAACGAAGAATATATCTCCACAGAATACCGCATGTGCGACGGAAGCTGGCATTGACCTTTGACCTGATTGCCGTGCTGCGCGACCTGAACCAGACGTATCATAAAAAGGCGGCAGAAAAAGACATTCGGTATCAGGTTGCATGGGGTAAGGACACGATCCGGCATCCGTTCGTAATCGGAAACCCGGTGTACCTCAGCAGAATCCTCTCCAACATTACGGACAATGCCATCAAGTTCAGTCCGGCAGGCAGCATGATCACCGTTTGGGGCGGCGAAGAACAGCTGGACGAGGAGCACGCACTTGTCACCTTTGTCTGCCGGGATCAGGGCATCGGCATGAGTGAAGAATTTGCCGCACACGCTTTTGATATGTTCACGCAGGAAAAGGTGACGAGCCGTTCTACCTATCAGGGAACCGGTCTGGGCCTGGCCATCGTAAAACAACTGGTTGACAGAATGGGCGGCAGCGTCACCCTGCAGAGCAGGCCCGGCGCGGGAACTACGGTCACGGTCAAGCTGCCGTTCAAAATCGGCAAGCAGGATGATCTCAAACCCGCGGCGCAGGTAATGGGTGATATTTCCTTCAAGGGGCTCCGTGCGCTGGTCGTAGAGGATAACGAGCTGAATATGGAAATTGCCTGCTGTATGCTGGAAAACAGCGGTATGGAGGTGACCCGCGCTGCCGACGGACAGGAGGCTGTAGAGCTGTTTGAAAAGTCCGCACCCGGCTGTTTCGGCGTGATCTATATGGATATTATGATGCCGCGTATGAACGGCTGGGACGCCGCCAGAACCATCTGCGCCATGAACCGCCCCGACGCGGAAATCATCCCCATCATTGCCATGTCCGCCAATGCTTTTTCCGAGGATATTATGGACAGCCGTCTGGCGGGCATGGATATTCACCTGGCCAAACCGCTGGACGAAGCCAAGATGATCAACGCCTTAAAGCAGTGCATCGACGAACGGAGTGCCGTAAAGCTGCGGAACGATTTGTAACGCTTTGCAGCGGCCAACCTAATAAAAACAACAGGAACATTGCAGTGTACAGCAGTGTTCCTGTTGTTTTTTCTGCAGAAGTTTATTGCGCATGGCGGGGTGTCACTATATATCATTACACGTGTCTTGACACGTGTAATGAACGGTGCTATACTGTCAAAGTTGGAATTACAGAAGAAACCGAGGAAACCACATGAAAATGGCTAATATGGATGACTATTTTGACGTAGTCATCGTTGGCACCGGCGCTGCGGGCCTTTACTGCGCCCTGAATCTGCCTGCGCGGTACCGCATTCTTCTGCTTACAAAGCAGAAAGCGGACGAGAGCGACTCCTTCCTTGCGCAGGGCGGCATTTGTATGCAGCATGGCGAGGCAGACTACCGCCCCTTTTTTGATGATACGATGCGGGCAGGCCATTACGAGAACAACCCCGCCACAGTAGACCTGATGATTCGTTCCTCCAACTCGATCATCCGGGATATGGTGCGCCGCGGCGTCCGCTTTGCGCGGGATGACCACGGGGCTCTGCGCTTTACCCGGGAGGGAGCGCACTCCCGCCCGCGGATTCTGTTCCATGAGGATATTACCGGCCACGAGATCACCCAGACCCTGCTGAACGAGGTCCTGCGCTGCGAGAACATCGAACTGCGCGAGCATACGACTCTGCTGGATTTCTTCGCCGACGCCTCGGCCTGCGGCGGTGTCATTGCTGCCGGCCCGGACGGCGAACCGCGAGCCATCGGGGCAGGGGCGGTGGTGCTGGCCTGCGGCGGCATCGGCGGGTTGTATAAAAACTCCACCAACTTCCCCCACATCACGGGGGATGCCATCGCCATGGCCCTGCGCCACGGCGTTGCCTGTGAACACTTGGACTATATCCAGATCCACCCCACGACTTTGTACAGCCACCGAAAAGGCCGTCGCTTTCTGATTTCGGAATCGGTTCGCGGGGAGGGCGCGCTGCTGCTGGATAAAAACGGGAACCGCTTTACCAACGAATTGCAGCCCCGCGACGTGGTGAGCGCAGCGATCCGCGCACAGATGGAAAAGGACGGTACCGACCATGTGTGGGAGGATATGCGCCCCATCGGTGAGGCGGCTATCCGTGAGCATTTCCCCAACATTCTGGAGCGCTGCGAGGAGGAGGGGTACGACCCCATCCATGAACCGATCCCCGTTGTACCGGCCCAGCATTATTTTATGGGCGGCATCACGGCGGACCTGAGCAGCCGCACAGCACTGCCCCGGCTGTATGCCTGCGGCGAGACCTGCTGCAACGGTGTGCATGGACGCAATCGGCTGGCCAGCAATTCCCTGCTGGAATCTTTGGTCTTTGCACAGCGCGCGGCAGATGATATACTATACGGAGAACCGCCTGTCTTTACAGGCGATAAGCCCGATTTGGCCCCATACCGTGAACAGGAACCGCTGTTTGCCGCGTATCGGCAGGAGGTTCTGACCGCTATTGAGAGGAGTAAAAACCATGAATGAGATCACCCAGCTGCTGCATATAGACCCGCTGCTGCTGCAAGCGCTGCGGGAGGATATTCCGGAGGAGGACGTTTCCACAAACGCCGTCATGCCCCACGCCTGTCCCGGCACCGTGGATCTGATTGCCAAGGAGGACGGCATTGTTGCCGGTCTGGCGGTCTATGCTCGCGTCTTTACGCTGCTGGACCCCGGCGCCAAGGTGGAATTCTTCTGCCGGGACGGCGATACCGTACAGCCCGGCCAGAAGCTGGCCGTTGTTACGGGCGATATACGCGCCCTGCTTTCCGGTGAGCGCGTTGCGCTGAACTACCTGCAGCGAATGAGCGGCATTGCCACCTATACCCATCAGCTGTCTGCCCTGCTGGAGGGAACCGGCATCACCCTGCTGGACACCCGTAAGACCAGCCCCAACAACCGCATTTTTGAAAAGTACGCTGTCCGCGTTGGCGGCGGCAGCAACCACCGCACCGGCCTGTCCGACGGCGTTCTGCTGAAGGATAACCACATCGGCGCTGCCGGCGGCGTGGCGAAGGCCGTCAAGATGGCCCGGCAGTATGCGTCTTTCGTCCGCAAGATCGAGGTGGAGGTTGAAACGCTGGAGCAGGTCAAAGAGGCCGTGGAAGCCGGTGCGGACATCATCATGCTGGATAACATGAGCGACGAGGATATGCGCAAGGCTGTGACTTTGATTGCAGGCCGCGCCAAGACCGAGTGCTCCGGCAATGTCACGCGGGAAAACATTGCCCGTCTGCGGGACATTGGCATTGACTATGTGTCCAGCGGCGCACTGACCCATTCGGCCCCCATTCTGGATCTTTCCATGAAGCATCTGCGCCCCCTGACCGCGGAGGAGGCCTGATATGACCACCGCAGAGCGCCGCGCCGCCATTTTGCAGCAGCTTGCCCATGCCGGAGCGCCTATTGCCGCCCGCACGCTGGCTACCCATTACGGCGTCAGCCGTCAGGTCATCGTGCAGGATCTGGCGGTCATACGGGCATCACACCCCGGGATCATTTCCACTGCACGCGGCTATGTGCTGGAGCAGCCCGATCAGCCCGCCGGCTGCACACGGGAGTTCAAGGTGCGCCACACACCTGACCGAACCGGGCAGGAGCTGAACCTGATTGTGGACTGTGGCGGCCGGGTCAAGAATATCAGCATCAGCCACCGGGTCTATGGCCGTATCACCGCCGAGATGGACATCCGTTCCCGGCAGGACGTGCGGGAATTTCTGCAATCGTTTGAGGACAGTTCCTCCACGGTGCTGTCCACCGCCACCGACGGCTACCACTATCATCTGGTGGAGGCAGCCACCCCGGACAGGCTGAGCCTGATCGAAAAAGAACTGAAAGAGCACGGTTTTCTGGCTCCGCTGCAACCGTGGGAGCATTGAAGAAAGAAAACGAGGCATAATTATGACTGTCCATGAACTGCAGCAGGAGATCCTGCGCCTGAAACGGGAAAAGAATATCTGCATCCTGGCCCATGCCTACCAGAGCCAGCCTGTGCTGGAAGTCGCCGATTACACCGGCGATTCCTACGGGTTGAGCGTGCAGGCGGCCAAAACCAACGCGGACGGGGTCATCATGTGCGGTGTGCGCTTCATGGCCGAGACCTGCAAAATTTTAAGCCCGGAGAAAACTGTCTGGCTGGCCAACCCCATGGCGGGCTGCCCTATGGCCGAGCAGCTTGATCTGCCGACCTTGCAGGAATTGAAAAAGCAGTACCCCGGCTACGCCGTGGTGGCGTACATCAATACAACCTCGGAGCTGAAAACAGCCTGCGATGTCTGTGTGACGTCCTCCAGCGCGCTGAAAATTTGCAGTGCGCTGGAAAACGATAAGATTCTGTTCATCCCAGATCCCAATTTGGGCGGCTATGTAGCAAAGCAACTGCCGGAAAAGCAGTTTGCCTTTTACCACGGCGGCTGCCCGCGCCATATCGTATGTTCGGCAGCAGATGTAGCCAAAGCCCGCGCTGCCCACCCAGAGGCGCTGCTTCTGGTTCATCCCGAATGCCGCCCCGAGGTCGTGGAGCAGGCTGATTATGTTGGCTCTACCACCGGCATTATGGCTTATGCAGAAAAGTCCGATGCCAAAGAGTTCATCATCGGCACGGAAAACAGCATCGTGGAGCACCTCTCCTATGCTTGCCCGGAAAAGCGGTTCTATCCGCTGGCCGTGCAGCTTACCTGCATGAACATGAAACAGACCACCCTGATGGACATTTACCATTGCCTGCAGGGCAGCGGCGGTGAGGAAATCACCCTGCCGCAGGACGTCATGCAGGGAGCCGGGCGCTGCATCCGCCGCATGGTGGAGCTGGGCGGCTGACAGATTGCACATATCCGCAATGGCCATCTGATACGATCCGCTTTGCATCCCGGCTTACACGGCGCTCTTTGCGGTATTGCCCTAAGGCAAGACCGCATAATTCCCGCCTTACGGCTTAAGCACCGCTCCGGCGGCTGCGGCACGGCATCTGCGTTGCCAAAATGCTCGATAATACACAAAGTATTATCTGCGCTTTTGGCTTAGCAGCTGCCGCACCTCGCTCGCCGTATCGGCACTTAGAATTATGCGGTATTGCCCTAAGAAACCAATGAAAAAAGCATATACAGCATCGCGTTGCGAACCGCCGAGAGGCCGTTCGCCATAAACGCAGCTGTATATGCTTTTTACTTTGCCGTACAGATCCTTTGTACGCTATTTAAACGCGATCACGAATTCTGTTTGAAAACTTTATCCAGTGTTCCCATCAGGATGTTCACATCAATCGGTTTTGCAATATGTGCATTCATCCCTGCTTTGAATGCTTTTTGGCGGTCTTCCTCAAAAGCGTTGGCTGTCATGGCCACAATGGGAATGTTTGCCTTTTTATTGCTGCTCAATGTACGGATCTCCCGGGTGGCGGTGTATCCGTCCATTTTGGGCATCTGAATATCCATCAGGATCAGATCATACTCATCCTCCGCAGCCTCGTTCATTCTGGCCACAGCATCCGTGCCGTCCTCAACGGCGTCCACTTTCAGTCCGGCTTCCTCCAGAATGGCCGTTGCAATCTCGCGGTTCAGTTCGTTATCCTCGACCAACAGCACCTTTTTGCCCGTATAGTCGCCGTGCTTGGGCAGAAGGGGCTGCCTGCCCGACACCACTTTGTGTGTCAGCGCATCGCGCAGTTCCGACATAAACAGCGGTTTGGAAACAAACGCCGTGACACCAGCCTGCCGGGCCTCGTCCTCAATGCCGGCCCAATCGTAGGCTGTCAATATGATGATCGGCGTGCCGGGTTCGATTACTTTGCGGATCCTGCGCACCGTCTCAATGCCGTTCATATCCGGCATCAGCCAGTCAATAATGTAAACCTTGAACTCCGCACCCTGATTGTGCGCCTCCCTCGCGCGCAGGATAGCTTCCTTGCCGGAGGTCGTCCAGTCGGCTTCCATCTCAATTTCCCGCAGCATTTTGCTTACGCTCATGCAGGTCTGTGCATCATCATCCACAACCAGTGCACGGGCACCTTTCAGGCCCGGAATCGGCGGATATTTCACCGATTCCGTACAAACCTTGCAGTCCAGGGTGACCGTAAACTCGCTGCCCTTTCCCTGCTCGCTCTTGACGGCGATGGTTCCGCCCATCATATCTACGATGTTTTTCGAGATGGCCATGCCAAGTCCCGTACCCTGAATGCCGCTTCTTGTCGCAGTCTGTTCTCGTGAAAAAGAGTCAAAAACGTGCGCCTGGAAGTCCTTCGACATACCGATACCGTTATCTTTCACGCTGAAAACAAAGGTCGCATACCCACTGCGGGCAGACGGCTTTTCTTCAACGCGGATATTGATGGTACCGCCCGCCGGTGTAAACTTGACAGCGTTGCCTACGATGTTGAGCAGGACCTGATTCAGGCGCAGCTTATCGGTGATAATATCCTCGTGGTGCACATCCTGCGTGTCGATGTAAAGGTCAAGCTGTTTGGCGCTGATATTGCCTTGAATGATCGTGCGCAGGTCGTGCAGTACATCGGGCAGGTGGACTTCTGTGTTGTCCAGTTTGACCGTGCCGCTTTCGATACGGCTCATATCCAGAATATCGTTGATCAGACTGAGCAGATGCTGGCCCGATACGCTGATTTTCTTCAGATACTCTTTGACAAGGTCAATGTTATCAATATGCGCCGTGGCAAGGGCCGTAAACCCGATAATGGCATTCATCGGGGTGCGAATATCGTGCGACATACTGTTCAGGAATACCGTCTTGGCCTTATTGGCGTGTTCCGCCGCCGCCAGTGCATCGCGCAGGGCATCTTCCTGCTTTTGCTCCCGCCGCTTTTCCTCGGTAGCGTCGCGGGTAGCAACCAATACGGCTGTTACGTTGCCGTCCGCGTCTTTTCGCTGTGGTGTGATCAGCGTAAGGATCCATTTTCTGTCGACAGTCTGAGACGTAAGAGCCAAAGAGGTGTGACCCTTCAGACGTTCGGCCACTGTCGTCATGTCCGTAAAGGCGAGATACTCCTCGCGGGATGGCTCCGCGATAATTTTCTCGATTTGCTCCTGCTGTACGGATCGTTTCAGTGCAAAGTGCTTCTGCTTCTTGACCGTATCGGACGCGTTCTTGACGATTTCAACGGTGTTTTTCTTCAAGTCCACCAGTGAAATGGACGTATACGCCGTGCCAAGCGCTGTGATAATTCCGGTACGTTTCTGGTGCTGCCGCAGCGCGTCTTTTTCCATTTTGGTCTGCCACAGCAGTGCCATTAAAAAGACCATTACGGCTATGGCCAGATAGGATGCACAGACAATGTTGCGCGTCATGAACACCTGAGATGCCGGGAAAAACACAAAGAGCGTATAGTTCTCGGTATTTTCCCGGCTGCCGTACCAGACGCCCTGATGGCTGTTCAGGCGCACAATGCCATCCTCCGCAGCACCGAAGGTTCCGTTATATAATTCCTGACATTCCTCTATTGCCTTGTTTACCTGTTTGCTGCTGTTGCTGCTGATGACCCTGCCGTTCTCCGTGATCGTAGCGATGCCGCTAAGCTCCAACGGAAAATCTCTCAACAGGGAATCCACCGTCAAATCCCCAGTATCCTCATTATCCTTCTGTATATAGGTAATCAGGATGCCTGGTGCATCCGCGCGTGCCACCGCGGCAAAATCATAGAGTATCCCATTTTCTTCCAGACGGGTCGAGTATGTCTTTTTTGGATAGTCAACGATATTGTGTACATAGGGGCTGTCGATCAGCTTCTCCCACAGCGGCATGGCGTTGCCGCCCTTTGTGGTCTGCATGACAACATTCAGGTTTTCATCTAGTACAAGCGCACCGGTCAGACGCTGTTCCTCTGCAAAAGCGTCCAGGTCCTGCGTGCCGAAACCCTCCTTCAGCGTCATTTCGTTGCCAAGGCTTACCGTTTTATCCAGCAGGCGGACAAGGCTTTTCACGCGGTCGTTGGCCGCATCAGTCTCGTACTGCTCTAAGCGGATCTTTACAAAACCAATCGTTTCATCCAATGTATGACGCAGTGCAATTCGGTTCAGATTTGTGAATGTGATCCAAAGTACAATGCCGAACGCAACTAACACAAGCAAAAACAGTCTTTTTTTGCCGGACTGCTTTTTCTCATTCATTTTCCCTGTTCCCCCCACACAGTTTTTTCTGCATCAAGTCCGAATTTTTCTGCAACGCGGCCAATCGTTCCGTCCTGCTTCATATCTTCCAGAGTTTGAGTCAGCTGCACAGCCAAATCCTCATGGGTGTCCTTTGCGAAGGCAACGCCAAGTTCGGAACTGTAAGGACTCTCTGCCAGCACACGGTAACTGCTTTCATCCAGATTTGTCCACTTGGCTACCAGTGCTTCATGGCCCGCGACGGCATCTACATAGCCTTTGCGCAGTGCCGCAAACATATCCTCTGTCGTCTCAAAGCTGTTGACTTGCTTGACCTCGGGCAGCAAAGAGGGAATTTCGCCGAGAAACAGCGACTCCGCCTTTGTGGTTGCCTGTACGCCGATGCGCTTACCGGCCAGATCGGACAGCGACTGGATATCGCTGTCTGCACGAACAGCCACGACCTGACGGCTGTACATATACGGACCGGCCCATTGGTACTTGGTTTCCCGCCCGTTCATGCTGAAGCATGACCAGATACAGTCGATCGTTCCGTCGCTGAGAAGGTTGTCTTTGTCCGGCCATGAAATCGTCCGGAATTCCGGCGTATAGCCAAGTCGTGAAAACGCTTCCGTCGCCAGTTCCACGTCGATGCCGGCAAACTGCCCGTTCCTGTCCAGATAGCTGTAAGGGTCAAACACATCAATGCCGACCACAATCGTCTGCGGCGCAGTCTCTGCCGCAGAGTGCGGCTGTGCGGAACAGGCGCACAGACCTGCCATAAAAAGCATAGCCAAAGCCATAAGCAGACCATACACTTTTGCCCTGCTCATTGACGTTTTTCCGGTGTGGTGATGCCTGTTTGAAAAATGGAACATGCGCTTCTCTTCCTTATTATATAGGTTGTATACCGCTTGCCGCCGAACCCTGTCGGACGCAGTAAGCCATGAAGTAAACCATATTATAACTTTTCCAAATTGGAATTTTATCATACTACGGACATTATTGCAAGTGCTTTGCCTTGTCTTTGGCTTACAGTTTACCACATTTATACAATATCCGACGATAACTCCAAAAGGCGGTTTCAGCTATTGAAAAAATCTGGCAGAAGTGCTATAACAAGGATGGATTACAGTAAATTGAGAGAGATGACATGTATGTATTCCATCTTCCGTGATTTGGCAATTATTATTCTGAGCGCCAAGTTTTTTGGCCTGGCTGCCCGCAAGTGCAAGGCCCCGCAGGTGGTCGGTGAAATTCTCGCCGGTCTGCTGGTTGGGCCTTGTCTGCTCAATCTGGTGCAGATCAACGATACGATCTCTGTTTTTGCTGAAATCGGCGTTGTGCTGCTGATGTTTTCCACAGGACTTGGCACCAACCTGAAAGAACTGATGCGGGCCGGGCCTATTGCCACGTTGATTGCCTGCATCGGTGTGCTTGTACCGTTGATGGGCGGTACGCTGCTCTACAGCGCATTCTACGGCTTTTCGGCAATCGGCAGCCCGGAATTCTTCCGCGCATTGTTTATCGGCACGATTATGACTGCAACCAGCGTGTCCATCACGGTGGCAACGCTGCAGGAGTTGGGCCACTTAAAGAGCTTCCTTGGCACTACCATTGTCAGCGCTGCCGTCATTGATGATGTCATCGGCATTATCGTGCTGACCTGTGTGCTGGGTGCCAGCTCCGGTGAGGGCACCGGCATCGGCGGCGTGCTGGTCCAGACCGCGCTGTTCTTTCTGGTTGCCGTTGGTATCGGCTATGTGTTCCACTGCGCCATGAAGTGGCTGGATTCCCGCAATCCCCATACGCAGCGCATAACGATTGCCAGCCTTGCATTCTGCTTTGCAATGGCCTATATTGCCGAGAAATACTTTGGCATTGCGGATATTACCGGCGCTTACATTGCCGGTATCGTTCTCTGTACGCTGCACGACGCCGCTTATGTGGAGCGCCGGGTCGACATCAGCAACTATGTGATTTTTGCGCCGATTTTCTTTGTCAGCATCGGTTTAAAGACCGACATCAGCGGACTGACGCCGGAGATTCTGCTGTTCAGTGTTTGCTTCGTTCTCGTTGCCCTGCTGGCAAAAATCATCGGCTGCGGACTGGCGGCCAGAGCCTGCCGTTTCAACTGGGGAGACTCTCTTAAAGTCGGTGTCGGCATGATGACCCGCGGCGAGGTCGCTTTGATCGTGGCCCAGAAGGGCCTTGAGGTCGGCGTTGTCGAGCCTGTTTATTTTACGGCGGTTATCCTTTTGATCGTGGTTTCCAGCGTCGCCACGCCGCTGGCGCTGAAAGCGCTGTTCACGAAAATGCCTCCTGTCCCCCATCCAAGCGAAGCAAAAAAGTGACCGCTGCATAACCCCTGCCTGTCAGCCAATGCCGGTGCCGGGCGACCCATAATGAAAGAAAAGCCCTGGTAGCAGGCTTAAAAGTGAGAAGCTGCTCATTCCCTACGGAGTGAGCAGCTTCTTTTGTGTTAAGATATGCGAAAATGCGAGATAATACGGCGCAGCAACGGCCTGCCGGTGGGCGCTTTGCATTTATCGCAGCTTATTTTCCCAGCCGACATTTGAAATCTGTATATCCGAACGTCACGATTTTCCGCGTAGTGCCGTCGGGCTTGCGGGCGTAAATACCGGGCAGGGGCATACCGTTGAAGGTGTTGTTCTTGCAGGTGGTGTAAATGGCCATATCGCCGAACACCAGCAGATCTCCCACGGCAGGCACAGCGTCAAAGCTGTAATCACCGATGACATCCCCCGCAAGGCAGGTCGGCCCGGCCAACCGCACAGTGCAGGGCTTTTCGCCGGGTTCCCCTGCCCCCAGCAGCGGCGGACGGTAGGGCATTTCGATCACGTCCGGTGTATGGCAGGCGGCGCTGGCATCCAAGATGGCAACCGTCGTATCGCTGTTTTGCACCACGTCCAGCACGCGGGTCAAGAGATACCCTGCGTTCAGGGCGCAGGCCTCGCCGGGTTCCAGATAAACCGTCACGCCCCAGTCATTCCGGGCGCGGCGGATACACTTTTCCAAAGTGGCCATGTCGTAGCCGGGGCGGGTGATGTGATGCCCGCCTCCAAAGTTCAGCCACTTCATTATTGGCAGAAAATCGCCGAATTTCTCTGCCACTGCGTCCAGCGTCACGGCCAGCGCATCGGCGTCCTGCTCACATAAAGTGTGAAAGTGCAGGCCGTCCAACAGCCCGGGCAGGGCAGAATTTTCTGCCGCTGCCGCGTCCCACTGGGCGCGGGTCGTGCCCAAACGGCTGCCGGGGGCGCAGGGGTCGTAAATCGCGTGGCCGTCCTGGGTCGAGCACTCGGGATTGATGCGCAGTCCCACACTTTTGCCCGCCGCCTTGGCCGCGGGGCCAAATTTTGCCAGCTGCGCGGGCGAGTTGAAGACGATATGGTCGGCGTACCGCAGCAGCTCGTCTATTTCATCTGCGCGGTAGGCCGCGCAGAAAACGTGCACTTCTTTGCCGGGCATTTCCTCCGCGCCGAGCCGCGCCTCAAACAGGCCGCTGGCCTCGGTGCCCGCGAGGTGCGGCGCCAGCAGCGGGTACAAATCGTAGTTGCTGAACGCCTTTTGCGCCAGCAGCACCTTGCACCCGGTACGACGGGCCAGCCCGCCCAGAATCTCCGCGTTGCGGGTCAGGGCAGTTTCATCCAGCAGGTAGCAGGGCGTGGGCAGGGCGGAAAATTCCGGCGGCACTGCGCCGTCGATGGCCGCAAACGGCGGCCGTGCGTCGCGCTGCGCCATCAGTCCACGAGAACCGGGTCATGGTTCTCGCTGCGGGGCAGGCCGTACTTGTCCAGCGCGTCGAGGAACGGGTCGGGGTTGAACTCCTCCACCGTGTAGACGCCGGGCTTGGTCCACTCGCCGGTCAGCATCATCAGCGCACCGCACATCGCGGGCACACCGGTGGTATAGCTGATGGCCTGACTGCCGACCTCGCGGTAGCACTCCTGATGGTCGCACACATTATAAATGTAGTAGGTCTTGTCCTTGCCGTCCTTTTTGCCGGTGAAGATGCAGCCGATGTTCGTCTTGCCCTTGGTGCGGGGACCGAGGCTGGCGGGGTCGGGCAGCAGCGCTTTCAGGAACTGGATGGGCACGATCTCCTGACCGTTGTAATTGATGGGCGTGGTGGAGAGCATGCCCACATCCTCCAGGCAGCGCATGTGGTCAAGGTAGCTCTGTCCGAAGGTCATGAAGAAGCGGATGCGTTTGACATCGGGCAGGTTCTTGCCAAGAGACTCAATTTCCTCATGATGCAGCAGGTACATATCCTTCTGACCGACCTGGTCAAAGTTGTACTCGCGCTTGATGCTCATGGGCGGGATCTCGACCCACTTGCCGTTCTCCATATAGCTGCCGGGGGCGGAGACCTCGCGCAGGTTGATCTCGGGGTTGAAGTTGGTGGCGAACGCATAGCCGTGATCGCCGCCGTTGCAGTCGAGGATGTCGATGGTGTCGATGGAGTCGAACTCATGCTTGGCGGCGTAGGCGCAGTAGGCCTGGGTCACGCCCGGGTCAAAGCCGCAGCCCAGCAACGCAGTCAGGCCGGCGTCCTCAAACTTTTTCTTGTACGCCCACTGCCAGCTGTAGTCAAAGTAAGCGGAGAAACCGGCCTCCTTGCAGCGCTTCTCGTAGATGGCACGCCACGCGGGGTCGTCGGTGTTTTCCGGCTCGTAGTTGGCAGTGTCCATATAGTTTACGCCGCAGGCCAGGCAGGCGTCCATGATGGTCAGATCCTGATACGGCAGGGCGATATTCATGACGAGGTCGGGCTTGTAGCTGTTGATGAGGTCGCACAGCTGCTGGACGTCGTCGGCATCGACCTGCGCGGTGGTGATTTTGGTCCGAGTGGTGGGGGCCAGCTTGGCGGCCAGCGCGTCGCACTTGGATTTGGTGCGGCTGGCGATGCACAGCTCGGTAAAGACGTCGCTGACCTGGCAGCACTTGGAGATGGCGACGCTTGCCACGCCGCCGCAGCCGATAACAAGAACTTTGCTCATGATGGAACTCCTTTGTATTTTTTTATTGTATGATGTGTATGGATGTTTTGTAGGGGCGAACATTGTTCGCCCGTGCCTGTTTGTGGCAGCGGCAGCTTTCCCGGACGGATATGGAATCCGCCCCTACATCCTCTCCCCCGATAAGGTTGAGAATGTAGGGAGGGGTCTTGACCCCTCCGCGGGGCGTCGAGGACGCCGCTCCCTACAGGGATGGCTGCTTACTTTTCCAGTGCCAGCAGCAATTCCCGCAGCACCTTGCAGGCCGTGGCCGTGGAAACGCCGCTTTGGTCGAGCATGGGTGCCAGCTCGTTCACGTCCGCGCCAATGATGTTCGCTTTCGTCACGGTGCGGATGGCCCCAAGCAGCTGCAAAAAGCTGACGCCGCCCGCCTCGGGCGTGCCCGTGCCGGGGAAGGCCGACGGGTCGAGGCAGTCCAAATCAATGGTCAGATAGACAGGCACATCGGTCTGGCACAGCCAGTCGGTCAGCTCGGTCAGGCCGGTAAAGTCGAACTTGTGCATATCGGTGTGCCGCGCGGCGAACTGAAATTCCTCCCGGTCACCGCTGCGGATACAGAACTGGTGGATGCGCCCGTCGCCGACCAAATCATGGCAGCGGCGCAGCACGCAGGCGTGGCTCAGCTGCGCGCCGAGGTAATCGTCCCGCAGATCGGCGTGGGCGTCAAAATGTACGATATGCAAATCGGGATATTTGCGCACCGCCGCGCGCACCGCGCCCAACGTGACAAGGTGCTCGCCGCCCAGCAGCAGCGGCAGCTTTCCGTCGCGCAGAATTTCCGCCGCGCGGGACTCAATGTCTACAAGGGCACTCTCGCTGGAACCAAAGCACAGCTCCAGGTCGCCGCTGTCAAACACATTCCCATCGGTCAGGTCCTTGTCCTGATAGGGACTGTAAGTTTCCAGACCGTAGCTTTCGTGGCGCATGGCCGCGGGGCCAAAGCGCGCACCGGGGCGGTAGCTTGTGGTGGAATCAAACGGCGCACCGTATAAAACAATGCTTGCCGTGCGGTAGCTGCTGTCGCAGCCGATGAAATTTTCAACATTGCGATACAGCATCAGTGTTCCTCCACTTCCCGCAGCATTTCCTCAAGGAAAGCGGGCAGATAAAACGCCCCGACGTGCAGCCGGGAGGTGTAATAGCGGGTGCGCATGTTCAGCGCGTTCCACGCATCGGCGTCCATATCGTTGATGGGATGATATTTTTTGCTGGCAAAGCCGAACAGCCAGTATCCCGCCGCAAAGGTCGGGATGTGCGCCTGATACACCTTGCTGATGGGAAAGGTGCTGGCAATGCGCTGGTGGCTGCGCTGCATGGCGGTGGCGTCCTCGGCGTAGAACGGGCTGCCCTGCTGGTTGACCATGATGCCGTCCGCGCGCAGGGCGTTGAAGCAGCTGCCGTAAAATTCGCGGGTGAACAGCCCCTCCGACGGGCCGAACGGGTCGGAGGAGTCCACAATGATAAGGTCATATTCATCCTCACACTTGCGGATGAACTTGAGTGCGTTTTCGTAATAGATATGCACGCGGCGGTCATCCATACGGCAGGCGTTGCCGGGCAGGTAGGCGCGGCAAGCTTCAATAACCTGGGGGTCCATTTCCACCAGGTCAATGCGCTCCACACGGTCATAGCGGGTCAGTTCCCGCACAACGCCGCCATCGCCCGCGCCGATGACGAGGATGTCCTTTGCGCTTCTGTGCACCGACATCGGCACATGGGTGATCATTTCATCGTAAATGAACTCATCGCGCTCCGTCAGCATGACATTGCCGTCCAGCGTAAGCACCCGGCCAAATTCCGGCGTTTCAAAAATATCAATGCGCTGGTAGTCGCTCTGTTTGGAATAGAGCTGGCGGTTGACCCGGATGCTGTGCTTTACATCGGGGGTATGAAATTCCGAAAACCACATTTCCATTGTACAAACCTCCTTCTTAATGTGTATCTGAAAACAAAGAAAATGACGGATATTTCGCAAACACAAGCAGGATTTA
>ERZ773157.772-NODE-772-length-35434-cov-99.435484_pt1 | contig 35434 bp, 30 predicted proteins | sample MGYA00511480_ERZ773157 | MGnify/ENA primary metagenome ERZ773157 (study PRJEB29015, sample SAMEA2737863) | human gut metagenome | biome: human gut; feature: human-associated habitat; material: faeces | place: China | collected 2012 ... | reverse complement strand
TGCACAGTCTGTTAAACATGGTCTCGAAATCATGGGTATTGGCCTCATTGATATTGATGCCAAAGACTGCATGATGTTAAAAGCACACCAGTCGCTAAGTAATAAAGAACTGAGTCTTAGAAACAAGACTATGGTAGATTTCTATATCGGCGTCATTAAGCGTTATCGCAAGGAACTTCTCAAACTCTCAACCCTCATAGTTGCAGATGCTTACTTCTCTACAAGTACATTTGTTAATGGGATAAAGAAAGAAGGGTTCTCTTTGATAAGCCGCTTTCGTGACAATGCTTGTCTCTTTTATGTCTATGCTGGTCCACGTACTGGAAAACGTGGTCGCCCCAAGACCAAGGATGGCAAGATTGATATGAAGAATCTTGACCTCACTCGAATGGAGAAGATGGAGATGAAAGATATAGAAGGAACAGCTTATACTTTGATAGCCTATTCCAAGGCACTCAGGTGTAAAGTTAGACTTGTCATCTGGCAGATGCCGAATGGCAAGAAGAAACTATTCTTCTCTACAGACACCTCACTTTCGGGTGAAGAGGTACTTCTTTATTATAGAACCAGGTTCCAGATTGAATTTTGCTTTCGTGACGCCAAAGGCTATACTGGTCTTATGGACTGCCAGGCTCGCGATAAGTGGAAACTCGATTTTGCTTTCAATGCTTCGTTCACATCACTAAATGTTGCCAAGGTAACTATGAAGGAGATGGGAATGGAATATTCTATGTCTTCATTCAAGTCACTGATGACCAACATTTATCTGGTGAAACGAATTTTTAAAGCAAGCGGGTACACCCCGAACCGAACTTTAATTAGCAAGATTTTCAAAGATCTCTCGTGCTTACAGCGTATAGCTGCTTAGCACATTATTGAATTATTAACGAACTATTGTTTTATTCGTTTATTTAGTTATTTGTTGCTGAGTTTAAAAATTTCTTTTGGATTTCTGCAAATCTAGCAATTTGCTCAGGTGTAGCATTGCCTTGTACTTTTTGCATTTTCTCACCAAGTTCTTGTGCTTTCTTTAGAATTTCTGGATATTCAGATATAGCATCTGCATCACCTTCGCCTGCCCGTTTAAGCAAGTCTGTGTATTCATTGCAGAATTCTTCGTAAGCGTCCAGGTATTCATCAAAGTCACCATCTGCCATTTCTTCATCTGAAGAAGAGGTCTCTACAGAACTGTTGTCAGATGAGCCTTTTTCATATGGGGCATATTTTGCAGTGTCCCAAGCTGGTTTAATTACAAGATATTTACCTTTAGTACAAATCTCGTCCCATACCTCCTGGTCTTCTTCTTCCCAGTCCTTTGTGCTTTTTTTGAGTTCTGCACGCGTATCGCCAGCTTGAACAATTCTACTCAAATCTCCATTATCAGAGTCAAAGTTTGTCTCAATACTAAATGATGAAAGATCTGAAATTTTAATGTGATTCTCGTCAAGAACTTCTCCGGAAAAATCAATATCATAATCGGAAGCTACAGCTTTATCTACAGAAACAGCCAATGATGCTGCAATTATTTTATATGTTTCTTCTTTAGAATCATCCTTCTTCTTTGTCTTTTCAGAAAGTGTTACGGTAACGTCTTTGTCTGTGACAGACAAATACTTGCTTAATTGACCTAATTCAGGCTCTACGGTTAAGGTTACTTTGTCACCGTCTTTCGAACCATTGCACGAAGTAGCCAGTACCAACATGAATACTGCTACCGATAAAAAAACAAAAATCTTTTTCATAATTACTAATTTTTAAAATGTTAAAATTTATAGTCAGTTCTTATTCTTCTCCAAACGCATTTGCCTAACTCTTCACTTTTAGATATATCTAATTGGTAGACTCCTAAAAAGCGATACAGAACAATGCCTAATGCATCTTCTGAGCGGAAGAAGGTGATGCGTTGATGGTTGTCCTTGATGACGGCTGCTACATGTTTTGTGCGCTTATCTTCGTCTTCGTGATATTCAATTATCGTATCATCATGATCCTCTCGCTCGTTTTTCCAACCTTTATTATTCTCTTTGATAGGATACCAGATGTCAAGGTTCTCATGTCCTGGAACTGGTGTTGCTCCCATTCTGAGATAGCCACGATGCTTCGGCATTGTGTCAAAGACAGCGCAGATGTCATCTATCGTGCGTAAACTGTCATTCAGGTTGAAAACACCTTTCTTCTTGTGATATTCAACGGTGAGACATTCGCTTGTATTCCAAGGTTTTAAATCTGGAGTTTCAGCTATCTTCTTTTTGATAGTACTCACGATTTCATCTATTTGCTGATGAATCTCCTTTAATGTTTTCCATTCACCAGCTCTGTCGGAAATTCCGCATTGTATTACGAATAATTTATCCTTCGTAATGTCAATGATTGCTTTGTTGCGGTATTCATCTGCAAGTTTTTGTTGCTGGCTCTCATGGTATGGCTCGTTCACTTCAATGAAGATGCCGAGCTGTGGCAAATACAAATCTGCAAGAACAGTCTTTCCGTTTGGTAACTTGATAGGCTGCTGTATCTCAAATCGGATGCGAGTATCATCCAATTTGTCCCAGATACGATGGATTACATAGCTTTCGGTCTTCTTGAATTTCATCTTGTAGAAGAGTCGTTCCATATAATCCAATTGGTAATCAATAGGTGCTTTCTGTTGTTGTCTCATAAGCTAATCATTTACTTGTTTGTTATTTCATTCTTAGACACAAAAAAAGGTGCGAACCAATTTCATTCTGTTCTGAAGGTTCTGGACTACCTGTACACAAAGAATGAAAATCAGCTCACACCAATGGGTATATGTTAATACCCATCCCGCCGAAGCGGAATGGATACAATAATACACGATTGGGTGAACAACTTCTGTCTTCGTTCTTGTGTACAATGAATTGTCCAGATTCTCAGTACGAACCAAGCATGGTTGTTTCCTTAACATGTCTGCTGCTTGTTTATAACAGCACTGCAAATATACCATTTTTTTTCTAAAGTTGATCATTGTGAGCTGATTTTTTTTGCAAAAATAGGTGTTTTTTCTGCTTTTACAGCGTTCCATTCTGTTCCAAGTTTAAAAAATGAGGTGTTTTTAGTGGAAATATTGGCTTTTTTGTCTCTAGCGGAGTTAACCTTTAGTCTCTTAGAAGATGCTCTTCTCCTCTCCCGTAGAATGAAAATAAAGAAAACACTCATGGCATTCGCTATTATATCAATAGGAAAGCCATGAGTGTAATTGGTTTATTGAAGTCTTAATTTTCTAGAACCTGTCCAACTTACTTTGAAGATAGATTCTGAGGTAAGTTCAAGTGTCTTGTAATCTTTAGAAACGGTACCTCGTAGGACTAGATCGTTGGCGTAAACAGTTATGTCATAGCCATTCGCTTCCCATTCTCCACTCCAAGTGGCATCGTCTTGCAAGGTTTCCTTGATGCTGACTTTGCCATTGTTCTTGAAGGTAATGCGCAATGACTCAGTAAATGTGCTCTTATCCAAGTCTCTTTCGTCATCATATACGATGTCGTCTTCTACTTGGCGTGTTACCTTATATACCATTTTCCCTCTTAGTGCAACTGTGTCGCTAAAGATTTTTGTAGAGTCTACTTGTGGCTCTACTTTTTCGGAAACGATGGTGTCTTTTATAGCCGTACTGTCTACGGCTTTTGCATCTTTAGTCTGTTTGTTGCCACAGGCGGTAAATGATGCGACTAGGCAAACGCCTAATGCTGTGATAATAGAATGTCTCATGAGGCTTGTTATTTGATTTCCTTTACTATTTTTGCGGATGCTGCACAGTCCTTAGCTCTGACTAATGTAAGGTCTTGCTCGTACTTATCTGGCATGACATCGAATTTAAGATTGGCGCAAACCGGCATTCCCATTCTTATAGTATATCCTACATTTGTGAGAAACTTCTTGCCGTTTTGTATCAAAATTAATTTTTCACCTTCATGCATACCGTCAAAATCCTCAATACAGGCTTTCTTTACGCCAGTTTTTTGTAAGGCATCACTTACCTTCATTCCGACAACGAGATTGTTTGCCTTAGCAATACTGTCTGCTTTTGCAATACTATCAGCACGAGCTATGCTATCGCATCTGGCAATACTGTCTGCTTTAGCTTGCGCTATGGCAACTGAATCTATTCCATTCTCCTCCTTGTTATTCTTGTTGTTTGAGCAACTTGTGATGCTTGTTGTGAAACATACAAACATCATGATTAAAAAATGTTTCTTTTTCATTGTCTTGTAATTTGAAATTTACACTTTATAGAAGCTACTTTCCCGTTTTGGGTATAGATCCTTATTGTAATCTAAAAACGACAGGTGTTGTACATTTGGTTCGTACAGGTATTCCTTTTAGTTTTGCTGGTGTCCATTTCGGCATAGCCTTAACAACACGCAGGGCTTCCCTGTCAAGTGACGGGTCAACACTTCTAATAACCTTAACGTCAGACATGGAGCCGTCTTTCTCTATGATACTCTCTACGATTACACGTCCTTGTACGCCATTTTCCTGTGCTACATCAGGATATTTTACATTGCTGTTCAGATAAGACTTCATTGCACTTTCACCACCAGGAAAAGATGGCTTTTCATCAACTTTATCAATTTCATTGACTTCGTTGTAAACTGACTCTTCGTTTGGATTCCAATTTACAAGTTCATCATATTTAAGTGAGTCGCTCTGCAATTGGAAAAACAGATCTTCTAAAATGACCCCATCGGGATTAGTTTGCCATGTTATCTTCTCCTCCTTCATCTTGACGTTGTCAATCTTGATATAGATACTTCCGTTTGCAGTGATGTTGTATGAGAATGAGAGACCAAGTTTAGATATAGGTATCACGATATTTCCACCGCCTTTTCCTTCAGTATTAGCAGGTTTGAATACTATGTCCCACTCATTATTGTTCGACTTATTGTTGAAGAAATAATTGTTTTTGATTTTTTTGTTAAAGTCGTTTACTAAATTTGGGCTTGGCTTAGTGACAGTTGTTGTATTGGCTTTTTGTGTAGTGCCTCGTCTTGCTTGTCCGAAGGTTGGGCTTCCTGTTAGCATAACGAATATTGCTAAAATGATACTTTTTCCGATTTTAGAGGAAAAAGTGGTGCTTAATGTTTGTAAAAATGAATGCTTCATAATAAATGTAATGCTTTTATGAGTCCGCTTATTAATGTTATTAATATATGACATTTGTAACCTTTCCATTTCTAACCTTTACGATTCTAGGGAATACCTTCCCAAGAAGATTGACCAGTCGGAGAGCATAGGAAGGGATATATTGTTTGTAAGTACCAACTAAGTCTCTGTAAGGACCATTGTATTTGTACATTTGATATCTGCTACCATCGGTCTCAAAAGTCTTGTATGCGGTAAGGATACCTTCTGGCATACCTATATAAACCTTTCCCTTTTTGATGTTGTCGTATGCTCTCTGTCCATATTTCGCTACAAGACTTTTTTCTTGTGCTATCATTGATTTTAAATTTGGTAAATTGGTCAGAAAAGTTTTCATGTTTTGATCTCCTTCTTCTGCGCCAATTTTTATATACTTAACAAAGTCAGCGTAAGAAAGATATTTGCTAATACCAAAATCATTCTCACCTGTCATTTTCGAGTAATAGGCACCAACCAATGAGTTTATTGCATCAAGGTTTTTTAGATCTGCTGCCTTGCGCAAATATTTGACACCTTCAGGTATGTTTTTTGTTATACCCTTTTGTTTGTTACCCTCTAAGAGCATTCCACCATAATAATAGGCTGCTTGTGGGTAATTGTTTTTTACCGCTTTGAGATACCATTTCATAGCTTCCGAATCATTCTTAGCTACACCTTCGCCTTTATCATAGGCTTTTCCCAGTAAGTATTGAGCCTTCGCATATTCTTGGTTGGCTGCTTTTGTATACCATTTTATGGCTTCTTCAAGGTTCTTTTCTACCCCGTCGCCATTTTTATAGCAGATTCCCAAGTTGCATTGTGCCATTGGTAGTCCTTGTTCTGCCGCTTTTGTATACCACTCTACGGCTTTTTTAGGGTTCAATTCGTTAATTTCATAATAGTATCCTAAGCTGTTTTGTGCTTCTGCATATCCTTGCTCTGCCGCTTTTGTATACCATTTTACAGCTTCTCCATAGTCCTTGTATACTCCATTGCCATAGTAATAGCAGTTGCCTAAGTTGTTTTCTGCTTTAACATTTTCTTGTTCTGCAGCTCTTGTGAACCATTTTACAGCTTCAGTTAAATTTTCCGTAACCCCTTTCCCATCATAATATGCTTCGCCCAGAGCATTCTGTGCTTCTGCTTCGCCAGACTTGGCTTTTAGCATGAGGGTGACAATGTTGGTTGTTTGTGCAAATACTCCCGATGCTGTCGCAAAGAAGAGTATCATGATTAGATAAATCTTTTTCATATTCTTCTTGTTTTTAATTGTTATTATTCCCAATATTGTTTACAAGTGTAAATGTATCATATCTAATAGATGGTTTGCAAAAATTGCGTTCCAATAGTTTGCAATAGGTGAACCCTTAGTCAAAACAGGCATCTCTTGAAAATATGGATGCGTTACAACCATTGTATATTGATGAGTCCTTGCAAAATTTTTGAGATAGGCGAATGTCCCATGTTTTGTACGACAACATCCAACAATGATTTTGATAGTTGGAATGCTTGCTACAATATTATACCAATCTTCAAATCTGCGACCTACTCCATCACCAATGGTAATAACTGCAATTTCTGCCGTTCCATTACGTTGTAGAATAGCCAGTTGCTCTTTCTTGAGAATGATGGAACGGCTATCATAAAGCCATCCTTCACGATGTGAAATTAAAAGTTCTATCAATCTGGTAGCACTTAGTGTCTTGCCATGATTGCCTAATGCGCTGATGGCTATCAGTAGCTTTTCTGGCTTTGTATTTTCTAATTTTTCCATAAGCTAATCATTTACTTTTTGGTTATTTCATTCTTAGGCACAAAAAAGGTGCGAACCAATTTCATTCTGTTCTGAAGGTTCTGGACTACCCTGTACACAAAGAATGAAAATCAGCTCACACCAATGGGTATATGTTGATACCCATCCCGCCGAAGCGGAATGGATACAATAATACACGATTGGGTGAACAACTTCTGTCTTCGTTCTTGTGTACAATGAATTGTCCAGATTCTCAGTACGAACCAAGCATGGTTGTTTCCTTAACATGTCTGCTGCTTGTTTATAACAGCACTGCAAATATACCATTTTTTTTCTAAAGTTGTTCATTGTGAGCTGATTTTTTTGCAAAAATAGGTGTTTTTTCTGCTTTTTCAGCGTTCCATTCCGTTCCAAGTTCAAAATATAGGGCGTTTTTAGTCGAAATATTGGCTTTTTTGTGTGGGGGTTGGATTTGTTTCAGTATCTTTGCAGCATGGAACAGATATTACGTGAAATGATAGAAAAAATGGTGGGGCGCAAGATGGTTGTGCCCCGCGACTTCGCTTGGTTGAGCGAAAAGGTGGAGGAACGTACCCAGCAAAGGGTGAGTGCTTCTACGCTGCGACGGTTCTGGGGATACGTGAGCGAAGGGGTTTCTGCCAGTAAGTTTACCAAGAATGTGCTGGCTAATTTTCTCGGTTATGCAGACTTTGAGGAGTTTGGATTGTCGCAAGGGACGGGAGAACGGCAGAGCCAGATGGTTATCGGCAAGGAAATCTCATGCGATGTTCTTTATGAGGGACAGATGCTCAAACTTTCCTGGCTGCCCGACAGAACCTGCATCATCAGGTATCAGGGAAACGGAAGTTTCAAGGTGGTGTCATCAGAAAATACCAGATTGGCGAAAGATGATACTTTTGAGTGCCATCATTTTATCAATCATGAGCCTGCTTATCTTCATGCCTGGAAGCATGGAGTTGATGAACCGGTTACTTACGTCATAGGTAAGAAGAACGGCATCATCGTAGAGCATTATTTGGAAGATTGAAATCTCGACAAGGTGGGTTTCACATATCTCTCAGTGGTATAAGAGGACAGCTCGTAGATGATATCGGTCTTCTTGCTGCCAGCGATGTCTCTAGAGAATGTCTGCGGATAAGTCGTTGTGATGAATTCATTACTCTTATCTACAAACTGATAGAATGCTTCGCTCTTTTTCTCAACAGACCGGATGGTGTCTATGCCGGATTCCTTCCACATCTTGTCGATTGTCTTCTTGCCTTCGGATAGGAGTTCGGCGGCTTGTGCCTGTGATGCAGAAGATGGCTCGGTAGCTGTTGGCTGCAGGGATTTCTGGCCATTGGAAAGTGGGGCAGGCTTCTTGGTTTGCTGGCGGATGACTGTATCCTTCTTGGCTTCGGTATGTTCAGGGGTGGTGTTTATGCTCCTCTCCGGCTGATGCAGTAATGGGTAACTGATGAAACCTAATAAGATGATACAGACCAAAGTTGCGATTGCGATACGCTTGATACCGGATGGATGGCTGTTTCTGCGAGCCATGAAATCGGCTTTGAGTTCGTCAACATTGGCATATCGCTGGGTTATGGGAGCCTTGCAACGCTTGATGATTGCTGTATAGGGTTTGCCTGGAAGTATCTTTTCCAGGATACAGCCTATGCTGAAGATGTCGTTGCGGATGTCTGCCTGTTGGGATACAATCTGTTCTGGTGAGATGTAGCCCTGTGTGCCGGCTGGCTGTTTGAGGATGGTAAAGTCATCGGTATCTGAAAGTCCGAAATCGATGAGCTTTACATGATTGCCGTTATGGGTAATCATGATATTGGAAGGTTTTAAGTCTCTGTGTACTATCTGCTTGGCGTGGATGTAGTGTACGGCATCAAGTAGCTGGAGGAAAATAGCTTCTCCCTCAGTCTTGCTGCCGCTCCAGTGTTCCAGCGTGATACCATCTATCCATTCCATTACGATACAGGTACCCATTTCCGGTATTTCTTCCATGCTGTAGGCTGATACGATGTTGGGATGCTGCAGGGATATGAGGATATCGAACTCTTTGTGCAGCAGGTTCTTGTAGTTTTCATCTTGGCGATATGGCTTCTTCAGGCCTTTGAGCACCCACCATCTGCCATAGCGCTTTGCCTTGCAAAGAAGGTTGAATCCTTTGCAAGGTATGGGAGTAAAGTCTGAAAATTGCTCAGACCTTCTGCTTTCTTCTATGATGATTCCAGAATATGAATCCATGTTACTCAGACTGGGTTGATAATTCGGTCGCAAAATTAACAAAATAGAGATACCCATCCCACAGAAGCGGGATGGATATGAGTATACATATTGGGGCAAACAACTGGAACTGTCATTCTTGTGTACTGCGAACTGTCCAGATTCTCAGTCCGAACTAAGCGTAGTTGCTACCTCTTTATGTCTGCCGCCATTACTAACGGCATTGCAAATATAGGCATTTTAAAAGAAATTTTCAAGCGGAAACGAAACTTTTAGTATTCTTTAAACTTTGACGATTGATTCAAACTCATTCCTCCCCGAGCTTATACCTTATTTCATATTGGAACTGGTTGTCGCAAATCCACTCTCTTTTTAATGCCTGGCTGGTTGGCTATCAAATCACATCAAAGCGGTCTTTGCCATGGCTGTGCGGGATGGGACCGCCTGGGGATAGCTTGCTATGGGGACGCCTTACTATAGCTTGCTGATTGGAACCGCTGAGTATCTCTGAATCACAATGCAAAGATACGAAATCGGTGAGGAGGCAACTCACAGTTGCTCATACTTGCTCACAGTTGCTCATACTTTTTCATAGATTCTCTTTGCTCTGGTGTTTGTAAGCCCTTTTACATGCCTTGCTTGGTATCACTTCTAAATGCCTGGCTTGTTTGATTTTTAAGGGCTTTATGATGGGATTGCGGTTCGTAAGCCAGGGGATTACGGGGCGTAAGTCCCTGACTTTTGCGTCGTAAGTCCCTGACTTTTGTGTCGTAAGTGCCTGACTTTTGCACCGTAAGTCTTTGACTTTTGATTCGGAAGTAACCTGCTTCTGGATGACAGGGTGACACTTATGACAGTGATTTCTGAAGATTTACTCTCGCGCGGGCAGGCAGGAAAAATCAAGCCGAAAGTTCCTGCCTGCCCGCGTGCGAGGCGAAAAGTTGAAAAACTAGTGTCATCGTGTCACCGTGTCACCGTGAACAGAGCAGAAGATGTTTGGTATCGCTCTTTGGCTTCGGACACAAATTCTCCTGTCTCCGCCTCCGTTGGTTTTCGGAAGTAGAGATCCACAAATTACTGTTTTTGTCGTGGCGCCTCCAAAGTGGTAATCTTTTGCAAAGATAGGAAAAATAAAATAAATGAGAGTTCCCACTATGGGAACTCGTAATGATATTTATTGATTTTTAGAATCTTTTAAATGATAATGGCTAGAATTTATACTCGATTCTCGCAAGTTGTAGAAGGAATTGGGGTGGTATCGCATTTGCAAATATATATGAAGTTCCGAAAAATAAAAATCCCCAACCTGCTATGGGAAAGCTGGTTGGGGAAATTATGATAGATTTTGCTTCCATCAGAAAATATCCGATTGTGAATTACAATGGATACTCCTCGAAAGCGTAGAGTACAGTGCTTAAATAACGCTCGCCAGTATCTGGCAAGAGGGCTACAATCTTCTTGCCCTTGTTCTCAGGACGCTTCGCAATCTCGGTGGCTGCAAAGGCGGCAGCACCTGATGAGATTCCTACCAGCAGACCCTCGGTCTGAGCCAGGTCACGACCTGCCTTGATAGCATCATCGTTCTGAATATCCAATACCTCATCGATATATTCTGAAGAGTAGGTCTCTGGAATGAAACCGGCACCGATGCCCTGAATCTTGTGAGGACCGCTCTGTCCGCCGTTCAATACAGGCGATGTGGCAGGCTCTACGGCAATCACCTTCACGTTTGGATTCTGCTCTTTCAGGTACTTGGCGATACCCGAAATGGTTCCACCTGTTCCTACACCGGCTACGAAGATATCAATCTCGCCATCGGTATCTGCCCAGATTTCTGGTCCGGTTGTGGCATAGTGCTTGGTAGGATTGGCTGGGTTGGTAAACTGTCCCAGAATCACAGAGCCTGGGATGGAATCGCGGAGCTCCTCGGCAGCCTTGATGGCGCCAGGCATTCCGTCCTTACCGCTGGTCAATCTCACTTCTGCACCGTAAGCCTTCACCAGGTTTCTGCGCTCCACACTCATGGTTTCAGGCATGGTGAGGATGAGGTGGTAGCCCTTAACGGCTGATACCAGAGCCAAACCTACACCCGTGTTACCGCTGGTTGGTTCGATGATGGTGGCACCTGGTTTCAGGATGCCCTTCTGCTCAGCGTCTTCGATCATCGCAAGTGCGATACGATCCTTTACGCTTCCGCCAGGATTGAAGAATTCTACCTTAGCAATCACAGGAGTCTCCAAACCCTTGGATGCTGAATACTTACCCAATTCTACCAATGGGGTCTTACCGATTAAATCAGTAATCTGCTTATATATCTTTGCCATAACTGTACTCTAATTTAAATCATTCATATTTTTACTTTACGTAGGTAAATGCCTCATCGAGTGCCTCAATCAGGTCGTCGATGTTCTCGATACCGATGCTCAATCGAACGGTAGAAGGATAGATGTGCTGCTCCTCCAATTCCTCTGGGCTCAACTGAGAGTGGGTGGTTGTTGCTGGGTGGATAACCAGTGACTTCACGTCGGCTACGTTAGCCAGCAAAGAGAAAATGCGCAGGTGGTCGATGAACTCCCATGCCTCTTTCTCACCGCCCTTGATATCGAAGGTGAAGATAGAACCACCGCCGTTAGGGAAGAGCTTCTTGTAAAGTTCATGGTCTGGATGAGAAGGAACGGCTGGGTGATTAACCTTAGCCACCTTAGGGTTCTTCTCCAGATACTCTACCACCTTCAATGCATTCTGAACGTGACGCTCTACACGGAGGCTCAATGTCTCCAAGCCCTGAAGAAGAATCCAGGCGTTGAATGGAGAGATGGTTGCACCGGTATCACGAAGGATGACCGCACGGATTCGGGTTACGAAGGCTGCTGCTCCGGCTACATCTGCGAATACGGCACCATGATAAGATGGGGCTGGCTTAGCGAGAGTAGGGAACTTGTCGGCATTTGCCTTCCAGTCGAACTTACCGCCATCTACGATGACACCACCGAGAGATGAACCGTGACCGCCGATGAACTTGGTAGCAGAGTGAACCACGATATCTGCTCCGTGCTCGATAGGACGGATGAGGTATGGGGTGCCGAAGGTGTTATCGATAATCAATGGGATGTTGTGGCGATGAGCAATCTCTGCCAACTTATCGATATCGGTTACATCTGAGTTAGGATTTCCGAAGGTCTCTGCATAGAGTGCCTTGGTATTGTCCTGGATAGCAGCCTCTACCTGCTTGAAGTTGCGAGGATCCACGATGGTGTAGCTAACACCCTGTGTGGATAATGTATGAGTGATGAGGTTATAAGTACCACCGTAGATGTTGTCGGCAGCTACGATGTGGTCGCCATTCTGAAGAATGTTCTGCAGAGCGTAGGTAACGGCGGCAGCGCCAGAAGCGACAGCCAAACCTGCTACACCACCCTCGAGGGCAGCCACACGGTCTTCGAATACACCCTGAGTAGAGTTGGTCAAGCGACCATAGATGTTACCTGCGTCACGGAGTCCGAATCTATCGGCTGCGTGCTGAGAGTTGCGGAACACGTAACTTGTGGTCTGGTAGATAGGCACCGCACGAGCGTCGGTAGCTGGATCTGGATTTTCCTGACCTACATGCAACTGAAGTGTCTCAAAGCGAAGTTTCTTTTCTGTACTCATAATCTATGTCCTTTCTTTAATTTTACGTTAATATTCAATTTTATTCATTTATATAAATCTGTCGCCCAGTTATCCAGTCATGATTGGCATCAGACTGTTTGTTCTGATTGACGCTGCAAAGGTACGGCGATTTTTTGGATTCAGAAATAGCATATGAGTAGTATTCCTGCTACCACGTTTGTGGTATTCGGGTGTTTTTTAGCTGCTTTGATGGGTTTACACCTTATTATATATAGGAGCAATTTTTATTATATATAGGATTTTTGAGTCTGTATCCCATCCCAAACTAGTCTTTCAGGCAGCCGATAGGTACCACATATACTCCGTCTTCTCTGCGGTAAGCATAGTCGCCTACGGCAGTAAGTACCATCATGAAAGATGGAGCTTTCATCTTGGTCGTGTCTATCTTATCTGCAAGAGCAGTTAGCGTAGAGACTCCTTTTTCGATGGCTTGTGCACCACCCAGCTTGATTTCGATGAGGCCGTATGAGCCGTTGCGGAGATGGATAACTGCATCACATTCCAAACCGTTCTTGTCGCGGTAATGATATACGTTGCCGTCGATGGCATCAGCATATACACGAAGATCACGGACGCATAGGGTCTCGAAGAGCAAACCGAAAGTTTCCAAGTCGTTGATGAGATCATCAGGACCTAGACCTAATGCAGCCACCGCAATGGATGGATCAACGAAATATCGGGTTTCAGCCGAACGGATGGCAGTCTTGCTGCGAAGGTTCGGATTCCAGGCAGGCATGTCCTCTATGACGAAGATTTTTTTGAGTGCACCAATGTAACTCTGTACAGTCTTGTCTGCCAGTGTCTCATCATCGTTTTTCATCATGTCTTGTCTTATGGCTCCGATACTTACTTGACCACCTTGTGAACGGGCGTATGAACGCAGAAGCAGCTTAGTTCGTTCGCTGTTTCTGCTGATTTCATCCACTCTTGAAATATCAGTCTTTACCACCGCATCGTAATAGTCGTAAGCCTGTCGCAAAGCGGTTCTTGGGGTCTTGGTAGTGGCATTAGGCCATCCACCTCTGCAGACGAGATAGGCGATGTCTTCCAGTTTCAATTTGTTGAAACCTTCCAGGTTTGCATTTCCCTTGAACAGTTCGCTGATGCTAACTTCGCCTGTAGATTCTCCCGATTCCCATAATGACATAGGTCGCATGGTAATCCAGGCGAAACGTCCTGTACCCGTGTGATGTATTTTTTCGGAAGATGCAGGCACGGCAGATCCTGTGAGGATAAACAAGCCTTCCTCACCCTGGTGGTCCACTTCAAATCTGATGGCATCCCAGATTTGCGGTATGATTTGCCATTCGTCAATGAGTCGTGGCTTTTCTCCTTTCAGGAGCATTTTTATCTTTAAATTTGCCATTTCCAGATAGTTGTTTTGGTTGTCTGGATCTGCCATATATAGCACGCTTTTGGCCTTTTGTTCTGCTGTGGTAGTTTTTCCACACCATTTTGGTCCTTCTATCAATACGGCTCCAACTTCTTCGAGTCTGTATTCCAATAGTTTATCTGCAATTCTTTTTTTGTATTCTTTCATTTTGAATCTCTTTTATTTCGGCTGCAAATATACGATAAAATCTTAGAATTACCAAATTTGGCGGCATATTTTTACTTAATTTGGCTGTATTTCGTTACCCAATTTGGCTGTAATTTGTTACTTAATTTGGCTGTGATTCGTTACCTAATTTGGCGGAATAAAAAACGTCCTCATCTGTTATGTGTTTCAGATGAGGACAGTTTCAGTTATGTTTTGCTACATTACAGCTATATTTCTGGTGTCGTTAGCCTCTGCAGAGACAGGTGCACAGTTGCTGTTGGTTTCAGCAAGGGCGAAGGCTGGCATCATGGCAGCCATCATCATTACGTTTTTGATATTCATAATACTATATTTTATGTTGTTTCTTATTCTTATTGAGAAGATTCCTGTAGGAAGATATGGTTGAATTCTTCTGTTCTCATAACCTTTACACTCTATAGACGTATGAAATTGAAAAATCGGACATCTTATAAAAGATTTTTTCAAAAAATGCTTTCTTTTTTCAAAGAAAAATGTTATTTTTGCAGTCATAAACATAAAATTTAGCAATCGAAAACATTTAAAAACTGAATGGCTTATGGCATCAATAGTTTCTATTATTCCCATCGTGTTGCTGTTCATCCTGATGCTCGGCTTCAAGATGGCAGGTCATAAGAGCGCCTTGCTGACGCTCGTAGTTACCGTGTTGCTTGCTCTCTTCGCAGCTTCGCCGCTAGGCATGATAGCCCCGGAACATGCGGAGGACAGCGTGATCGCCCTGACGGGATGGGCGGTGGTGGAAGGCATCCTGAAGGCGGTATTCCCGATTCTCATCATCATACTGATGGCTATCTACAGCTATAATATCCTCGTGGAAAGCAAGCAGATAGAGGTGATCAAGAGGCAGTTTACATCGATTACCGATGATAAGGGGCTGCTCGTGCTGCTCCTTGTATGGGGATTCGGCGGACTGCTCGAAGGTATGGCGGGCTTCGGAACGGCGGTGGCGATACCTGCTGCCATCCTCATCGGACTCGGATTCAAACCGATGTTCTCGGCTCTGGTTTCCTTAATCGGTAATACCGTGGCTACGGGATTTGGTGCCGTGGGTGTTCCGGTTACTACGCTCTGTAACGAGGTGGCTGAAAGCGGATCGGCTTCGGCGGCACAGATTTGCGAGACTTCGGCCTTCGCCATTATCCAGCTGTCACCTCTCTTTATCATCCTGCCTTTTATGATCCTGACACTTACCGATAAGCATAATCTTATCAAGAATCTCATCATCGCCCTCTGGGTGGGAGTGATTTCCGTGATAGTGCAGTTTGTCTGCGGCTATTATCTCGGTTCGGAGACTCCAGCCATCATCGGTTCGCTGGCAGCCATTATCGCCATCATCGCATACGCCAAGGTATTTGCCAGAAAGAGTAAGGTGCAGGATAAGGAAACCTTTACGCTTGCCGAAAGCCTGAAGGCATGGAGCGTTTACCTTTTTATATTGATATTCATCCTGGTTTCCGGAGCACTCTGTCCTCCGGTCAATGCTTTCCTCAAAAGTCATCTGGTGAGTGCGGTTCATCTGCCTGTGCTCGACAGTACCTTTAAGTTTGGCTGGATATCCAATGCGGGCCTGATGCTCTTCCTGGGTGCTACGATTGGTGGATTGATTCAGGGATTGAGCCTTAAGAGATTGATGGTGATTCTTGCCCGTACCACGGTGAATCTGCGAAAGACGGTGGTGACCATCTGTTCGCTGATAGCCCTGGCGAGCGTGATGAACTATTCGGGAATGATTACTGCCATCGCCTCCGGACTGGTGGCAGTAACGGGCGACTTCTATCCTCTGGTTGCGCCGATGATTGGTGCCATCGGAACCTTCGTTACGGGGTCTGATACCTCTTCGAATATCCTCTTTGCCAAGCTCCAGGCTCATGTAGCCAACCAGTTGGGTATGACGGGGCAGAGCACATTCTTCGGTATGGAGGGCGGTCAGGAAAACTGGCTGGTTGCTGCCAATACCACGGGAGCCACGGGTGGCAAGATGATCAGTCCGCAGAGCATCGCCATCGCTACTGCAGCCTGCGATATGGAGGGAAAGGATGGAGAAATCCTCCGCTCGGCCATCCCATACGCCCTGCTTTATATCGTATTGGGCGGATTGATGGTTTATTTCGGTTGCTGATCTTCTTTTCTTATATAAAAAACTGTCCTCATCTGTTATCTCAGATGGGGACAGTTTCAGTTTTATAAATCGACATTAATAAAGCTTTTGCCCTTTCAGGGCGACAGGCTTGCGTCTATCATTACCCAGGGTGTTGCCCTGGGCTAGGAGCTTCTGCCCTTTCAGGGCGTGTAGCGAATATGATAAGCTTTTTATCTTTTAAGCATGTCTTTTCTCGTAAGCCAGACTGTGGTCGTGCTTGTCGATATCATGCTTCGACTTGCTCTTTACCACGAGCCATACACCAGAGAAGATGAGGATGGCAGCAATCGCCTGCATACCCTTGAATACGGCGAGACCCACGATAACACTCACGGTAACCGATACCAGCGGCTGCACATAATTATATACACTCACCACGGTAGGGCGCAACGTCTTCTGACCAATCATCATGCAGATGTAACCCAGGAAAGTGCCGAAGAAGATGACGTAGCCCGTTTCCCACCAGGTGCTCATCGGAACCTGGGCGAAAGGAATGTCCGATACGTGTCCTATCGTGAAAGGCCAGATGAAGAGGGTTGCCCAGGTAAACATCCACTTGTTCACCGTGAAGAGCGAATACTTCTGAACCAGCGGCTTGAAGAGTGCCAGATAGAGAGCGAACGAAAGCTGTGCCGAGATGCAGAGCAGGTCGCCCCAGATATTTCCTACCTTAGCATTGCCAGCCGTAGCACTCGTCAGGATGATGATACAGGCTCCGCTGCATCCCATCAGCACACCGATAGCCTTCTTCCAGGTGATAGGTTCCTTCAGAATCAGGAACGAGAGAATCATGGCGAAGATAGGCATCGAAGTAGTCATGATGCTGGAGTTGCTTGGCGAGGTGAGACTCAGACCGATGGTATAGCAGCATTGGTTGCATACCAGTCCGAATATGCCGGCACCTGCCATCTTGATGATGTCCTTGGTAGGGATATGTTCTCTTTTGGTGAAGAATGATGCTATCCAGAAGAGGAGGGCACCACCCAATACACGGAAGCTCACCAGGTCGATGCCGTCGATGCCGTGAAGCATGGCATCCTTGCCAACGGGAGCCATCAGTCCCCAGAATGCGCCGGAACAGAAGAGGCACAGGTGGGCGATAAGAGGTCGTTTGTTATCCATTTTTTCCTTATTTCTATTTAAATCTTCCTATTTTTGAATAAAATCGAGTGCAAAGGTACAAAAAATCGAGGAATTTTGCTATATTTGCGGTATATTTTTTGAAACTTAAAGGAGTTAAGAAGTTAAGACAATAGTCTTTTTCCGTTCTTGACTATTAAAGATAGGAGATTATTCTTATGCAGAAATATGCTGATTATATCAAACAGATAGAGATTGAATCTCTCTGGAGCGGTACCAAACATATTCTTTGGAACCTCGACCGTCGTGTCAATATCCTGAGTGGTGTAAACGGCGTGGGCAAGAGTACTATATTAAATAAGGTGGTAAAGGGTCTGGCGGCTGGCGGTGAATTCCCTAGTCACATGATCAAAGGTGTGCATCTGAAGGTGGAGCCGGAGGAGGCAAAGTGGATTAGATATGATGTAATCCGCTCGGTAGATAGACCATTGATGAATGCCGAGATGATCAACAAGATAGACCTTACCCTGGTTACCGAACTCGACTGGCAGCTCTTCCAGCTGCAGCGCAAGTATCTGGATTACCAGGTGAACATCGGCAACCGCATCATCGCCGTCTTGCAGAGTGGCGAACCGGATGCAGCCTTCAAGGCTCAGAAACTGAGTGAACCGAAGAAGATGTTCCAGGATATGGTAGATAATCTTTTCAAGGATACCGGCAAGACCATCATCCGTACAGCCAACGAAATCCGCTTCAACCAGATAGGCGAGCAGCTCTCGCCTTATCAGCTCTCGGCTGGTGAGAAGCAGATTCTCGCCATCCTCCTCACCGTGCTGGTGGAGGACAACCAGTCATACGTCCTCTTTATGGATGAGCCGGAAATCAGTCTTCACTTCGAATGGCAGAAGCAGCTCATCGGTCTGGTGCTGCAGCTTAATCCGAATATCCAGATCATCATGACCACCCACAGTCCTGCTGTGGTCATGGATGGATGGACCGATAGGGTGACGGATGTGAATGATATTACGATTTCGTAATGTTGAATGTTAAGTGTTGAATGTTGATTTTTTCAGCTTATGGCTAAACGTTTAACCGATAATATCAATTCCCAGTTCTTCGAGGCAGCCAACAGGATGACCTCGAAGAAGGCTCGGCGCAAGATTGTGGCTTACGTCGAGAGCTATGATGATGTCTTCTTCTGGCGTTCTGTACTGGGAAAGTTTGAGAATGAAAAACGCTATTTTGATATCATGCTGCCTACCCGTAACCAGCATTTAGACCGAGGTAAGAAGGCTGCTATCTCCAGTATGCTGAAGGGAGTAGGTAGGGATATGATAGCCTGTGTAGATGCCGATTACGATTATCTGCGTCAGGGCTCAACCGAGTCTTCCCAGCAGATGTTGGAGAATCCTTACATCTTCCATACCTATGCCTATGCCATTGAAAACTTCCAATGTTATGCCAGAGGATTGCACGAAACCTGTGTGATGGTGACGCTCAACGACCGTCGCATCTTCGATTTCGAGCGTTTTCTAGAGTCCTATTCCCGTACCATCTGGCCTCTCTTCTTATGGCACATGCTGTTTTATGTCCGTCATCGCAAGATGTCGATGCATTTTGATATGGCGGAGTTTGATAAGGTCATCATGCTGCCTTCTGTCCGAATCCAGGATCCTAAATGGGCGATAGATTATTTGGGAAAGAAGGTGCGGGCAAAGCTGTTCCAGCTGGAGCGTCGCTTCAAGAAGTTTAAGGATGAGTTGGATGAAATGGCTCTTTACCTCAACAATCTGGGTGTAAACGAGAGCAATACCTATTTATATATTCAGGGGCATCATCTCTTCGACCTGGTAGTAAGTCCCATCGTCCAGAGTGTTTGCGATGCTTTGCGCAATGATAGGGAGAACGAAATCCGCGACCGTGCCCTCCATTCCGAGCAGGCCCGCACCGAAATGGCATGTTATGAGAATAGTCTGGGCAAGGTGAAGATGATGATGAAGAAGAACACCTTCTACCAGTTTTCTCCCGAATTCCAGAAGATTCAGGCGGATGTGGAAAAGTATTTGGAAAGGTAAAAAAGTAAAAAGGTAAAAGGGTAAAAAGGTAAAAAGAAAGCAGGCAGATGACATCCCGCCAGGCTCTTTTTACCTTTTTACCTTTAAAATTATACGTATGTCTCCAGGAACTTCAGGGTTCCTTCTACCTTCAATGTCTGGGTAGAGGCAGGAACTACGATGCTCTCGCCGCCCTGGAGCGTAATCTCGTTACCTTCGTTGTCGGTAATCTTAGCCTCACCCTTCAAGCCAATCAGAATCACGAAGCTGTCCAACTCTGAATAATCCAGCGTCATTGGCTCATCGAGATCATAAACGGCTGTGGTGAAGTAAGGGCACTGCACCATGCTTACACCCTGGTTCTTGGCAGGAGTGTAGTGCTGGCGATAGTCTGGCAATACGGTGTAGTCAATGCACTCGGCAGCTTCCTTGGTGTGGAGCTGGCGATAGTTGCCATCCTTGTCCTTACGCTTGAAGTCGTAGATGCGATAGGTAACATCGCTGGTCTGCTGAATCTCGACAACGAAACAGCCTGTTCCGATGGTGTGGATTCTGCCGGCAGGGATAAAGAAGCAGTCACCTTCCTTCACGTTATACTGAGCCAGGGCATCGGTGATGGTATCATTCTCCACCATCTCCTTGTACTGCTCAGGAGTAATCTGCATCTTCAAGCCGTTGTAGAGCTTGGCATCCGGCTCGCATGGCAGCGCATACCACATCTCGGTCTTTCCGCGTTCCTTACCTTGCTTCTTGGCAATTTCATCATTAGGATGCACCTGGATAGAGAGGTCGCGGTTGGCATCGATAAACTTGATGAGCAGTGGAAACTCATTGCCGAAACGCTTGTAGTTCTCTTCTCCGAGGAAGCTTCCCTTCCGTTCTGCAACAACCTCGTTGAGGCTCTTGCCCTGCATCTCGCCATCGGCTACGATGCTTTCATTTCCTGGTACTCCAGAGATTTCCCAGCTTTCTCCCACATTCTCTTGCTTTACGTCGAGATGCTTGAAAGTGATAATCTTACTGCCACCCCAGATGGTGGATTTTAATAGCGGTTGAAATTTTAATGGTTTCATTTTTACCTATATTTAGTTTATAAATGTACTCTTCAGTACGGTTTCTTACTCTCCGGTAAGGCTCTTGCTGAACCTATACCTTATTATATATAACGCTTTTTGTGCGAAATATACTTAGTCTAGTAAGCGTATTTCTTACTTCAAATATCAACTTCTTTTTTTCTCTTTTATTTTCTAACTCCCCCTCTGGGTATGTTAGTTCTCTCTCCAGAATGCTGGTGTAAAGATAACCAGCACACTGAATATTTCCAGACGACCGATGAGCATCATCAGCGAGCAGAACCATTTTGCCACATCCGGCAGTTCGCTCCACGACATGGTTGGTCCGATTTCCGTACCCAGCGTAGGTCCCACATTACCCACACAACTCAGGGTGATGGTGATGGCATTGGTATTGTCGATGCCTATGGCTATCATCGTGAACGATATCACCAGACAGATGATGAGATAAGTGGTGAGGAAGGCAAGCAGCGTAACACGCTTCTGCATCGGTACGTTCACACCATCAATCTTCAATGGCAGCACGGCGTTAGGATGCAGAATCTGGCGGAATTCATTCTTCACCATTCTTACCAGCATCACGCCACGGATACATTTCAAACCTCCACTCGTACTGCCCGAGCAGGCTCCGAAGAACATGCAGGCTGCCAATACCACCCAGGTAACGTGAGGCCAGAGGGCTGCATCGTCGTTAAACAGACCGGTGGTAGTGATGAAAGAAACCACCTGGAAGATAGCACTTCTGAAGGCATGTTCCACATCGTAGTTGCGCATCACCATCAGCTCTACCATGATGAAAGCCGTGAAGGCTGTAACGAGGAACATATAGAACTTAAACTCTGAATTCTTGAACAGATCCTTGATCTTGAACTTGATGACGGCTGCATAGAGCAGGGTGAAATTAACACCCGACAGGAAGCAGAAGAAGGCACAGATGTATTCCAGTGCCGGCGAATGGAAAAACGAGGTACTGCTGTTATGAGTAGAGAAACCTCCTGTAGCCGTAGTGGTCATCGCATAGTTGAAACTGTCGAAGAGACTCATTCCTGCCACATAGTAGGATGCGATGCAGGCAATGGTGAGCATCAGATAGATACTCCATATCCATTTAGCCGAAGTGGAAAGCCGGGGATGCAGTTTCGTTTTGATAGGTCCTGTTGCCTCGGCAGCAAACACCTTGGTCTGTCCACCTACAAGCGAAGGCAGCAGGGCGATGGTGAAGAACACGATTCCCAGACCGCCTATCCATTGGGTGAGCGAACGCCAGAAAAGCAGTCCGTGGGGGAAACATTCTACATCGTCTAATATTGTAGCTCCCGTTGTCGTAAATCCCGACATGGTTTCGAAGTAGGCATCGGTAAAGTTGTTGATGTATCCACTTATCATGAAGGGGAGGGTTCCGAAGAAACTGAATACAATCCATGAGAGCGTTACCACGAGATAGGCATCACGGCGCGACATTGAGTTATCGGCTCCATGACCTCGCCATTTCAGCACCAGTCCGCCTCCGATGGTGGTAAGTGTTGCCACAATGAAGGCAAATATGTCGTCCTGCTGGTAATAGAAAGCTACCAGCAGACTGACGAAGAGCAGGAATGCTTCTATGAAAAGCAGTTGCCCTAAAATCTTATATATTAATTTGCTGTTTATCATATATGAAGTATTTCTCTATCTCCTTCACGCTTAGATGAAGTATTTCTCAATTTTCTTCATGTTGATGTTGTGGCAGAAAACCATCACCGAGTCGCCCGGTTCTATCTGGGTATTACCCGAAACGAGCATTCCTTCTTCACCGCGAACCAGTCCACCGATGGTTACACCGATAGGCATGCCGAGTTCCTTCACCGGTTTCTTGGTTACCTTCGAACCTTCTTTGGCTATAAACTCAGCTACATCGGCGTTAGCGCTCATCAGGAATCTCACGTTCATCACGTCGGCATCGAGCATCATCTGGTAGATGTAGCTGGCGGCAATCATCTTCTTGTTGATGATGGTACCGATATCCAGACTCTCTGCCATGCTCACGTAGTCTACGTTTTCTACGGCAGCCACCGTCTTGCGCACACCCATTCTCTTGGCTGTAAGACAGGCCAGAATATTGGTTTCGGCGTTACCGGTCAGTGCCACGAAGGCCTGCGTGCTGCGGATACCTTCTTCTACGAGCAGCGGAATGTCGCGTCCGTCTCCATGAATAATGAGCGTCTTGTTCTCATCAAGAATATCGTTGAGATATTCGCAGCGCTCCTCGCTCATCTCGATAATCTTGCATTCCATATATTCCGGCATCTTCTTTACGGCTCTTACGGCTGTGCGTCCGCCACCCATAATCATCACGTTCTTCACATCCACATAGTGCTCCTTGCCCACAATCTTGCGGATATATGGGATATAGTTGCGGGTGGTCATGAAGTAGGCGAGGTCGTAGAGTTTCAGCTCGTCGTTACCGCCAGGGATGATGGTATCACTGCCTCGCTTGATGGCTACCACGTGGTATGGATCGTTAGGACCGCTGATGTTCTTGAGCGGTTCGTTCAGTATCTCGCATCCTTCGCGCAGTTTGATGCCGAGCATGACGAGTGCGCCGTCGTGCACATCCCAGCGCTGACGTACCCAACTCATTTTCAGTCCGTTATTGATATCTACGGCTGCGAGCATCTCCGGATAAATCAGTTTGCTGATACCTAATTCTTTGAAGAATTCCTGAGCCTGAGGATCCATATATTCCGGATTATCCACGCGGGCCACCGTTCTTTTGGCACCCAGGTTCTTGGCAAGGATGCTAGCTGTGATGTTGGTACTTTCTACCGGAGTAACGGCGATGAAGAGGTCGGCATCTGCAACCCCCGCATCGCGTAAGATGTGAAGACTGGTAGGCTTGCCCAGCATGGTGAGCAGGTCGCAGTCGGAGCCAATGCTTGCCAGGCGCTCTTCGCTTTCATCGATGAGCGTAATCTCTTCATTGCTGCGTGACAGGAGTCTCGCCAGGTGAGTACCTATGGCATATGCGCCAGCTATGATTATTTTCATTTCTTAATTGCTTCTTTGATTGATTCTTTATCGAGATGCACGATTTCTCTGAGCTGTGCCACGGTTCCGTGCTCCACAAACTCATCTGGCAATCCCATTCGGGTCATCTTTGGCTGATAGTCATGGTCGTTCATCCATTCCAGTACGGCTGAGCCCATACCGCCCATACGAACGCCGTCTTCGATGGTGATGATGCGGCTGAACTTTTCGCCCACCTCTTTCAGAATGTCTTCATCGAGTGGCTTGAGGAATCGCATATCGTAGTGGGCGATGCTCATTCCGGTTTCGGCTTCTACCTCAGCGATAGCCTGGGCTGCATCGTTTCCGATAGGACCGATGGTAAGAACGGCTACATCGGTGCCGTCTTTCAGCTTTCTGCCGGTACCGGTCTTGATTTCCTCCATCGGGTTGCGCCAGTCTACGAGCACACCCTTGCCTCTCGGATAACGGATTACATAGCTGCCATGACCTGGCAACTGGGCTGAATACATCAGGTTGCGCAACTCATGTTCGTTCATCGGAGATGCGATGGTGAGATGCGGAATCGGACGGAGAGCCGCCATATCGAAGGCACCATGATGGGTAGGTCCGTCTTCACCTACCAGTCCGGCACGGTCAAGACACATGATAACCGGCAGGTTGAGCAGTGCCATGTCGTGGATGATGTTATCGTAGGCACGCTGTGCAAACGAACTGTAGATATTGCAGAATGGGATGAGTCCGTCTTTCGCCATACCTCCTGAGAAGGTGACGGCATGCCCCTCGGCAATACCTACATCGAAGGTACGGTTTGGCATCGCCTTCATCATGATGTTCATGGAGCATCCTGTAGGCATGGCGGGCGTCACACCTACAATCTTCGGGTTTTTCTGAGCCAGTTCAAGCAGCGTCTCACCGAAAACATCCTGATATTTCGGAGGCTGGTTGCTGGTATCGGCAATGATTCTCTCACCCGTTTCCGGATCGAATTTGCCTGGCGCGTGCCAGATGGTAGCACTCTTCTCGGCAGGTTCGTAACCCTTTCCCTTGGTGGTATGCAGGTGCAGCAGCTTAGGACCCTTCATGTTCTTAAGCTGTTTGAGCACTCTCGCCACTTCCTTCACGTCATGACCGTCGAAAGGTCCGAAGTAGCGGATATTCATACCCTCGAAGATGTTCTGCTGATGACTCAGTGCCGACTTCAGTGCATTGTTCAGGCGCAGGATGCCCTTCTTGCGGTCTTCGTTGAGATAGCCTTTGGAGTGCAGCCACTGCGATGCCTTGAAACGGAGGCGGTTGTAGGTCTCGTTGGTATCGAGGTTCAGGAGATATTTCTCCATACCGCCCACAGCCCGGTCGATGCTCATATCGTTGTCGTTCAGGATGATGAGCATGTCGTTAGGAGTGCTTGATACATTGTTCAAGCCCTCGAAGGCCAGGCCGCCACTCATGGCGCCATCGCCGATTACAGCCACCACGCTGCGATCAGACTGTTCTAGTTTGCGTGCCGCCACAGCCATGCCGAGTGCCGCAGAAATTGAGTTGCTGGCATGTCCGCAGGCAAAGGTGTCGTATTCACTCTCCAGTGGGGTAGGGAACGGACGGATGCCGTGAAGCTTTCTGTTGGTACAGAACACCTCACGTCTTCCTGTCAGAATCTTATGTCCGTATGCCTGGTGGCCCACATCCCAAACGATTCGGTCGTTAGGGGTATTATACACGTAGTGGAGTGCTACGGTTATTTCAACCACGCCAAGAGAGGAGGCAAAATGACCGGGGTTGACGGCAACCTCGTCGATGATGTCTTCTCTCAATTCTTTGCATACTTGTGGCAACTGGTCGATGCTCAGTTTGCGCAAATCCTCAGGGTATTTGATGTTACTTAATAGACTAAACTTACTTTTGTCCATATTTCCTTGTTATTTGTACATGCAAAGGTAATGCTTTTTTTTAATAAATAACATTTTTATTGTGATATTTTCGCTTTTTCCGATAAATCTTTGTATTTTTCTACTCATAGTGGATTACTTGTAGATGAACTTTTCTGAGAATTGCTGTCCGTTAACAGAAATGTTGAGTATGTAGATGCCATGTGAATGAGACGATAAAGGCAGACAGATGTTATATGTCTTTTTGCTGGATTCTTTAAAACTCTGTTGGCATACCATCATTCCGTCAATGGTATGGATATTACAATCTATCTTTGCTCTTGAAGAGCAGAACATGGCAACATTTACATTACCATCGGAAGTCACGTTTACCGAATAATCAATAAATGTACCATTAGAAAATACATGTCTGGAAATACGGGGACGGCCATTGGAGGTAGCTTTTGCTCTCTCTCTCTGAGAAATATTTCTTGATTTCTCGTATTCATTGTCTTTCAATGATTGTGGAGAGTAATAATAAGCTACTTTAAATCCAATATTGTTACCCTTAACATGAGAGTCTAAGGTTTCGTAAATTGGATAAGACTCCCCTTGTGCATACCATCTGTATATGTTTGTTTCTACCAGGTTGGAATCCACAGCAAGATGTTGTATGATGCTATCATGTGTGTAGATGTTAACACTGTCAACCAACATGCGTAAGGCCTTTGCATGCTCAATGTTTTTGAGATATTGTTGTCCTGTGTGTTTCTGGATATGTACCCTTGTCACACCAGTAATCGTATCACCTGATGGAAGTAACATTGTACCGAGTCCATCAACTTGGCATTCATATGTTCCATAAATACGAGAATATACTGACTCTGAATATATGGCATATCCATTGAAATACCCCGTTGCCATGCTGTTAAGTACAAAACTAGGCGGAGCAATCAAGTCTGTTAGTTTGTAGCTAATTTTCGATTGGTTGTTCTCATAGCCATCCAAATATGTGCCAGTGTCGTTTTGATGACAAAAATAACGGGTATTGAGTCCATTAATTATAAGTCCATGTTCATCATGGGGATTGGAGGTGATTGTCAACCACGAGACATTGTCAGATAGATTGATGTCAGTCAAGTCCCAAATAGCACCTTTTCCTTTTTGGTCAAAATGTTTGAAGGTGGCTTGCTGACGCTCAATCTTGTCTCCTATATGATATGTATGATTACAAATGTTCTGTTCCGTTATGGAGAGAACTTGTGTGTCGCTGATACGCTCCGTAGTCTGCACGTAGTTCTCTGAAGACACTTGGGCCTTTGTTGACAGGGCAGTAAACCATGCCAACAAAAACAAGTATCGAAAGTTAACTTTATTCATCATAAGCTTGTTGTTTGTAATTGTATTTGAATGATGAGGACACGATGCCGTTATGATCCTTGATGGCAGATAATCTGCAGAAAGCGTCATAAGAATAAGTCGTAGATTCTCCATTCGGAGAAATCATCTCCACCATCCCTATTTGGGGACTGAAACTGAAGGTTGCGACACTACAACCAACCAGCTTTGACAATTTGTTGTGTAAATCCCTTGCACTTATAGTTGGCGCGGCTGCTGTTTCCAATGCTTTTACGGCAGAGTCGCCTCCAAGGAGATTCCTTACGGCTGGATAGTCCGCACCTCTTATCACGGCAATGGGATAGTTGCTGTAATACCCCCATATATAGGTGACCACATCGCAGTTGTTTTCCTTTACCACACGAGGCTTCCCTGACGAGTTGTAAGAAAGCACAGCGTTAGCTTTGAATGAGGAGAAGGCATAGTTGTCCTTTAACAGACTAAACGAACTCCTAGTTATGGCTCTTTCTGTATCTAACGAGTATTCCGTGATAATATTGCCATTGTTGTCATATAAATATCGTTGTGAGTCGATGACATAAGTGCCGTCTTCATTTGATATTGATGTCAGACATTCTATGGGAATCTCAGTGATGTGCTTGTCTGCCAAAGTCTTCATATTGGCTTGGGAAAGAGCATTCTGTGGATAGAATGTTTCTGTAGTGAAGGTAGTTCCTGTCTCAGACTGACTCTGGACCGAGATGGAGTCCAAGGTGTTGGTCTGTCCGTACTGGGTACTAGTTTTTATGGTAACACAGTTATCACCATGATATTCTTTTTGGCTGGAATTGGAAGAAACCAAGGCGAACTGGACCGATGGATATAGATATATTTGCATGCACCCTCCTCCTAAGGCTTCAGCATATGCATTTTCTGACGCCAAAGCATTTCCACCAGTAACCTCGTTTGGCCCGCTGTAGATGTTCTCGATGACCGCACTTAGAAGTCGGGAGTCAACACATCTCCACTTATAACTGTTATCTGTTGTCTTGATAAGTTTTCCCTTGGAATCAAACACGCTATCAGAAAGCAACATTCCATTTCTCGGGTCGGGCACTTGACGGCAATAGGTAAGCATATTGGTGCCCCAAGGTCTGTTTCTGTAAGTAAAAACCTCTTTGCCGTTTGTCGTTCCATTGCTTTCCTGTGTGACGGTTACCCTCTCGTAGCCGACCACAGGCATATCTGGAACAGCATTGCTGCCGCTCACTTTCGCATAGCGAATTTCTTTAGCTGTTGCAGGTTTTATCTGGTTCATTCCTGCATCTTGATACATTCCATTTTGGTAGACCAAGATTTTTCTTCTTGCATAGATGGCTGGGACTGACAATCGTCCTGAGGAAGTTAAGTCAGGATAGGTGTATCGATATTTTGTCGTAGTAAAGTTTCCTTTCCCATCATTTTCGGATATGGACTTTACCCTCATGCCTGCACCGATGGATGTATACGTGGATTTTTCTAGTTTGATATTGCCTCTTATCTGGTAATATTGCTGGGGACGCACTCCAATGTTTAATGAAGCCCCGCCAGCAATCTGCAGTTTGTACTTCCCAGGGAAAAGAGTTAAAGTCCTTGATTTTGTTATGTTTCTTGTCCCCACTGTGTCGCTTGGAACTGCGCTCAGCACATCACAAGCACTAACCACCTCATGTGGACCATTTCTGTCATAAATGGTGCTATAATGATACAACAGAAGAGGGTTGCTTAGAATATATCGCCAGGAAGGCTGCTCGGCAAGGTTGGATATCATGTAGCTTAGGGTCATCTTGTACTTCCCCTCACCCGATATATTAAACGTACTTTCGTTTAATGATGCCCCGATAACCTTTCCATAGCTTTGATTGGTGGCGTAGATGTCCACATCCTTGAAACTTTTTCCGCTTGTCGTCTTTGCTGCGTCGAAATACTTATAGTTGGAGAAGCGATGCCCTTCATAAGTGATACTTGCAGTTCCTCCTGTCGGATAAGTAATGAATGAGAGCATTCCCGCAGAGGCACAGTTTTCATAGAAACGTCGGTCTGCACCTGTAAAATATACCGTTTTAGGGAAACCATCTTCTACGTCTGAAGTCAACTCATCCCAATGTTTTGGAAGAAGGGTGTGGTAACGACCGTTGAAGTTTTCCTTCCCATTGTAATATCCCCAATAATCAATGGCTGCGGAAGCCTTACAAGGCAATCCGTTATTATAGCCAAATGAGTACTTTGCCACTTGTTTGCCATTCGAGTCCTCCTCGCTGTAACTGTCCAGACGTAGCCTATAATACATAAAGTCGTCAGAGGCAAACCATCCGTCGTAAATGGACGAGTTGCCCAGATTGTCAAATAAATCCTTTACCGTGTTGCCTCCAGTGGTTACTTTAGGAAAATAACTGGATCTGAAACTAAAGGACTTCAATAGTTTTTTCTGAGAACCATTCTTTTGATAGATTTCTATCTTTGACAGTTTGCGACTGTTCCCATCCAGATCCTTACGAAAGTCACTGGATGGGATGAACTTTACCAATGCTTCGTCGGATTCTATTTCCGAGAGACGAAGAGCTTTTGTCCGATATAATTGTGAGAGGCTACGATCCAGAAGGTTTGAACCTTCTTGCTTGACTTCACGATAGCTCGAACCAATAGCATTTACTGGATATTCATGGCTGTATAAGTTTTCTGTTATTTTATATACAGAGGTTATTGTACCGTTGTCAACATATCTGAGTTGTATGGTATGTCCTGTGGGAGACTCTATTTTTGTAAGAAATAGCGTATAATCCTGATACACCATTCCAGGGTCAACCAAATATCCCTCTGGACTACTCTCCTCCATTGCATTGAAGGAATATTTTACTCCTTTTCCATCAATGATGGTGGGTGACATGATGGATCCAGTAATCTGAAAGTTTTGGTTACGGCCCGTAATGAAGAACTCATTCTTCATCCTATCCCATACATAAGAGAGACTGTTGCCCATGAAATTAGCATGGAAGGTGGGAGTTTCACCAGCCTTGTTGTCTAGGATGAAATGATACAATTGACTAGACAGGTCATTGTTCTTATTGCCCTCAATCTCTAGCGTCTGCTTAAACCAATTTTTACCATGGCCACCTCGCCAATTAGGGTGGCATCCATCCATCTTGTATCGCATTTGTGGAAACTCACCATCCAGGGGAATGTATGTCATGGACAGTTTGTTGGCAAAATAATCCCAATCTTTTTGAAACGATTCTCCATATTGTGTAGAGCATGCAGAAGTTGTCGTAGTGATGGCTCCTCCTGCATTCAGTAACCAATTTAATCCAACCCAAGTAGCCTCTTGGTCTACTCGTATGGCATTGCCTTGGTAGTCCAAGCTGATAGGCAGGCTGAGGTCGCCGCTCACCAATGTATAGATTGGTATAGAGAAAGCCAAGCAGCCAGTATAGTTGCCCACAGGAATGGTGGATATTCTGTCAAAGGCAGCTGCCTCTGGTGACTTTGGGGAGTAATCACGATGATTACCATCCGCTCCAAATATTGGAGCGGAGAGTATGATGCTGAGTACTATAAATAATATCTTTTTCATGACTTCACAATATATACTTTTAAATTGTTGCTAAGTATGGAACATTCGAAGTTCCATACTAAATTGCGAATAACGCAATTTACATGGCTTGTCGATTTTAGAACCTTTTCAAACTCATTTTTCTCTTCTTGTGAGAATTCATCCCATTGTATTATGTTTATGCTATCAACTAAAGCATCAAATGGGGAGTTGTATTCTTTCTCCACTAGGAAATCCCAATTCTTATAAAAAACAAATATTTTAAATAAAAATGAAGAATCGCAATTTTGCTCACGTTTAACGACATACAGTTCTATATGGATGCCATTTACTAGATATGATTCATTATAAAAATTCGTCATATAACTTCTGGCATTCATAACATATTGTTTAAATTCGCGCAAATCAAATTTTATATCTTCGATAAGTTTCGTCTTGGATTTAATACCAATATAAGGATAAGAAAGATGTTTTGCCCAACAGAGTAGAAGATTGTACTTGTTTTTACAAGATTTTAGTCCCACTCTTATATCTTGCTGCTCTCCAAATTCGGTTATAATTATATACTTTTCCATTGTTTAATGTCCTTTAGAGTTTCTACTATGGCTTTCACCTATGGCTCTTTCAGTATCTAACGAGTATTCCGTGATAATATTGCCATTGTTGTCATATAAATATCGTTGGGAGCCGATGACATAAGTGCCGTCTTCATTTGATATTGATGTCAGACATTCTATTTTTTTTTATATCATTACTTCCATTGTATTCTAATTGATTTCTTTGTTATAAATATTTTTGCTATTATGGTTCTTACGGACCATATTCCCAAATATTAATTGTTTCTTTATTTATTGTTTTTGTACATTTCATCAAGCTTTTTAACCCACATCAAAGTGATGGTATCTTTTGGAGGGATATTGTAGATTTCAACCAAGACATTTCTTAGGTCTTTGTAAATGGTATCGTTAGGGTGATATTCATTCATAAGTAAACCATAGAAAATGTCTTCTTTTTTTAAATGCCCGCCAGATAATTCTTTAAGTAATTCATAATCTTTTATGCTCTTCTCTTTAATAATTGCAGATTTTATCTTGTTAATATTCCATTGAGGGCTGACTGGTTGCTTTACTCCCAAATTCCATTCAAACTTAGGGCGTGCTTGAAAAATTCCCCCCAAAAACAAACCTATAATGATGCCTAAGGCAACATTATGCATATTTCTTATTTTGTCCATTTTATCTTATAAATTTCGTTTATCTTATTCTCATAGAATTTTGCTTTTCTCTGATTTCTTTCGAATAATATTCCTTTTTCGTAATATTCCTTTAATTGAAAACAAGAACTTGAACTTCCGTTTTTTGCCCCATACAATAAGTAATATCTCATCATTTCAGACAATAATAAAGTGTTGTTCTTTTTAAAATCTTTAATAGCGTCGAAAATATTATAAGAAGCTTCGGGATAAGAATATTTGTCTGCCATGATTAATGCATAATATAAGAGTTCTTTAGAACCATTATGAATACTTCCATAATGATATAAGAGTTCTGTATATGAATCTTCGTTTCCATATAGAAGAACAGAGTCTGAGGTAAGTTTAAATTCTACAGAATCCAATATGAATACATCTCTGCTATTGGTAACAATATATTGCTCATCCGTTTTTGTTGTACTATTTTTAAGCAAATAAGCATTAAAAAATGAAAGAGCAAATCCCAATAAAATACCTAATACAAGTTTTATTTTTTCCATACATTTATATGATTAGATAGTTCCTTTATTAAATTAAATTTTATTCTAGGGTATATAGAGCCAGGGTAGTCATGTTTCCCATATGTCATCGATTTGATTTCTCTACCAGCTTTATAACTTTTCCAAATTCCGTTGTTTTCGAGGTATGAGCCTAGATAACTTTTGGTATTCTTTTTGGTTAGCACATTAACTGGAGTCGTTGGAGCAATAATAATCACGTTGTCAAATTTCTTGCTATTTGATATAGCTTTTGCAAACTTAGAAGCAGAACAGCTATGTAATACTATTGTTATAGGTGCATTACCTTCTCTAGTTTTCCATATAAAGCTATTTGACTCTAGAAATTTTTCAAATTTTTCAGCGTTGTCAACTACTTCTTTGTTTAGAATAATACTATTGCCATTATCATACCCATGCGCCCAGATGTTTATGACATTTGGATCATCCTTAAAGTTTTTTATTTCAGGCTCTAGTCTTTTATAATTTCTATCTTTCTGCGATAGAGCGTCTAGCTTTTCAAGCCCCTTTATATCAAGATATCGCGTAGGATTATTACCGCAATATACATAAGGGACATGTGAATAATCTTTTTCTGCTAGCTTATCTAATGTGTTCCAAATAACGATAGCCGCATCATAGTTTCTTGTCCCATAGTCATGCCAATCCAAACCGTTCATTCGGTCCAGTTCCTTACCGTTGTATTTATATCTCTGAACATCGCCATTCGTGCTGCTCCCCATCAACGCACCTGTAGGATAGTAATCGTTGGTTTGCTCGATAACCCCGCTTTCGTTCACAACAACACGGTTGTCACCCAGATGGTCTTTGAGATAGTAATGGAAAGAAAGGTTGCCGCCTTTGTCATACTTGGCATAGCCTCCGTCATTCAGTACCATCGTCTCATCACCATCATAAATGATGTTTCCGCAATAGTTGATTACCTTTTGCCCATTTACTGCATTTGCTGATGCTGCATCGGCAGATTGCATGACTGGCATCTGAGGCAATGTGTTGGTCATTGCCGTTAGTGTATATAGAACGGAGTGCTTGTTTCCCTCAGCATCATATACGTAACTAGCTTTCCTTCCATCATTATATAATATTTTCTGTGGCAAGTTGTTGATGTCGTATGATATCGAGCTAATCCCCTTGTTCTTGTCCATCACCATGTTGCCATTGGCATCATAGCTATACTCCGTAGCCTCCTTCGTACCATCCACAAAGTGGAAGGCACCTGCATGATATGGACCACTCACCGTATCATCAACCTTGGTAAGTTGATTACCGTTGTAGCCATAGCTAAGGTTGTCAATGAGCCCGTACTTGTTGTCGTCTCTCAAACCATAGCGTATCAATGACAGGATGTTTCCCATCTTGTCATAAGACAGGCTTTCGTCATAGTGACCTATGTTGTCCGATAAGAATTCTCCTTCCTCATAGTCGGCATCGGTCAGCATGTCCTGACGGTTGTAGGAGAACTTGTAGCCTTTCTCTATGTTGTTTCCAGTTTTCCAACTCATGGCTGATATATTGCCATTGTACTGTGCGGTTCCAGGTATAACAAAGCCATTTGCTTTGTTATAGACAAGCGTTTGGGTAAAGTTCTTGCTACTTATCTCAGTCTTCCAGCTCCGGATGTTGTAGGTGTTGTTGATGCACTCTTTGCCCAATAATGTCTGTTTGGCAATTCTTCCATAATCGTCATATTCAGTTGTTGATAATACTCTTTTGGCGGAGCCATTGATGGCATAGCTAACCATTGTCTGTCTTCCAGCATGATCATAGGCATATTCGTAGCATTCCTGTATGGCTTTCTTGCCACTTGCGCTATGAATGTGCTTGGTTTTCAAAGGGGAACCTATGTAGTTATAAGAGGTGTAGAAATGTTCACTTCCTCCAAGCAAGTTGCTGGAATGTGTTTGTACCACTCTTCCCTTTAAACCATAGTACATAGAGGAGATTTCATGTCTATTCGTACCATCTGATGTATATACTTTCTTCCCAGTCAAGAATCCCTTAGCATTGGGGGAACTGTTGGAAGGAAACGCAGCGTCCAATGCTTGGGCTGCGTTCAGATGCAAAATGCTCTGCTCTGAGGCGTTTTGCTTCTCTATGAAAGTATAGTCATCATAGAAATTGGTAATGAGCAGGGACTTGGCGGTAATCGTAGTGCCATTCAGCTGGTAACCGTCCAGGATGCCTGCCCCCGTGTATAGCGCATAGACATGGATTTTACTGACATCACTTATAGATGCAGTAGTGCCTTGTACAGCCAATCGTCCAAGTTTGTCATAGACGCAAAACTCCCAAAGTCCTTTCTTCCTCAGATTACCATCCTGCAAGTATGTCATCCTGCCGCTAAGGTCATACTTCATATAGATCGGCTCGCATCCTGGCAGCTTCTTCCATGTGCAATTCCCCTGTCCGTCATATTTATATTGGTAGGCATAGAGGTCAAGTGACGGCTCCTCCTGATAATTGGGAGGAAGCACAAATGCCAGGTTTCCACGGTAATCATATATATAATAGGTATCGGCTGCCTCATCGATGGAGCAGATGGTACGCTTGAGAATTACGTTGCCCGCGATGTTCTTGAACTCGTAGCTCTCATTGCCGTTTTCGTCAGTGGTCTTGGTAACGTAGAGCCTACCCTCAGGATAATACCCCTTGTCTTGCAACTGTCCTTGCATGGATACACGGTAGTATTTGCAGTTCAACGGATATTTAGAGGTGTTTACGAGATAGTCTTTCTTTACGGGATGGCTAGTCCACTCAGCTCCAACTCCCTCCACTGTGTTTATTCGATTGAGTGGGCTTCCATCATATTCTGTTAGGGAGAAGGCATGGCTATCCCTGTATTGGTTATTTCCCTGGGAGCGAGCCGCAGAAATGCTGAGGAAATCGGAGGCGTCCTTGACAGGCAACCATGTCTTCCAATCACGTCCTAGTCCATCATATTCTTTGAGATGTATCAGGTTGGCTCCATCTGGAGTCTTCTTTTGTTCCACCATCTCGAAGGGTCTTCCCAAGCCGTCGTAGTATTCCGTGGTGGAGAGGACCTGTGTGTCGCTGATGCGCTCCGTAGTCTGCACGTAGTTCTCTGAAGACACTTGGGCCTTTGTTGACAAGGCGGCAAGCCATGCCAACAAA